>Ga0065721_10004679_pt1 | contig 22552 bp, 18 predicted proteins | sample Mesricmetagenome_FD_59108 | JGI IMG/M metagenome (GOLD analysis project Ga0065721, IMG submission 59108) | Mesophilic microbial community from rice straw/compost enrichment Sample: eDNA_1 v2 (version 2) | ecosystem: Engineered > Solid waste > Grass > Composting > Bioreactor | place: USA: Davis...
CCTTGAACTCGCCGCCGTGCTTCTCCGCCATCACCTTGGTCAGCGCGGCCGTCAACGTGGTCTTGCCATGGTCGACGTGGCCGATGGTGCCTACGTTCACGTGCGGCTTGGTACGTTCAAACTTCTCTTTGGCCACAGCGGCGTTCCTCTATCTAGGTCACTTATTCGAGATGGCAAACACGAACGAGTCAACAATACGAGTGGAGCTCACGACCGGGATTGAACCGGTGACCTCGTCCTTACCAAGGACGTGCTCTACCAACTGAGCTACGTGAGCGACCCTTCAAAAACCGACGTTCAGTCTCACTATCTATCTTCTTATATCCGCCGTACTCGACTCATCGCGGGATGCGCAATGGAGCGGGTGATGGGAATCGAACCCACACCATCAGCTTGGAAGGCTGAGGTTCTACCATTGAACTACACCCGCTTGAGGAGTGGTGGAGGGGGTAGGATTCGAACCTACGAAGGCATAAGCCAGCAGATTTACAGTCTGCCCCCGTTGGCCGCTTGGGTACCCCTCCGCGGACATAAGAGCCGGGCATTCTCTTCGCCAGACTATTGAGTGTCAACAGCCTTTGAAGGTTGTTTGACGCCTCGAAGCAAAATTCCTGCTTAAGTCATCTCGACGGTCGCCGATACAGGGCCCGACGGCGCCATTCGGGCGCGTCTCGTATTCGAAACGCAGCTTCAGGACGCGGGTTTATGCTGCCCCAGGACCTCGAACAACGACTCCGAGCGCAAGTCGATTTTCCCAGTCCGCCGCAGGTGGCGACCGAGATCATCGCGCTCGCGCGCGATCCGGACATCGAGATGGCCAAGGTGGCCACCGCCGTCGGTCGCGACCCGGCCATGACGGCCAAGATCCTGCGCATCGCCAACTCGGCATTTTACGCACAACGCCGGCCAAGCCAAAACCTCCGCCAGGCACTGGTGATCATTGGCTTGAATGCCGCGCTCACCCTGGCGCTGAGCTTTTCCCTCGTTTCCTCGATGCGCGCACTACGCGCAATGGGCATCGACTACGGCCGTTTCTGGCGCCGGGCGCTGCTCGCCGCGACCGCCGCGCGCGCATTCAGCGAAGCGGCGAAAACCGGGCATCCCGAAGATGTTTTCCTGGCGGCGATGCTTCAGGACATGGGCGTGCTGGCGCTGGATCGCGCCGCGCGCGACTTCTACGGACAGCTCCCCCAGAAAGCCACGCACGCCGACTGGGTCGCCTACGAAATCGCCAAGCTCGGCAAGGACCACTCCTACTACACCGCGATGATGCTGCGCTCGTGGAATCTGCCGGAGCGGCTGTGCAAGCCGGTCGAGGCCAGCCACTCCCCGCAGATGTTCGCGTGGACCACCGAGGAAGGTCAGTTCGCGCGCTGCGTCGCACTCGGCAGCGATCTCGCCGAGGCGGTGTTATCCCCCGACCGGGCCAACTCGGTCCCCGCGCTCGCCCAGCGCGCGCATCGGCTGCTCAGCATGAGCCATGAGCACTTCAACGAAGTCGTCGCGCGCATCCTCAGCCTGATCCCGGAAACCGAGGCCCTGTACGAAACCAGCATTCTCGAAGCGGACGACGCGGAGAACCTGCTGGCCGAAGCGCGCGAGCTGCTGGCAGTCAGGAATCTGCACGCCCTGCAGGAAGTCACCAACCTGCAGGCCACGACCAGCGTTCTGCTGACGCGCACCGAGGAAGCGGAAGACTCCAGCCGCCGTGACCCGCTCACTGGCGTACTCAACCGGCCCTGGCTGGATCGCATGCTGGATCGCGAGTTCACCCAGGCGGTGGTGTTCGGCCGTGACCTGAGCGTCGCGCACATCGATCTGGACCGTTTCAAGCTGATCAATGAAAAGTACGGCACGCCGGCCGGCGACAAGGTGCTGCACAGCTGCGCACAGGCGATCCAGGCCGTGGTCCGCGGCAGCGATCTCGTCGCGCGCTTCGGGGGTGAGGAGTTCATCGTTGTACTGCCGAGCACCGACCGCGCCATCGCCCGTCAGGTCGCGCAGCGAATTCTTGCGGCGCTGGCGAGTACCGATCATGGAGTCGAGGGCGCCGCGGGTGTTCACGTCACTGCCTCGATTGGTGTTGCGACGTACACGACCAATCAGCGATTCCCCAGCACGCTGGCGCTCCTGGAAGCCGCTGACCACGCGCTGTATGCGGCGAAGCTGTGCGGCCGCAATCGCGTCGAGTGTTACGACGAGCTGCCGACCTCGCGACGTAGCCCGGTCGCAGCCCGGAGCTAGCGCGCAGCGGCTGGGGCCAGGTCGACTAGTTCGACACGGCTCGCATCGAAGGGCTCGCCGAGGAAGCGGCTGCCTACGCGCGCAAACCGTTCCGGGCTATCCGTCGCCTGCAGGATCGGGGGGCCCACTGACCCGGAACTGTTCAACAATCGACGATCGATCAATTCCGCTTGTACCGCCCGCGCCGTCGTCTCCGCCGAGTCGACGAGAGTGATCGACGGCCCGATGACCGCGCGCAATGCGGATGCGAGCACCGGGAAGTGAGTACAGCCGAGCAACAACGTGTCGATTCGCGGATCCTCCGCAAACAACTCGTCAACATAACGATGCGCGATGGCCTCGGCGATGGCGCCATCGGTCCACCCCTCCTCGGCCAGCGCCACGAACAGCGAGCACGCCTGCGCCCTCACCTGCGCCTTGGGTTGCAATCGAGCGATGGCCCGTTGATACGCGCCGCCTCGCACCGTGCCTTCCGTAGCCAACACCGCGATATGGCCGCTCTTGGACGCCGCGCATCCCGCGATCGAGCCGGGCTCGATCACCCCGATGACGGGTATCGGCGCGAAGCGCTCGCGCAGCGGCTCGACCGCGACCGAAGATGCGGTATTGCAAGCGATCACCAGATATTTGATGCCCTGCTCGACCAGAAACTCGGCCGCCTGGATCGAATAGCGCAGCACCGAGTCGCCGCTCTTGGTGCCGTAGGGCAAACGCGCGGTGTCGCCGAGATAGATGAATTGCTCCTCGGGCAGGCGTTGGCGAAGTGCGCGAAGCACGGTCAGCCCACCGACACCGGAGTCGAACACTCCGATCGGGAGCGCATTTGCGTTGGTCATGAAGCGCTGCAAGCCGTCGTTAAAGGGGTTCGTCGCCGACCAGACGAGCATGACTGGCTGCGTCGATGTTACTGCCGCAGACGATCAGCCCGACCCGCCTGTCGCGTAGTCGTTCCTTGAGCGGGCCGAGCAGCGCCGCGGTAGCCGCGGCGCCTGCCGGCTCGACGGCAAGCTTGGCATTGCGAAGCAGGAATCGCATAGCCGCGCGCATCTCGGCGTCACTGATGCGAACCAATCCGTCGACATTGCGACGGCACAGCTCGAACGAGATCGGTAGGGCGTAAGGCGCGCCCAGGCTGTCAGCGATGGTCGCGACCCGCTCGATGGACTGCGGCTCGCCCGCCGCGAAGCTGCGATGCATGCTGTCCGCGCCCTCCGGCTCCACACCAAACACCTGGCAGCGAGGCGCCAGCAGTTTCACCGCGGAAGCGATACCCGCACACAAGCCGCCGCCGCCAATGGGAACGATGACGGCATCCAGGCCGGGAATCTGCTCACACAGCTCGAGCCCAACAGTCGCGGTACCGAGCGCCGTCGTGCGGCCTTCGAACGGATGGATGAGCGTGCGACCTTCCTGTTGCGCGAGGCGAGCTGCCAGCTCCAATCCAGCATGAGCGTTCTCGGCGAACACTACCTCGGCACCGAAGGAGCGACACAGTTCGACGCGCAACGGATTGGCCGACGCAAACATCACGACCTTGGCACTGACGCCGGCGGTCGCCGCGGCGAATGCGACGGCCGCCGCATGGTTGCCGGCGCTGACGGCGGTAACGCCTTGCTTCCGCGCATCCGCCGACAAGGCGAGCACGTTCAGCAGTGCGCCGCGCGCCTTGAACGTACCGGTGCGCTGGAACAACTCCAGCTTCAACCACGTCTCGGTACTGGCGCCGAGTGCCTGCTCGACCTCGGGACTTTGCAAACGATGCACCGGCGTCCGCACGACGTGATCGGCGAGCTGACCGGCGGCCAGCCGTATTTCGTCAAGCGTGAGCGGCGACACCATGCTGAAGCGACCTGGGGACTACGTCAGTGGAACGAAGGTGGCTATTGTGCAGCCGACGGCGTGCCGCCCCAAATCGCCGATGAGTCGACATAACACGGCTTCAACGGGCTTCGCACGCGCTTTCGAGCGCGGCATAATGATCCGGCACAGAACGCATCGGGGAGTTTGAGCATGGAGCGACGTCTCCATACACGTCACAGAGCGCGCACCGCCGTCTACGTTTCCGTCCCCGGACGTCCCGGCAAGCTGTGCCGCGCGCGCAACTTGAGCGCGAACGGCGTCTTCATCGAAACCGAAAACCTGGGATTGAAAAAAGGCGCAACCGTGCATCTCGCGTTCGCCATCAATCTCGGCGTCGTCACCAAGATCCATCGTCGTACCGCCATCGTCGCGCACGTGTCCAAGGGCGGCACCGGCCTGATGATGGAAAGCCTGACAGGCACGCGGTAACACCTCCAACCGTCTCGCAGACGAGTTTATCTCGTCTGCATCGCCCGCATGTCGGCCGCAATCGTTCGCGCGGCGCCGAACAGTGATCCCGCACACAGCAACATCAGCAGCGGGATTACATACATCGCACTGTGCAACCCGGCCGCACGAAACGTCGCTTCCATGATCGGCGCGCCGGCATTCACCATCGCTTGATGCGCGAAGTAGTCGCTCAACGCGCCCATGATGGTCGAACCGAAGCTCGCGCCGAGCACATACATCGCGAAGAAATAAAGCGCTACCGCCGTGCCGCGCAGATTGGGCGGGACCACATCTTGAATCGCGCTGTACACGGTCGAGTAATACGCGAACGACATCGCGCTCGACGCCCCCATGAGGATCGTGAACACGACCACGCCGCCTTTCGGCTGCTGAAGCGCCATGAACACGCACGGCGCCGCGAACAACAACGCGAACGCGCCCACCAGCACGCGGCCGTTCGGTCGTTGCACACGCAGGCGATCGCCGAGCCAGCCGCCTGCCAGCAGTCCGATCGCCCCGGTGAGCCCCAACGACACCGCCGAGATGGTATTCGCGTCCTGCAAGCCAAGCTCGTGGAACCGTTGCAGGAACGGCGTTTGAAACACGTTCACCGCGTAGGTGTTGAAATTGAACAGCAGGCCCGACAGCACGATCCACCACATCGTCCTGATCCGCAGCACACTGCGAAACGGCGAGCCCGGCAGCGCGAGCGAAGCGCGCGTTTCGATCGCACCCCGCGGCGGCTCTCTGATGAACAGCGCAAGCACCGCGAGAATCAGGCCCGGAACGCACGCCACGAAAAACGCCGCGCGCCAGCCCCAATGCTGGCCGATGTATCCCGACAGCATATAGGCCAGGAACAAACCGAAAGGCAGGCCGAGCATGAAGATCGCCATGGCTCGCGCGCGGCGCTCGGGTGGATACAGATCACCGATCAAGGATTGACCCGCCGGCGCGCAGCTCGCCTCGCCGATACCGACGCCGATACGTGTCAGCAGAAACGAGGTGTAATTCCAGGCCAATCCGGACGCAGCCGTGAGCACGCTCCAGAAGGTCACGCCGATCGCGATCAAGCGCGTGCGCAACCAGCTGTCCGTGAGCCTTCCCAGCGGCACGCCGACCGCGGCATACACGAGCGTGAACACCGTGGCGACCAGGCCGAGCTGCGTGTCATTGAGACCGAACTCGACGCGAATCGGCTCGCCCAGGGCACCGGCAATCTGCCGGTCGAAGAAGTTCATCAGGTTGATGCCGAACAGTACCGCCAGTGCGAACCGCGCGTTCCTCTGCTGTTCGGTCACGATGCCCCCTTTTTTTGTTGGCGAGTCCGGCTCTTGCCGTGAGCGTACCATCGGTGCCGCGCACCTGGTGGGTAAAGAATTGTGGAAGCACGCCGCCACAACTCGTGCCAAAGACGGAACGAGGATGCGATGATGCCGGGGTGACCACCGCCCCCGTTGCAATGACCCGTAATGCTGCCGCCGCTGGCGACCTCGCCGCCGCGCTCAAGAGTCGCTTTGGCTTCAGCTCGTTCCGTCCCGGCCAGGAAGCCATCGTGCGCGACGCGCTGGCCGGCCGCGATCTGCTGGCGATCATGCCCACCGGCGGCGGCAAGTCGCTGTGCTTCCAGTTGCCCGCGGTTCTGCAGCCCGGCATCACGCTGGTGATCTCGCCATTGATCGCGCTGATGCAGGATCAGGTGCGCCTGCTCCAGGACAACGACATCCCGGCGACGTACATCAACTCGAGCCTCGAGCCGGGTGAAGTGAGCGCGCGGCTGCGCGGCGCGGCCCAGGGCGAATACAAACTGTTGTATCTCGCGCCCGAGCGTTTGTTACAGCCGGGCTTTCTGGATGGCGTGTTGACGCGTCTGGCGGCTGGCCGCGGCATCACCGCGTTCGTGGTCGACGAGGCGCACTGCGTGTCCGAATGGGGCCACGATTTCCGTCCGGAATATCGGCAGCTCGCCGCGCTCCGTCGGCGTTTCGAAGACGTGCCGCTGTTTGCATTCACCGCCACGGCGACGCCGCGCGTTCGTCAGGACATCATCGATCAGCTGGCCTTGCACGATCCGGCAATCCACGTCGCGAGCTTCAATCGCCCGAATCTGTATTACGGAGTTCGCCCGAAGAACAAGCGCACCTACGACGAGTTGCTCGCGCGAGCGCGCGAAGACAGCGCAGGCATCGTGTACTGCCTGTCGCGCAAACGCGTCGACGAGCTGGCGCTGCAACTGCAGTCGGACGGCATCGATGCCCTGCCCTATCACGCCGGTCTCAATGCCGAGCAACGCCGTCGCAATCAGGAAGCTTTCATTCGCGACGACGCGCGCGTGATGGTGGCAACGATCGCGTTCGGCATGGGCATCAACAAACCCGACGTGCGCTGGGTGATTCACTACGATCTGCCGCGCACGCTGGAAAGCTATTATCAGGAATCCGGCCGCGCCGGCCGCGATGGCGATCCGGCCGAGTGCATCCTGTATTTCAGCGCGGCCGACATCCGCACCGCCGAGTTCCTGATTCAACAAAAGGTCGATCCGGAAACGGGCGCGCCGCTCGAAGACGAACAGCGCCTGGCCCGTCAGCAGCTGCGCCAGGTGCTCAACTATGCCGAGTCCACCGAATGCCGCCGCGGAATCCAGCTGCGCTACTTCGGCGAAGTGCTCCCCGGTTCGTGCGGAAATTGCGACAACTGCCGCAACCCGCGCGAGCAGCAGGACCGCACGATCGAAGCGCAACAGTTTCTCTCGTGCATCGCGCGGCTCGCACAACGGCGCGAACGCTTCGGGGCGGCGTACCTGATCGAGATCCTGCGCGGCAGCCAGTCGCAGCGCCTGATCGACAATGGACATGCGCAGCTCAGCGTGTATGGCATCGGCAAACAGCACAGCGTCGACACCTGGCGCAGCGTGGTGCGGGGCCTGCTCCATCAGGGCCTGGTCCAGGAGACTCAGGATGGCTACTCGGTGCTGTCGCTCAACGCGGCCAGCTGGGAAGTGCTGCGCGGCGAGCGCAAAGTACACATCGCCGAGCCCCCGGCTTCGTCACGGCGCAAATCGGATGCGTCCGCCGGCGCCGACGATCTGCACGTCGCCGACCAGCCGCTGTTCGACAGGCTGCGGGCCTTGCGCAAAAAACTGGCGGATCAAAGCGGGGTTCCGCCCTACGTCATCTTCCACGATGCCACGCTGCGCGAAATGGTGCGCCGGGCCCCGGCCACCGTGGCAGAATTTGCCAACATCCCGGGGGTGGGTCAGGCCAAGCTGGCGCGCTATGGGCAGTTGTTCACGGAGGAGATCCGCGCTGCCCGGTCCCGCACCACCACAACCTAGTCGTCACTCGTCCGATGCCTCTGGTTCGCCCCCTGCGCCGAGCGTCGGGGACTCGGGTAATCCGAGCGTCCGCAGGTATAATCGCGCCGCCCTTCGGGGCCGCCAGTGACGCCGGCCCCCGTTACCATCGCTACTTGAGACCGCTTCGTTGACGATCCAGAGACGACCGATGTTCATTCATGCCTCGGGCGAATACCTGCCGGAACGGGTCGTGGATAACGACTACTTCTCGCGGCTGACCGGCCGCGCCTCGCCCTGGTTCGAGCAGTTGACGGGCATTCGCCAGCGCCGTCGGGCCGGTGAAGGCGAGAATGCGAACTCGATGGCGATCGCGGCCGTCAAGCATCTGCTGCGCACCGGGGACGCCACGCTCGACGATGTCGACCTCATCATCGGCGCCTCCTACACGCCGTGGGACACCATCGGCACGATCGCTCATGTGTTACAGCGCGAGTTCTCGCTCGCGAATGCGCGCGCAATGTATTTGTCCACGGCCTGCTCGTCCTTCATCGACGCCATCGACATGGCGTCGGCCTACTTCGCCTCGGGCCGCTCCAGGAAGGCGCTGGTCGTGGCCTCCGAGCACAACAGCCTGTACTCCTCCGACGGCGACGAGAAATCCGGTCACTTGTGGGGCGACGGCGCGGCCGCACTGATTCTGGGCAATACGCCGGGAAAGCTGCAGCTGGAAGTGCTGGACACGCACACGGTCGGGCTCGCCGACCGCGGCAAAGGTCCATTCGGCATCACGATGGTCCCGCGCGATGGCGGCCTCGTCATGCACCATGGCAAAGACATCTTCGTGCACGCGTGCCGGGAGATGGCCGGCATGGCGCGGCTGCTCCTGGAGCGTAACAATCTGAACGTGGGCGATGTCCGGCTGGTGATTCCTCACCAGGCGAACAAACGCATCATCGATAGCGTCGCGGACGATCTGGGTCTGTCGCCGCAACGAGTGGCGCTGACCATCGGCGAACTGGGCAACACCGGCTGCGCAAGCGTCGCCATCACTTTGCATCGCTACGCGCACAAGCTGGAACCGGGTGAATATGCGCTGCTGATCGCGTTCGGCGGCGGCTATTCGGCGGCCGGTGCACTCGTCCGGCGCGCGCCGTAACAAACGTTCCGTCTGCCCGGTATCGCGCTCGCCTCAGAGCGCGACGTGCTCCGCGAACTGCGGCGGCTTCACGATCAATGCGTCGCACGGCAGCTTCTCGAGCACATCCTCCGCCGTGCTGCCGACGAAAATTCGCTTGAGCCCACTACGCGCGATCGCACCCATCACGATCACATCCGCGTTGAGGCGCTGAGCGGCTAGCGGCAGCATCTGACTCGGGCCGCCCAATTCGAGATGTACATTGCGCGGCGGGATGTCGTACTCGCTGACCAGAGCATTGACGAGCTCGCGACGATTCTTTTCTTCGAGCGCCAGGTCCTCCGGCGCGGCGGCTGCGACCATGGCCGGATTCACCGTGGTGGCCGCGCCGATGATGGCCATTGGCAAATAAACATGCAGCGCATGCAGCTCGCCGTTCAAGCGCTGCGCCAACAGCGCCGCATGCTCGATGATCCAGTGATCCAGAATCTTCGGCTTGTCGTTGACGTGACCGGGATCGACCGCGGCGACGATGCGCGGCACGCCGGCCCAGGGCGCGGGCTTGGTCAACAGCAACGGCACCGGGCAGCCGCGAATCAACTGCCAGTCCGTATTGGTAAGAAACGTTCGCTGTGCGAGCGAATGATGATGCGTGTCCTTCACCACCAGGTCGGCATTGGTCTGTCGCGTGCGATCGATCAATCCGACATGCAGCGGATCAGCGCACACCGTCTCCGTCGTGACATCGAGCCCACGCGCCCGCAGTGGCGCGGCCATCGATTCCAGCAGGGCCTTGATGTTCACTGTGAACGGCTCATCAGGCTTGTCGCGCAAATGGGACGACAGGCGCATTTCGCGTGCGGCCTTGGTATCGCAGACGAACAGCTCCAGCCGCGCGTTGAATTTTTCCGCCAGTAACGCCGCCTTGTTCACCGCCGGCTGCTCCGCGGCGGTCGGATCGACGATGACCAGAATTTGTTTGATGTAATCCATGGGCACGGGATGGTTCGCAGGCACGGGCTCGCCCTCACGGTGAGTCTCGAATCGCATCGCCGTGCCCGGTATCGGGACAACCGCGTATCAGCTCCGGGCAAGCCCGCTACGTTTCACTGGCGCGCTGTCGCCGGAGCGGACAACTCGTCGATCGCATCGAGCAAGGCAGCGGTATCGACGGGCTTGCTGAGAAAACGACAGTTCGGCACCGGCGTGCGCAACGAGCGCAGCACCGACGGCAGGTCGCCACTGAGCACCACGCCGGGCGCATCGTAACCGAGCCGCTCGCGCAGCCGTGTCAACAACTCCAGGCCCGTGTTGCGGCCGTCGAGATGATAGTCTGCGACGATCACATCGCCGCGCTGGAATTTCTCGAACAGGCTCTCGGCCTCGGCCGTCGACGGCGCGCTCTCGACGTGGAAGCCTTCGAAGCGCAGAAACAATTCGGTCGCCAGTCGCACGCCATCGTTGTCCTCGACCAGCAGCACTCGCGACCGGCGCGTTGCGCCGCTGACGGGCTCGGCGCTCGCCGCCGCATCCGCGCCCGCAGGCACCGCGGTCAAGAATCGATTCGGAATGGTCACCACCGCCTGCGTGCCCTCGCCGACGCGCGATGTGATGCTCACCGTGAACCCCAACAGTCGCGCCACCTCTTTCACGATCGCCAGCCCCAGGCCCACGCCCATGCGCTTCGCGCCCTGCGTGTCGACCTGGTAATACTCATCGAAGATGCGATCCAGCTTGTCGGCGGGAATGCCGATTCCGGTGTCGCTCACAGTGATGGTGAGCGCGCTCGAACCGGGCGTGCAGCCGACGGCGACCGTGCCCTTGTCGGTGTATTTCAAGGCATTGCCGACCAGGTTCTGCAACAACTGATAGAACAGGTTGCGATCGGTCGAGACGATCACGGCAGCCGGCTCGATGCGTAGCGCGATGCCCCGCGCCTGTGCCACCGAGTCGAACTCGGTGATGAGCTGATGCAGCGTATCGGCGAGCGGCACGTCCGCCACCTGCGGTTCGATCGCACCCGATTCCAGACGACTGATATCGAGCAATGCGTTGAGCATGCGCGTCATGCCCTCGATCGCGCGCTCCTGCTGTTGCAACAACTCGCGCAGGTCGGGCGGCGAGATCTTGAGCATGGCCGCGTTCAACAGGCGAATGGTTTGAATGGGCTGACGCAGGTCATGACTGGCGGTGGCGAGAAAGCGGCTCTTGGCGCGATTGGCGCGATCCGCATCCTCGCGCGCGGCGATCAGCGCTTCATTGATCTGCTGGCGTTCGGTGTTGTCGCGAATGGCGGCGGCCACGAACAGCTGCTCGCCGATCCTGAACGGCGCCAGCCGGATGCCGGCGGCGAACTCGCTGCCATCGGCACGTCGTGCAAACAAATCCGCGATCCGCGCGCCCATCTCGCGATTGCCGGGTTTGTTCAAATACGCGGTCAGATGGCTGACATGCTTGCCGCGCAGGCGCTCCGGAATGAGCGTTTCCAGTGGCTTGTCGAGCAATTGCTCGGGCGGGTAACCGAACAGCTCCGTGACCGTCTGATTGGCAAAGCGGATGCGGCCCTGAACGTCGACGACGATCATCGCATCCGGGGAGAAGCGCAACAGGTGTTGAGTGATATCGCTGAGCTGGTCCATCGTCATCGACTCGCCGTAAGTGAAAATTATGCCGGTTTTCACCACGGCACAACATCGATCCCCATCGATGCCGAACCGGTCGGCGCCCCTCTAAGGGGCGGGCGTAGTGGCTTCCGTGGAAGTCGCGGGTGTCGCTGGCCAGGGGTTGCGGCAGTCTGCAGCCCATATGAAACTCCCGGAATCATGGCAATCCCGCTCCGGTCTGTCCGTGCCGCCGCCCGGTGGCGACTCCGTCATGCCCGCTGACAATCCGCCGTCCGGGGATCCGGCGACAGCACGCCTGCTCGAGCAACTGATGCAGATCGCGCGCACCTCGGCACTGGAAGAAATGGCCAGCGGCTTCGCGCACGAGTTGAATCAGCCGATCGGCGCCATTGCTACATTTGCGCAGGCTGGCGAGCGCATGCTGACGCGGCCCGAGCCCATGACCGCGCAGGCCCTGGATGTCCTGCGTCACATCAGCAATGAAGCGCTCAACGCGGGTCAGGGCATCCGGCGCATTCGTAAATTGTTCAACGACGCCGCCGTGGCCCGCACCGATTGCGCCATGTCCGAGCTGATCGCCGAGCTGATGCCGGTGCTGGAGCTGCTGGCGAGTCGAGCCGGCGTGCACCTGGAAGTGCTCGTCGAGGAGGCGCTGCCCATCATTTCCGTCGATCGCCTGCGCATACAGCATGTGCTCTACACGCTCGTGCAGAACTCGCTGGAAGCGCCCCGCCCCGCGCAACGGCCGGCGCGGGTCCGCGTCGAAGTCACCGGCGATCGTTACGCGGTCACGACTGCCGTCATCGACAATGGCGTGGGCCTGTCGACCGAGGCCCGCGCGCAGTTGTTTCGACCGTTCTTCACCACCAAGGATCAGGGCACGGGCTTGGGCCTGGCCTCCAGCCGCGCTATCGTTGAAGCACACGAGGGCGCAATCGGCTGCGACGATGTCGAGGGCGGCGGCGCCAGGTTCTGGTTCCGATTGCCGGCGGCGATCTCATGACATCGCCCCGGCGCTGATATAACAAACATGACCGCCAGCAAAGCCACCACTCGCAGGAAACCCACGATCTACATCGTCGATGACGACGACGGCATGCGCCGCGCCTTGAGCGTGCTGATGTCGACGGTCGGTTACAACGCCGTGACGTTCGAGCGACCCACCGAATTCCTGCAAAAGCTCGATCCCAATCAGCCCGGCTGCCTGGTGCTGGACGTGCGCATGCCCGAAATGAGCGGCCTGGAAGTGCAGCAGCAGCTCAACCGCAGCGGCTCGATGCTGCCGGTGATCCTCATCACCGGTCACGGTGACATTCCCATGGCCGTGCAGGCCATGAAAGATGGCGCATTCGACTTCCTGCAGAAACCGTTCCGCGATCAGGATCTGCTCGACCGCATCAACGGCGCGTTGAAACAGGATGCGGAGAACCGCGAGACCGTCGAGCGGCATGCCGATCTGAAACGTCGCAGCGAGTCACTGACGCCGCGCGAGCGCGAAGTGATGGCACTGGTCGTCGACGGCCGCGCCAACAAGGTGATCGCCATCGACCTGGGCCTGAGCGAGCGCACGGTCGAAATTCATCGCGCCAACGTCATGGAAAAAATGCAGGCGCGCTCGGTGGCGCACCTGGTGAAAATGCATCTTACGCTCAGTGGTGAAACCTTGAGCAGTGGCTAACGGTTGTTGGGCGTTGGGAGTGGGCCGATCTGCAACTCCCAGCCACTCACCGCTTTCGAGGGCCCGACATGTCAGAAGATCCCACCCTCAGCTCTGAATATCTGACAAGGCTGGACGCTTACTGGCGCGCCGCCAACTATCTGTCGGTGGGTCAGATCTATCTGATGGACAACCCGCTGCTCGAAGAGTCGCTGCAGCTGTCGCAGATCAAGCCGCGTCTGCTGGGTCACTGGGGCACCACGCCCGGGCTCAATTTCATCTACGCGCATCTGAACCGCGTCATCCGCAAGTACGATCTGGACATGCTGTACGTGGCCGGTCCGGGCCACGGCGGGCCGGCGCTGGTCGCCAATGTTTATCTCGAAGGCACGTACAGCGAGTACTACCCGAATGTCTCCGAGGACAAGGAGGGCATGCGCCGGCTGTTCAAGCAGTTCTCCTTTCCCGGCGGCATTCCCAGTCATGTCGCGCCGGAAACCCCCGGCTCGATCCACGAAGGCGGCGAGCTCGGCTACTCGCTGTCGCATGCGACCGGCGCGGTGTTCGACAACCCCGATCTGATCGTGGCCTGCGTGATCGGCGACGGCGAAGCCGAAACCGGGGCGCTCGCGACCAGCTGGCATTCGAACAAATTTCTGAATCCGGTGCGCGATGGCGCGGTGCTGCCCATTCTGCATCTGAACGGCTACAAGATCGCGGGCCCGACCGTGCTCGCCCGCATTCCACGCGAAGAGCTGACGCAGCTCATGCAAGGCTACGGTTACGAGCCCTACTTCGTGGACAAGGCCGACACCCACTCGGCCACGCATCTGGCGATGGCGAAAACCATGGACCGCATGATCGAGCGCATCCGCGAGATCCAGACGGACGCACGCAGGAATGGTTTTCACCAGCGTCCGCGCTGGCCCATGCTGGTGCTGACCACACCCAAAGGCTGGACCGGTCCCGAGGAAGTGGACGGCGTGCCGGTCGAGAACAGCTGGCGCTCGCATCAGGTGCCGCTGGCGCAGCTGGCCGAGAAGAAAGATCACTTGAAGCTGCTGGAAAGGTGGATGCGCAGCTACAAGCCCCAAGAGTTGTTCACCGCCGAAGGAAAATTGCAGCCCGAGCTGCGCGAGCTCGCGCCCGTCGGCAAGCGACGCATGGGCGACAACCCGCATGCCAACGGTGGCGTGTTGTTGCGCGACCTGCGTCTTCCCGACTTCCGCGACTATGCCGTCGAGCTGCCCTCGCCCGGTTCGCGCAGCGCCGAGGCGACGCGCGTGCAGGGCAAGTTCCTTCGCGACGTGATGCAGCGAAATCTGGATTCGAAGAACTTCCGGCTGTTCGCCCCCGACGAGTTCACGTCGAACCGCTGGGACGATGTCTTGAAAGTCACTTCACGCATGCTGGCCGCCGAGATCCTGCCGTCGGACACCAGTGTCGCGTGCGACGGCCGCGTCATGGAGATGCTGAGCGAGCATCAATGCCAGGGCTGGCTGGAAGGCTATCTGCTGACCGGCCGGCACGGCTTCTTCAGCTGTTACGAAGCGTTCGTGCACATCGTCGACTCGATGTTCAATCAGCACGCGAAGTGGCTCAAGACGTGCAACCACATTCCCTGGCGGCGTCCGATCGCGTCACTGAACTACCTGCTGACCTCGCACGTCTGGCGCCAGGATCACAACGGCTTCAGCCATCAGGATCCCGGCTTCATCGACGTGGTCGTGAACAAGAAGCCCGAGGTGGTGCGCGTGTACCTGCCGCCCGACGCCAACACATTGCTGAGTGTCACGGACCACTGTCTGCGCAGCCGCAACTATGTGAATGTCATCGTCGCCGGCAAGCAGCCGCAGTTCCAGTGGCTGTCGATGGACGCCGCGATCAAACATTGCAGCGCCGGCGCCGGCATCTGGGACTGGGCCAGCAACGACCAGGACGGCTCGCCCGATATCGTCATGGCCTGCGCCGGGGACGTGCCGACCCTCGAAACATTGGCGGCGGTATCTCTGCTGCGCGAATGGCTGCCGTCGCTGCGCATCCGGGTCGTGAACGTGGTCGACCTCATGACCCTGCAGCCGGAGAGCGAGCATCCGCACGGCATGAGCGACAAGGAGTTCGATGCCATGTTCACCCGGGACAAGCCCATCCTGTTCGCGTTCCATGGCTATCCCTGGCTGATCCATCGCCTGACCTATCGCCGCCACGGCCATGACAACCTGCACGTGCGCGGTTACAAGGAGGAAGGCACGACCACCACGCCCTTCGACATGACCGTGCTGAACGATCTGGATCGTTTCCATCTTGCGGAGGCCGCGATCGATCTGGTGCCGAGCCTGGGTGCCCAGGCCGGCCACTTGCGCCAGCGGTTACGCGACAGGCTCATCGAGCATCGCGAATACGTGCGCCGGCACGGCGAGGACCTGCCGGAGGTCCGCGATTGGCAGTGGACGGTGAAGTAATTACGAATACAGCGCCGGCAGGTCCGCGTGCAGGAACCAGCGGTCGAGCACGACATTGCGTGCGAACCACTGCGTTTGCATCAATGCGCGAGCGAGGGCGAGACGCAATTTCGACGGAAGCATCGCCAGGGCCGGCGCTTCGCCGCGCTCACCGAACCGGGAACGAAGCGCGCGCTCATACTGCAGCAAGCTCTCCCGACGGCAATCCCGATTGACGGCCAGAAAATTGGCAGCCGCCATCAAGCCCGATTCGATGGCCGGTCGGATACCCTCGCCGCTTTGTGTATACGCCAGGCCCGCAGCGTCGCCGACGATCATGACGCCATCGGCGACCACGGGCCGATTGCCGTGCGCATATAACAAATAGGCGTGCCCTTTGAACTTGCCGGGCAGATCCGCCGGAATCCTGCCCTGCTCGGCCAGTGAACGGGCAAACGTCTGCACCTGTTCGGCGAGCCGATGATTGCCTTCGCGGCCCAGGCCGACGTTGAGATAGTTGCCCTTGCGAAAACACCAGCCATAGCCTTTCAGGTCATCGCAGAAATACAGCTCCGGGCGCTCGCCCGTGATCGCACACCGGGCCGCCTGTGCATCGTTCAGTTCGAATTCGATCTCCTGCGCGCTGATGGCTCGCTCTTCCTTGCCCAGATGCGCTCCGAGGAAACGTGCGACGGGACAGAAATGACCGCCCGCGCCAATCACCAAAGGGGTATCGATCTCGCCGTTGACGAGCCAGCGGTCGCCCCGGCGCTCCATCGACTTCCACGCTTCACCCAGGCGCAACCGGGCACCGCTGCGCTCCAATAGATAATGATCGAACTCGCAGCGCCGGATGCCGTAGCTCACGACTTTGTCATAGCTCACGGACGCATTGGCTTGCTCGCCCATGCCGGTGATGAACGAGTTGATCGGCTGTAGAACCCGATCTTGCCGATACTCCTCGAGGTCCAGATCGAGCTCCTCCACGACCTGCGGCGTAATCCAACCGGCGCACACCTTGTCTCGTGGAAACACGCTCTTGTCCATGATGAGCACGTCCAGCCCCGCTCGCCTCAACGCGCGCGCGCACGTCGATCCAGCCGGGCCGCCGCCGACGATCAGCACATCACAAGTGTCGGCGCTCATGGGTGATACAGGTGCTCGCGCGTCATCGGAATGTTGTTATTGGTGCCGGAGGAGAACACGACCTGGAACAGCTGCATCTCGCCGGTCGTGAAAGCCGCGCGCGACCCGGCCAGATACAGGCGCCACATCCTGACGAAGTTCTCATCGAACATCTGCGCCACCTTGTCGCGCGATTCCTCATACAGCCGCCACCACCAATCGAGCGTCCTGGCGTAGTGCAGGCGGAGGTTCTCGACATCCAGCACCGAGAACCCCGAGCCTTCGAAGATCTCCATCATCTGTTTCAGCGAGGGCGGATTCGCGCCCGGGAAGATGCGCCGGTCGATCCAGCGGTGCATGGGCTTCCAGCGATTGCGGCCGATGGTGTGGATCAGCCCGAGCCCTTCGGGCTTCAGGCAACGCCGGATCACCTCGCCCAACCCGGGATAGTTCTCCACGCCCACGTGCTCGAGCATGCCCACTGACACGAACGCGTCGAACGAGCCGCGGATGTTTCGATAATCGTCCTCGACGAACTCGACCTTGCCCTCCAGCCCCTCCGCTTTGGCGCGCTCGCGAGCGAATGCGACCTGCTCGCGCGAAATGTTGAATGCCGTCACTTTCACGCCATGGTGACGCGCCATGTACAGAGCGAGCCCGCCCCAGCCACAACCCGCTTCGACCACGTGCTGACCCGGTCGCAGCCGCACCTTGCGGCACACATGCTCCATCTTCGCCAGCTGCGCCTGGTCCAGTGTCGCGTCCGGCGTGGAAAAGTACGCGCAGGTGTATGCCATGGTCGAGCCGAGCCACAGGGAATAGAACTCGTTGCCGATGTCGTAGTGATGATGGATATTCTCGCGCGAGCCATGCAGCGTGTTGGCTGGCCGTCGGTGCAGCCACTGCCCCACGCGCCGCAGCGCCGAAATGGAATTGTGTCGCGGATGCGCCGCGCCCCGATACAGCTCCTCGATCAGCCGGCCGAGATCACCCTCGACCTGGATCGAGCCCGCGCTATACAGCTCGCCGAACTGCACGTCGGGATCCCTGCAAAGACGCACTAACGTGGCTCGATTCGGAATATGCAGAGTGGCCAGCGCATCGCCGGCGCTGGTCTGTACCCGCTCGCCATTCCAGAGCGCAAACTGAACGGGTGGATCGCCGAATGCATGCAGCAGTGCGCGCAGTATCCGCCCATCCAGTGAAGTGCGGGGCGCAGCTGCGGGCTGGGCAGAAGAGCCATGCCGCGCTGGAGCCTGTGGCGCACCGTCCGCCACACGATACGTCGTCATAGGCCGCTCTCGAGAGGTCTGCATTGTTTGTCTCCGCCCTCGGCTGGCAGTCGCCACGCTTTATATTGGGTTTTTTTCTACTCGATGCAAGCGTCGGCACGGAATCGACGCGAATTCGCACCATTTGTCGGCAAGGATTACAGCATTCCGGCATTCCGGACTACCCCGCAGCCGTTGCGTGAAGCTCCTGAGCGCGGCGCGCCAACGCCGTCTCTATAAATAGCAGTCAGGCCGGGGAGTCCGCCGGCGCAACCTGCTCCGCTACGTAAGATTACGAATGAAGCTCGACGCCACATTGATCCGACGTTATGACGGGCGCGGCCCGCGCTATACGTCCTATCCGACGGCGCTTCAGTTTCATACCGGCTTCGACGAGCAGAGCTATCGCCGCGTCGCCCTGTTGAGCAATGCCGGCACGCCGCGACCGCTCTCCATCTATGTACACGTGCCGTTCTGCGAGCGGCCCTGCTTCTATTGCGGCTGTAACAAGATCATCACCCGCAATCCGGTGCACGCCGAACGATATCTGCAACGTTTACAGCGCGAGATCGAGCTGCAGAGCGCCTTGTTCGAGCGCCGCCGGCAGGTGCGCCAGGTGCACTTCGGCGGCGGCACGCCAACCTATCTGTCCATGGCGCAGCTGGCGGCACTGTTCAGCCACCTCGGCAGCCACTTCAGCATCGATCGTTCCGAGCAGCGGGAATTCTCGATCGAGATCGATCCGCGCACGCTCGGCGAGAGCAGCCTGGCGGAGCTGTCCAGGCTGGGGTTCAACCGGCTCAGCCTCGGCGTTCAGGATTTCGATCCGAGCGTGCAGCGGGCCGTGAACCGGCTGCAGAGCGCCGGCCAGATCCAGGAATGCATGGCCCGGGCGCGAGCGCTGGGCTATCGCTCGGTGAGCTTCGATCTCATCTATGGCCTGCCGCTGCAAACCATGGCGAGCTTTGGCGAGACCCTCGCTACCGTCGTGCGCATGCGACCCGATCGCATCGCCGCCTACGGCTACGCCCACATGCCTCGCCTGTTCAAAGCGCAGCGGGCGATTCGCTCCGATCAGTTGCCGGACGCCGAAACACGCCTGCAGCTGCTGGCGCTCACCGTCGAGCGGCTCACCGAGGCAGGTTATGTGTACATCGGCATGGATCATTTCGCCCTGCCCGACGACGACCTGGCGCTCGCCCTGCGCGACGGCGGTCTGCATCGCAATTTCCAGGGCTACTCGACCCACGGCGACTGCGACCTGATCGGCCTGGGCGTCAGCGCCATCGGCTCGGTCGGCAACTCCTATTCACAGAACCGCAAGGACCTGTCCGGCTATTACGCGGCGCTGGATCGGGGCCGACTGCCGGTCGAGCGGGGCATCGCATTGAGCATGGACGACATCCTGCGCCGGGACATCATCCAGCAGCTGATGTGCAAAGGCGAGCTTTGCATGCGCCAGATCGAGAGACGTTACGCGATCGAATTCAGTGAATATTTCGCCACCGAGCTGACTCGGCTGAACGCGTTGGCCAGCGACGGCCTGATCGGCGGCGACACGAACGTCATTCGCGTCACCGAAACCGGCCGCGCGCTCCTGCGGACGATCGCGATGAGCTTCGACGCTTACCTGCCGCGCGCCGCCAGCACGCAATTCTCCAAAGTCATCTGATTCCTCGATCCCCCCGAAGCCTCTTCGCATGACGCGAAGGATGTGATCGTCGGCGACGTTAGCAGCGCGCCCAAAAACGAGACGCAGTCGACATCCGCAGCCACGCTCGGCTTCATCACTCAGGGCTGGTGCGCAGTCTCTCTCGGGGTCTCCGTAATTAGAAAAGAAACACGGCACGGTACCTTTGCAATGCCGACAGAAACAACGTCACGAGGCTTCGAGATGTCCGCGAATGTTTTGCCCGCCAGCGCCGCGCTCGCATACGCCGGCAGCGAAGTGCGCGCCACGTACAACGACAAAGTCGTTCGACAGTTCGCGATCATGACCGTCGTCTGGGGCATCGTGGGCATGGCCGTCGGCGTGTTCATCGCCGCGCAGTTGTTGTGGCCGGCGCTCAACTTCGATATCCCCTGGCTCACCTACAGCCGGTTGCGTCCGCTGCACACCAACGCCGTGATCTTCGCGTTCGGCGGCTGCGCGCTGTTCGCCAGCTCGTACTACATCGTGCAGCGAACCTGCCATGCACGGCTGTTCTCGGATCGTCTCGCCGCGTTCACGTTCTGGGGCTGGCAGGCAGTGATCGTGCTCGCGGCCATCACGCTGCCGATGGGCATCACCCAGAGCAAGGAATACGCGGAGCTGGAATGGCCCATCGACCTGCTGATCGCGGTGGTGTGGGTCGCGTACGGCGTGGTGTTCTTCGGCACCATCGTCCAGCGCAAGGTGAAACACATCTACGTCGCGAACTGGTTCTTCGCCGCGTACATCATCACCATCGCGGTTCTGCACATCGTCAACAACGTCGCCATCCCGGTCTCGCCGACCAAGTCGTACATCGTTTATTCCGGCGTGGTCGACGCCATGGTGCAGTGGTGGTACGGCCATAACGCCGTGGGCTTCTTCCTCACGGCCGGCTTCCTCGGAATGATGTACTACGTCGTGCCCAAGCAGGCCGGCAAGCCCATCTATTCCTATCGCCTGTCCATCGTGCACTTCTGGGCGCTGATTTCCATCTACATGTGGGCGGGCCCGCATCATCTGCACTACACCTCGCTGCCGGATTGGGCGCAGTCCCTCGGCATGGTGTTCTCGCTGATCCTGCTGGCGCCGTCCTGGGGCGGCATGATCAACGGCCTGATGACCCTGTCGGGCGTGTGGCATCGGCTGCGCACCGATCCGATTCTGAAGTTCCTGGTGGTGTCGCTGTCGTTCTACGGCATGGCGACGTTCGAAGGTCCGCTGATGTCCATCAAGACGGTGAATGCGCTGTCGCACTACACCGATTGGACCATCGGCCACGTGCACGCCGGCGCGCTCGGCTGGGTCGCGTTCATCACCATCGCTGCCATGTATCAGATGATCCCGCGGCTGTTCGGCAAGCAGCAGATGTACAGCGTCAAGCTGATGGACGCGCATTTCTGGATCGCGACCGTCGGTATCGTGCTGTACGTCACCTCGATGTGGATTGCCGGTGTGATGCAGGGCCTGATGTGGCGCGCAGTGAACAGCGACGGCACGTTGACCTACACCTTCGTAGAGGCGCTCAAGGCAACTTATCCGTATTACGGCATCCGGCTTCTCGGCGGCCTGATGTTCCTGGCCGGCATGCTCATCATGGCCTACAACGTGTGGCGCACCGTGCGCGACACGCAGCCAGTCGACGCGCCGGTGCTCGCCCCCGCCATCGGTCATTGATCGCAGCATCATGAAACACGAAATCGTTGAAAAGAAGATTGCGCTGATGGGCGCGCTGATCGCGGCTGTGATCAGCGTCGGCGGCCTGGTGGAGATCGCGCCGCTCTACATGCAGAGCTCGGTGATCGAACCCTCGCCGGGCATCGAGCCATACCCGGCGCTCGCGCTCGAAGGCCGCGACGTGTATGTGCGCGAAGGTTGTTACAACTGCCACTCGCAGATGGTGCGTCCTCTGCCGGCCGAGACCGAGCGCTATGGTCATTATTCGATCGCGGGCGAAGCGGTCTACGACCATCCGTTCCAGTTCGGCTCCAAGCGAACCGGTCCGGATCTGGCGCGCGTCGGCGGCCGCTACACCGATGAGTGGCATCGCATCCACCTGATCAACCCGCGCGACGTGGTGCCCGAATCGAACATGCCGGGCTTCCCGTGGCTGGCGGAGCGCACCATCGATCCCGCCGGCACCCAAACGAAGATGCAGGCGCTGCAGAAGATCGGTGTGCCGTACACGGCGGAGGAAATCGCGAATGCGCCGGAAGCCGTGCGTAACCGCACCGAGATGGAAGCGCTGATCGCCTACATGCAGGGGCTGAAGTTCCATGGCGAGCCCAAGCCGGCCGAGGGCGCCGTCAATCACGTAGCCAAGAGTCAACCATGAGCATCGAATTCAACATGGGCCTGGTACGAGGCCTGCTGACGCTGATTCTGTTTCTGGCCTTCATGACGCTGTGGGCCTGGGCCTGGAACAAGCACCGCAAGCCGGAGTTCGACCGCATGGCGCGCCTGCCGCTCGAAGACCAGGAACGAATCGAGGAACGGCCGCGATGATCCGCCAGCCTGCCAGTGTTTTCATCGTCGTCTTCACCGCGATCAACATCGTCGCGTGTCTGTGGCTGATGTGGTGGACGGCGCGCACGCGCGTCGCGACCGATACGTCGGATGAGAAGCCCGCCGAGGGTGGCGCTGCCAACACCGGGCTCCCGCGGGATTCCCGCGGCCACGCGCCTGCGGTCGCGCAGCCTAATGGTCATCGCTGGGACGGAGATCTGCAGGAGCTGAACAATCCGTTGCCGCGCTGGTGGC
>Ga0065721_10050174_pt1 | contig 22545 bp, 16 predicted proteins | sample Mesricmetagenome_FD_59108 | JGI IMG/M metagenome (GOLD analysis project Ga0065721, IMG submission 59108) | Mesophilic microbial community from rice straw/compost enrichment Sample: eDNA_1 v2 (version 2) | ecosystem: Engineered > Solid waste > Grass > Composting > Bioreactor | place: USA: Davis...
CTTGCGGTCGTTGTACAGCGGCTCACGGGTGACGGTCGCGGCGGCGATCTCCTCCTCGCTCCGGAGGACGAAGACGTGCCGGAACCCCTCCCGCTCCAGTCCGCGCAGGGACTGGCGCAGGCTGCGGACGTGGTTACGGACGACGTGCGGGCCGAAGTCGCGGTCAGGTCGGGACTTGTTGCGGTCCTGGCAGACGCGCTCCGGCAGATCGAGGACGATCGCGACCGGGATGCAGTGGTATTCGCGGGCGAGGGCGACCAGCGGCTTGCGCGACTCCGGCTGGACGTTCGTAGCGTCCACCACGACCATCTTCCCGGCGGCGAGGCGCTTCGCGGCGACGTAGTGCAGCACGTCGAAGGCGTCTTTGGTGGCGGACTGGTCGTTCTCGTCGTCGCGGACCAGGCCGCGGAAGAAGTCGGAGGACAGGATCTCGGTCGGCCGGAAGTGGCTGCGGGCGAACGTGGACTTGCCGGAGCCGGACGCGCCCACCAGCGCGACCAGGGCCAGCTCCGGAACGGTGATCTTCATGCGGTACGGTTTCTCCTGGGCGATACTCCCCACTGTATCGCCCGGCGGACCCCGCGCGGTCAGCGGAGCAGCGGCTTCACCACGCTCCCGTGGACATCGGTGAGGCGGAAGTCGCGCCCCTGGTAGCGGTAGGTCAGGCGCGTGTGGTCCACGCCGAGCGCGTGCAGCAGCGTCGCCTGGAGGTCGTGGACGTGCACCGGGTCCTTGGTGGCGTGGTAGGCATAGTCGTCCGTTTCGCCGTAGACCGTTCCACCTTTGAAGCCCCCGCCCGCAACCCAGACGCTGTAAGCTGTGCCCAGGTGGTCGCGGCCCCGCTGCCCCACCTTCGCCGGGTCGCCCTGCACGAACGGCGTCCGCCCGAACTCGGAGCCCCAGAGCACGATGGTGTCGTCCAGCAGGCCCCGCTGCTTCAGGTCCTTCACCAGCGCCGCAGACGGCTGGTCGGTGTCGCGGCACTGGACGGCGAGTTGCGTGTCAAGGTTATTGTGCTGGTCCCAGCCGGAGTGCATGAGTTGAACGAAGCGGACGCCGCGCTCGATCAGGCGGCGCGCCAGCAGGCAGTTGCGCGCGTACGAGCCGGGCCGGTGGACTGCGGGGCCGTACATCTCCAGCACGTGCGGTGGCTCCTTCGACAGATCCAGCAGGTCGGGGACGCTGGCCTGCATGCGGTACGCCATCTCGTACTGCGCGATGCGCGCCTCGATCTCCGGGTCGCCGAACTCCGCGAGGCGGCGCCGGTTCAGCGCCGCGATGTCGTCCAGCACCCCCCGGCGCAGCTCCGGCGAAACCCCGTCCGGGTTGGCCAGATACAGCACCGGGTCACCGTCGCCGCGGAAGCGTACCCCCTGGTACTTGGGCGGCAGGAAGCCGCTCCCCCAGTAGTAGTCATAAAAGAGCTGCCCGCAGCTCCGGGCTTCGTCCATCGAGGTGAGCACGCAAAAGGCGGGCAAATCCGCGGTGGCGCTGCCCAGCCCGTAGCTCGCCCACGCGCCGAAGCTGGGCCGCCCGGGTATCTGGCTGCCGGTCAGAAACAGGGTGACCCCCGGCGCGTGGTTCACGGCGTCGGTGTGCATCGAGCGCACCAGGCAGAGGTCATCGGCGATGGACCCCGTGTGCGGCAGCAGCTCGGAGAGGTATATGCCCGACTTACCGTACGCCCGGAACGGCTTCAGGGCCGGGAGCACAGGGTAGTTGTTCTGCCCCGCCGTCATGGTGGAAAGCCGCGCTCCTCCCGCGTTGCGCACCGACTCGGGCACCTGCTCCCCGCGCCGCTTCTCCATCTCGGGCTTGTGGTCGAACAGGTCCACATGCGACGGCGCGCCGCCCTGCCACAGCACCACCATCCGCTTCGCCGTAGGCGAGTGGTGCGGCAGCCCCTTGAGCGGCGGCGGCATCGCCCCCGCCTCCTTGCCCGGCGGTGCGGCGGCGAACCCCTCCTCGGCCAGCAGCGCCGCAAGCGCCGCCACGCCGATCCCCCCACCGAGGCGGTGGGCCGCCCGGCCGAAGAACTGGCGGCGGGTCAGGTGCAGATCGCGTTCGAATTCTGGTGTCATGGTCGTCTTTCGGTCGCCGGTGTTGTGCCGTGGCCTGTCGGGTGTGTGCCGTGGACTGAAGTCCCGGCTTCTGTGATTCAAGCCCGCCTCCGCGGGCTGCATGGAGCGAGGGGCGGCTACCGGGACGCGGTAACGGCATCGCCTACCGGAGCCCGCGGAGGCGGGCTTGAATCACCGAAGCCGGGACTTCAGTCCACGGCAAAACCAGTTCACGGCACGACCCTCTCACTCCCGCGTCAGTGCCTCGTCCAGGTTAAAAAGCGCATGGCAGACGGTCGCCCAGGCTGCGTGCTCCGCGGCATCGAGGCGCGTGTCCCGCGGTGAGGCGCCCACGGCCAGCAGCGACGCGGCGGCCTTCGGGTCGGCGCGGTAAGCGGTCCGGGCGCGGGCCAGCGTGCGGCGGAGTACCGCGACCTCCTCCGGCGTCGGGCGGCGGGCGCAGACGCGGCGGAAGGCATCGACGAGGCGTGCGTCGTCGCCGCTGACTTTGGGCTCCGTCAGGACGCGCTCGGCGAGGGCGCGGCCCGCCTCGACCCATGTCGGGTCGTTCATCGTCGTGAGCGCGTGCAGCGGCGTGCTCGTCACCGGGCGGCGGACCACGCACGTCTGGCGCGCGGACGTGTCGAACATGTTCGCGGGCGCGACGGTACGCCGCCAGAAGGTGTAGAGACTGCGCCGGTAGAGGTCGCGCCCCGTGGACTGCGGGTAGGTGAAGTCCCGCTCCTTCGTGATCGACAGGCCGTCCCAGATCGTCTTCGGCTGGTAGGGGTAGACCGGCTTCCCGCCAATCCGCCGGTCGAGCAGGCCCCCTGTGGCAAGCGCGACATCGCGCAGCAGGGGGGACGGCAGCCGGAAGCGTGCGGCGCGGGCGAGCAGCCGGTTCTCCGGGTCGCGGGCGCGCAGCGCGGGTGTCCCCCGCGACGACTGCCGGTAGGTCGCGCTGGTGACGATCAGCCGGTGCAGCCGCTTGACGTCCCAGCCCCCACCGCCGTCGCAGAACTCCACCGCCAGCCAGTCCAGAAGCTCCGGGTGGCTCGGCTTTTCGCCCTGCAGCCCGAAGTCCTCGCTGGTCCGCACCAGGCCCGCGCCGAAGAAGAGCTGCCAGTGGCGGTTCACCTGCACCCGCGCGGTCAGCGGGTGCTCGGGCGAAACGAGCCACCAGGCGAGGTCAAGCCGATTGGCGGTGCGGTCCTCGCCCGCCGCGGGCCAGAGCGGCGGCAGGAAATCGGGGACGCCGGGTGCCAGCGGCTCCCCCGTCGCACCCCGGTAATCGCCGCGCGCGAGCAGACGCGTCGGGCGCGGCCGGGCGTCGGACATCACCATCGCCCGCGGCGTCGTGGCCCGGTACTCGTCCCGCGCCCGGCGGGCTGCCTCGGCCCGCGCCTGCGCCTCCGGCGTACCGAGACGCTTCGCCCGCGCCTCGGCGGCAGCGGCCTCCGCCTCGCGCGCGGCGGCCGTCGCGCGCTGAGCGGGCGTCCCCGCGTAGACCCACGGGTCCGCAATGCGGTACTGCCCCCCGCCGGAGGGGACACCGGATTCGGGGACATTGTTGAAAAACGCCAGGAGACGGTAGTAGTCCCGCTGCGTGGTCGGGTCGTACTTGTGGTCGTGGCACTGCGCGCAGGCGACCGTGGAGCCGAGCCAGTTGGTCGCCGTGACGTCCACCCGGTCGAACAGGATCACGTGCCGCTGCTCCTCGGCAATGGCACCGCCCTCGCCGTTCAGCAGGTGGTTGCGGTTGAACCCGCTCGCGATCTTCTGGTCCAGCGTTGCGTTTGGCAGCAGATCGCCCGCCAACTGCTCCACCGTGAACCGGTCAAAGGGCATATTTGCGTTGAGAGCGCGCACCACCCAATCACGCCAGACCCACTGGTGATTGTCGCCATCCTGCTGGAAGCCGTTGGAGTCGGCGTAGCGCGCCGCGTCGAGCCAGGGCAGCGCCATCCGCTCGCCGTAGTGAGGGGAGGCCAGCAGTCGGTCTACCTGTCGTTCGTAGGCGTCAGGGCGGGTATCGGCCAGGAACGCGTCCACCTCCGCCGGCGTCGGCGGCAGGCCGATCAGATCCAGCGACAGGCGCCGCAGCAGTGTCACCCGATCCGCCTGTGGCGAGGGCTTCAGCCCCTCCTTCTCCAGCCGCGCAAGAACAAAGGCATCGATCGGATTCCGCACCCAGGCGGCGTTCTTCACCTTCGGCACCGCGGGCCGCTTTGGCGGGACGTACGCCCAGTGCTTCGACGTGGTGCCGCCCTCCGGCCAGGGCGCGCCCGCGTCCACCCACCGCTCCAGCGCCGCCACCTGGGCATCGGTCAGCGGAGCGAACCCCAGCGGCATCCGGGGCAGGCCGCCGTGCGCCCCCTTCACGCGCTTCACGAGCAGACTGTCTTTCGCCCGGCCCGGCACCGCTGCTGCCCCGCCTACGCCCCCTTTCAGGAGCGCCGCGCGGCTGTCGAGCCGGAGCCCGCCGCCCTGCTGGCTGGCGCCGTGGCACGAAACGCACGACGCCTTCAGGATCGTGAGCGCTGCCGTTGCCGTGTCCGCCTCTTGGCGCCGCGGCTGCGCGCGGCCCGCTGGGGCGACAGCGAGCCCGAGCGCCACCAGCCCGAGCGCGAGCGGCAGCAGGGGAGGAAAGCAGGGGATACGAGACGGCAGCGGCAACTTTGCCCTCCGGCGGCGTGGTCAGTGTGGGGTTATATCCGTCGTGCACGCCCGAATGACCTCCCGGGGACGCCACGCTGCATGCGAGCGGGATTCCACGCGTGGAACACGGCTTCCCGGAGAGGGAAACGGTAAATCATGATACGCTGGATTCGGAATGTACACGGAAGAAATCCAGCGGCGGCGCACGTTCGCCATCATCTCGCACCCGGACGCCGGTAAGACCACGCTCACGGAAAAACTGCTCCTCTACGGCGGCGCCATCCAGATGGCCGGGTCCGTCGCGGCGCGCAAGAACCGCCGCCAGGCGACCTCGGACTGGATGGAACTGGAGAAGCAGCGCGGCATCTCCATCACGTCCACGGTCCTGCAGTTTCCCTATCACGGCTACGTCCTGAATCTGCTGGACACGCCCGGCCACGAGGACTTTTCCGAAGATACGTACCGGACGCTCGTGGCTGCCGACAGCGCAGTGATGCTCATCGACAGCGCCCGCGGCGTGGAGCCGCAGACCAAGAAGCTGTTCAAGGTCTGCCGCCAGCGCGGCATTCCCATCTTCACCTTTATCAACAAGATGGACCGCCCCGGCCGCGACCCGCTGGACCTGATGGCCGAGATCGAGGATCTTCTGGGGATTCGCACCGTGCCCGTGGTGTGGCCCATCGGCGAGGGCGGCGACCGGTTCCGCGGAGTGTACGACCGCCAGTCCGGCGAGGTGCACCTGTTCGACCGCACCGAGCACGGGGCCTATCGCGCGCCCGTTCAGGCGGCGGACCTGTCGGACGCCGCGGCGCTGGAGCCGCTCCTGGGCGAAGAGCAGTACGCGAAGCTCAAGGACGACATTGAACTGCTGGATGTGGCGGGGGAGCCGCTGGAGCAGGAACGCATCGACCGGGGCGAGATCAGCCCTGTATTCTTCGGCTCAGCCGTGACCAACTTCGGGGTGGAACTCTTCCTGCGCCGCTTCATTGACCTGGCGCCCGCGCCATCCCCGCGCCTTTCGGAGAAGGGGGATGTATTCCCCGAGGAGCCGGAGTTCCGCGGCTTCGTCTTCAAGGTGCAGGCGAACATGGACCCGAACCACCGGGACCGCATCGCGTTCCTGCGTGTGGTCTCCGGGCGGTTCGAGCGCGATATGTCGGCGACCAATGTCCGCACGAACAAGTCGGTGCGTCTGACGCGCCCGCAGAAGCTGTTTGCTGCGGAGCGCGAGGTGGTGGAGGAGGCGTATCCCGGCGACATTATCGGCCTGACAAACCCCGGCGTGTTCGCTCTGGGCGACACCGTCTGCGTCGGCCCGCCTGTCCGCTTCCAGGGGGTGCCGCGCTTCGCGCCGGAGCACTTTGGCGTGCTGCGCAACCGGCGCACCGAGAAGTACAAGCAGTTCCAGAAGGGCATCGAGCAGCTCTCGGAGGAGGGCGTCGTGCAGCTCTTCCACGAGTTGAACGCGGGGCGCACCGAGCCGATCCTCGGCGTGGTGGGACGCCTGCAGTTCGACGTGGTGAAGTTCCGCCTGGAGAGCGAGTACGGGGTAGAAACGACCCTGGAAGGGACGCCCTTCGGCCATGTGCGCTGGGTAGAGGCGGACGAGGCAGCGCTCAAAGAGGTCTTCTGGCCGCAGAACTGCCGCCGGGTGCACGACAATGAAGGCAACCTGTGCGTGCTCTTCGAGAGCGAGTGGGGCATGAACTACCTGATCGAGAAGTACCCCAAGCTCGCCTTCTTCGACGGCCCGCCCGGCTCCCGCACGGCCGCCATCCCCGTCACTCCCTGACGGCGCCCTTCCTAAAGGGTTATTTATTTCGCTCTGTTTTTGTCTCCTTTTCCAACTATTGCCTGACGCCCGCCCGATTAACATAAATGTATGGGCGGGCGTCAGGTATAGTTACATCTACTGTGGCCTCGCCCGAAGGCGCACGCTGGTATGGTGGAATTGCTGCTATTGCGATATTGGCGCTCCTCATCCCCGGCGATGTCGCCGGCAAATGTGTATGTGGCAGTGTTGCCCGGTTAAAGGGAAAGGATGGCATCATGGCGTTACGCTTCTACAAGCGGTCTGTCGCGGCGGCGGCGGCAGTCACGGTCGTGCTCGGCGGCGTTGCCGGGGGCGCGGCGGTGGTGGCCCCGGCGGCGTGGGCGGACTCGAAGCCGGTAGCGGTTCTGGACCCGAACCTCCAGGTCGAGGCGGTCGTCAGCAGCGGTCTGTCGCAGCCGATGGGGTTGGTCTTCCTCGGTCCTGGCGACATGCTGGTGGTGGAAAAAGCGTCGGGACAGGTGCGGCGGGTCATCAACGGCGTCGTGCAGGCCACGCCCGCCATCGACCTCCCGGTCAACTCGGCCTCGGAGCGCGGCCTCCTGTGCCTGGTGCTGCACCCGAACTTCCCGGCGACGCCGGACGTGTTCCTCCGCTGGACCGAGAGCAGCACCGGCGCGGACACGACCGTCGTCGCCAATGTCGCCCTGCTGGGCAACCGCGTGGACCGCTTCACCTGGAACGCGGCGACGGGCACGCTGACGTTCGCCCAGAACCTGCTCCGGCTGCGCGCCCGGCAGACCGACAACGTGCCCGTACCCGGACAGCCGCCGAGCGCCAACAGCAGTGAGAACGGCAACCACAACGGCGGCGTGATGGCGTTCGGTCCGGACGGCAAGCTGTACGTCTTCACGGGCGACCTCGGACGCCGCGGCTGGATGCAGAACCTGCCCAACGGCCCGTTCCTCACCGCCCCGTTCGTGGACGATACGTTCGGCGGCCCGGCCCCGGACGACGCCCACCTGGCAGGCGTGATCCTGCGGCTCAACCCGGACGGCACCACGCCCGCCGACAATCCGTTCTTCGCCTTCGGCTCGGCGCTCGGCGGCGAGGTGGGGGCGAACCTCCAGAAGGTCTTCTCCTACGGCCACCGCAACGGGTTCGGCATGGCCTTCGACCCCGTGGGGGGCTTCCTCTGGGAGACGGAGAACGCCGACGACGCCTTCAGCGAACTGAATCGGGTCATTCCCGGCATGAACGGCGGCTGGATACAGATAATGGGGCCGCTCAGCCGGTTATCACAGTTCAAGCAGATCGAGACCACCGACTTCAACAGCGCCCTGCAGCAGGTTCGTTACCCGCCCACCCGCATCGCCTACACGCCCACTCTGGCTACCAACCGCATGCTCATGCTCCCCGGCGCGACCTACGTCGACCCAGCCTTTAGCTGGAAGTACGAGATCGGCCCGTCCGGCACGGCGTTCGTCAGCGGGACCACCCTCGGGCCGGAGTACGACGGCACCCTCTGGATCGGCTCGGCGCGCTCCTTCCAGCAGGTCGGGGGAAACGGCGGCAGCCTGTACCGCCTGCGCCTGACACCGGACCGTCTTCAGGTGGACGTCAGCGCAGACCCCCGCCTGGCCGACCGCGTCGCGGACAACGTTCGGACGCAGACCAAGTTCGACGGGACCGAGAGCGAGACCCTGGTGATCGGCGAGGGCTTCGGCACCGTCACCGACATCAAGCAGGGGCCGGACGGCAACCTGTACGTGGTCTCTCTCACCGACAACACCATCTACCGGATCAGCCGCAGGCCGTGAGCGCGGGCGCAAGCGCAAGGAGGCAATACTGTATGAAGACACCGACCTTCGGGTTCAGGACCCTGTGGCTCGCGTCGGCGGCGGCGCTCGCGTGTGCGGCGGCAGTGGTGGTTGCCCCGCGGCCGGCGCAGGCGCAGGAACTTATCACCAACGGCGGGTTCGAATCGGGCTTCACGGGCTGGACGCGGGAAGATCAGACCGGCAGCGATGGGACGTTCTTCTTGCAGACCGGCACCGAAAGCCCGCTCAACGGCTTCCCCGTCCCGACGCCCCCGGAGGGCGCGAACGCCGCCATGACGGACGCGGGCGCGGGCGGGTCGCACGTCCTGTACCAGGACTTCGTGGTGCCGGTGGGGATGACGACCGGAACGCTCAGCTTCTCGCTCTTCCTCAATAGCGGGGCGGAGTTCGTCACACCCGAGAACCTGGACTGGGCCGCGACCAACCCGTTCGGCGGACAGAACCTGAACCAGCAGGCCCGGGTAGACCTGCTCCTCGCCACGGCGGACCCGTTCAGCGTCGCCGCCGGGGACATTCTCCTGAACGTGTTCCAGACCGCCCCCACCGACCCTCTCACCTCCGGCTACGCCGACTTCTCGGTAGACGTTTCCGCGGTGCTGGCGGCGCACCAGGGGCAGACGCTGCGGCTTCGCTTCGCCGAGGTAGACAACATCTCGTTCCTCAACCTCGGCGTGGACCGGGTATCGCTCGGGGCGACCGCGGTAGTCCCCGAACCCGCCTCCCTGCTCCTGATGCTTACGGGCGGCGGCGTCCTGCTCGGGTCTGCCCGTCTTGTCCGGCGCCGCTGCCAACGGGAAGCCTGAACCACACCGGCGAAGACGAAGGGGGCCGGTCGCCGCGCGCGACCAGCCCCCTTCCGCACGAACCTCCGACTACTGCCAGGCGTACAAACTGCGCTGGAGGCGGGCGCGGCCACGCGAGATGCGCGAGCGAACCGTGCCAATGGGGATGCCGAGTCGCTCGGCCACCTCTTCGTAGGTCAACTGCTCGATGTCAAAGAGCATGACCGGCGCACGGTACCGTTCCGGCAGCGCGCCGAGCGCACAGAGGGCCGCCGCGTGCTGCATCCGCCGCTCCAGCGTCTGAGCGGGCTCCCACGCCGGATGCCTCTCCGGAGCCAGCGTTAGCGTCTCCCCGTACAGGTCGCTGTCCAGGGAAAGCGGCGGTACCGTCCGCGGCCGCCGGGCGTCACCTCGGGCGCGGAAGCCATTGAGGAAGAGTCGCTTCAGAATGGTGAACAGCCATCCCTTTACCGTCTCCTCCGAGTTCAGCAGGCTGAGGCGCAAATAGGCCCGGAGCAGCGTCTCCTGTACCAGATCTTCAGCATCGGCAGGGTTCCCGGTCAGGTGTCGCGCCCGGGCGCGCAGGGCGTCTCGCCAGGGCAGAACCAGCCGCTCGAACCGCCGCTCCGGGCTCTCCCCGACTCTTCCGCCGCAATCTTCTCCGTATTCGATACCCTGGCTGGCAAAAATAGCTTTCGAAACCAGGGGGGCACTGGCATCATCCGTTTGCCTCGTCTGCTGCTGCGGCATTGTCCTCTTCCTTGTCCTCCGCGTGTCTGCGCGTCCACGCCTTTGCGTTGCTGGTGGCGAGCCGGCGCAGCAGTTCGTGCAGCATCTGCCGCTCCTCGGGATCCAGCGGTTCGAAAAAGCTCTCCTTGGCGTCCGCCAGAGTCGCCTGGGCCTCGGCCAGGCACGCCCGGCCGGTGTCGGTCGGATGGATCTCAAAGGCGCGCCGGTCGGTGGGGTGGGGACGCCGCTCAATCAGCCCGCGCCCTTCCATCTCGTTGAGGATGCCGACCATGGTGGCCTTATCGATGAGCAGCAGGTCGGAGAGGCGGGCCTGCACCATCGGTCCCTCGCTGAGGATCAGGTGGAGGATGCCGATCTGAAACGGGCGCAGGCCAAGCGGGGCGAGCGCGGCCTCGAACATCTGGCGGCTGAGTTCCGCCGTCCAATGCAACACAAAGCCGGTGTAGTCCGAGAGCGCCCGGGGCATCGGCTCCCAGTCGATCTCCGGCTCCGAGGAGGCTTCCTGCTTTCGCCTGCCAGTCAAAGGCTTTTTCATTTGTGTCGCTAACGTTTTACCATAAAACGTTAGCGACACAAATGAATTTTACTGCCGGGTCAGGCATGACCGCCGAGGATTGTTACGACGGAGCGGGCGGGGACGGCGACGGAGACGCGCCCCGTGCGATCAACACGCGGGGCGGCGGAAACGCGTTGCGCCTGGCCGTCCGCCGTGCTGCGCAGGACCGCCACGGAGGCGTTCGGGGTGAGGCCGCTCAGGGTCACGCGGCCCGCGCCGGACGGGTTCACCAGCAGCACCGAGAACTGGCCTGCCTTCGGTCCGGCGGTAGGAAGCACGGTCAGGTCGTCGTGGCTGCTGCTCGCCACGGAGGCGATCTTTGCGCCCACCGGCAGCGCCTCCTCCATCTGCTTCACCACGTGCCAGACCGGGTACGGGGTCCGGCCGTCCTTGCTCACGAGCGGGTAGTTGTCCTGATACGTCCAGTAGTCCATCACCGCCGCCCCGCTCAGGTGCAGCGTGCGAGTGTAGGCCAGCGCGGTGCGCAGAGCGTTATTCCAGGACGCCCACGGGTTCGGTTGCCGCCAGAGTTGGGCGTCGTGGCCCGCCTCGGTGCACCAGATCGGTTTGTTGTACTGCCGCCCCAGCGCGGCGATGGCCGTGTAGTTCGCCTCTGGTGCGCTGAGGGCATCCCAGCAGTGGAACGCGAGCGGTCCCAGATAGGGTGCCACCTCCTTGTCGTCCAGCAGCGGGCGAGCGTACGCCGCGAAGTTGCCGCCGTTCGCGGTGTCGGCGGTGAGGAACTTCGTCTTCAGACCCAGAGCGGCCCACCGCGGCCCGGCCTTCTTGATAAACGCCCCCATCTGCTCCGGCGTGAACTTGAAGTTGACGCCGTAGTCGGGTTCGTTGAACGAGAAGTAGTCGGCGTGCGCCGCATACTTATCCCGAGCGGTGACCAGGAAGCGACCGATCGCCTCGATGCAGATATCGTAGCGCTCCGGAGGCAGCGTCCGGCCATTCTGCTCCGGTCGTCCCCCCAGCATCCAGAGCGGGCCTTCCCAGACCGACGCCAGGATCGGGATTTTGCGCTCCGCCATCATCCGCATCTGCTCCAGCGCCGCCTTCGCCTGGCCCTCGTCCTTGTAGACGCCCTGCTCCGGAGTCCAGTGGTTCAGCGGAATGCCGATGCGCGCCTGCACGACCTTCAGCCCTTCCAGGTTGTAGCGCCCCACCGGGTCCATCGCCTCAGTGGACCCGTAGCGCGGCTGGCAGAAGTTGCCGCCGAACCCGCCCAGCGTCTGCTTGGTGGTCGCCAGATCCACGGCCACCGTCACCGCTCCGAGCGGGTTCTGCTCCGCTGCCAGCACCACCAACTCGTCGGCTGTGCGGCTCATGCCGTAGTTGACCACCTCCAGGCCGCCCACCTCGACCGTCTGCTTGCCGAACGCCAGGCGCAGCGACGCCATGGCCTCGCCAGGGGCGTAGTCCTCGGCGGCCACAAAGGGGACGAACACGCGCCGCCACCGTCCCCGGTCCCGTGGCGCGGTGGCAGGGTGCGTGACGGATTTCGTCCAGGGGGTAGTCGCCTTCTCGAACAGGAACTCTACCCGTGCCGCCGTGTTGCCGCCGCCCTGCGCTCCCTCTCCGCGCACAGAGAACGCCGCCAGCAGCGCGTCGCCCTTGCGTATCGGCGCGGCGTTCGGGATCGTGAGCTGCGTCGCGTTGGTCTCCGCCGAGGGGGCGCCGATCGTTACCCGAAGTGCCTTCGCGAAGGGCTGACCCTGCACCGGCACCACCTCTGCCGCTGCCTTTGTATTCTCCAGCCCGCCAACCGTCCGGGTCAGCAGGGTGTCCGGCGCCAGCACCGGCGTCCCGCCCGGTGGCAGGCTCCCGCCGGCCTTGTTGCCGCCGTCCTGCTGCTCCGCCGCTGGGGCCGAGCATCCGAGGGCGAGCGCACCCCCAAATCCGAGAGCCGCGCGTAGCAGCTCGCGCCGCGAAGAGGGCGTGTGAGAACTCATTTCCGTCAGGTGTCCTTTCACCGGGGCGCCATCCTCGGCGTCCCTATTCCAGCTTCCATGATACAACTTGTAGGCCGACGCTCCCGAATTCCGGGAATCGGTCACCCAACCCGATGACGCAAGAAACGCTTCTTGACCGTTTTCATGTGGTCCTGGTAGAGCCCGAAAATAGCCTCAATATCGGGGCGGTGGCGCGGGCCATGATGAACCTGGGCTTCCGCCACCTCCATCTGGTCGCGCCGCCGCAGTACGACCGCGAGCGCGCGGATGTCACCGCGCGCAATGCGAGAGTGCTTCTGGACGCTATGACCATTCACGAAACGTTCGAGGAGGCTCTGGCGGGGATGGAGGAGGTGGTGGGCCTGTCGCTGCGCGGCGGCAAGGACCCGGCGCACTTCGTTACCCTTCCCGAGTGGAGCCGCGCGCTCCCGACCCGCCCGGCTCTGCCGAAGACCGCGCTCGTGTTTGGCACGGAGGACAACGGCCTGCGCCAGGACCACCTGGACCACTGCCGCTGGATCATCCGTATCCCCTCAACCGACGCCTTCGACTCGTTCAACCTCGCCCAGTCGGTGCTGCTGGTCCTGTACGAGATCACGAAAGCCCTGCCGGACGCCGCCGCGCCGCTGCCCGCCCTCTCGACCGCCGAGCGGGCGACCGGGAACGACTTCGCCCAACTGGACCGGCACCTGGACGCCATTATGCGGGAAATAGGCTTCGCCCGCGCCGACTCGCCCCCGCGCGTGCCAGGCCTGCTGAAAAACCTGTTCCGCCGGATGGACCTGAGCCCTCAGGAGATGGGGGTGCTGCTGGCGTTCGTCGCCCGCGTCAACAAGACGCTCCAGCGCCGCCGAGGATCGGGCGGGGACTTAGAGGACGGTTAAAAGTCCAGGGCAAGCATCAGGGGCGGGGCCTCTGGCGCTACCGGCGCCGGGGACGGTGCCGGCGGTTCTTCCGCACCGGAGTCCCACAGGAAAAGCTCTAACTGCTGGGCGACCCGGCGGCGCGTCCGGCCCGCCACCGGCCGCGGCGCGGCGGCGGCGTCCTCTTCGGCGCTGACCTCGGCGTATCCCTTGCCGGTCTTCTCAGCGATCAGGCGCTCGGTCGCGGCACGGGCCGCCGCCTCGTCTGCAAACCGCTTGACGCGCCGCTGTCCCTCGGTGCCGATTCGCCCGAAGTGGACCGTCTGCTCCGCCCCGCGCACCTGCACGCGCCAGAACTTGTGCGAGCCGTCCCCGCTGAAGTGGAAGATGCGCTCGCCGTTGCCTGTATGCTCTGTTTGCCCCATGCCCGCAGGTTCGACAGGCGGCGGGGAGGTACCTTCCGGAGGGAGGCGGCCCTGGGTTTCCGGAGCCCTCACCCCCGTCCCCTCTCCCGCCGCGGTAGAGGGGACGGGGGTGAGGGCTCTCCCTACCGTGCCGCGCTGTAGGGCCAGCGGCGCAGCTCTACCGGCGCCAACTCATCTTGCGCCGGGCGGCCTGTTCCTGCCTGGAGGAGGACCGACAGGTCGAGGCGGCCAGAGGGCGGGGCGATTGCGCGGGCGATCAGGAGGCGGAAGCCCGGGTTGGGGGCGTTGAAATCGTCCCGGGGCGGGTCGGCGGGCGTGACCTCGAAGCGCGTTCCGTCGGGAGCGTTCAGGCGGGCGCGCAGCGTCTGGCCGTCCTGGGTGAGTGTGGCCTCGGTGCCGTCGCTCGAAACCGCGACCTCGGCGCGGGTGAGCATCGCCCAGCGCAGCACATCTCCGGAGCGCAGCCCTTCTACCTCGTCCCGGATGAGGGCATGGCGACTGCCGGGGCGGAACACAAAGCCGCGCGTAACGCGGGCCGCCTGCCCCTGGAAGACGGGCGACAGGTCCACTACCGCACCGGGCGCGTCGCCCCGATCCCCGAAGTGGGTAATATGTGCTAGGCCGGCGGCGCGGTGCAACTGGTCGTTGATCACGATCGTGTTGTGGCAGAACGGGCCGAGGCGGTACACGGCCCACCGGCCGCCGTCCTGCGCGCTGTTCCACAGGGCCACGCCCTTCGATTCGAGCGAGTGGTACTCCTGCATCCCCAGGTCGCACGCCCAGCGGACACCGTCTGCCTCGAACACAAACGACCCGGCGTCCATGTGCCCGTGGTTGATCGACGCCCCGCCGCCCTTGAGCGCCAGGAACAGCGCCTTCGGGTCGTCCCACGCGCTGCGGAAGACGGCGAGCGGATTGGGACCGCGCCCGTACCAGTAGCGGGGCAGCCTCGGGCCAGCATCCGCGGCGCGGTCGCCGCCCGGCATCCACCACAGCGCGGCCAGCGGCAGCAGGCGTTCCCCCTCCCGCTCGGGTCGGGGGGGCTTCTTGGATGCCGCGTACTCCCGGAGCCGTCCCATCTCGTAGCGCAGCAACTCGGGCCGCTTGAGCGTCCGGGCGAACCACCACATCGCCGGCTCCAGGTCGGGCCGCTCGATGTTGTCGGAGAAGTTAAAGTAGGTGCCCGTTGGCCCAAGCTGCTGGTACAGCGCCTCGGCGGTCGCCAGGAAGCCGGGGCTTTCGCGCAGCCCCCAGTCGGTGCCAAGCGCAGACTCCAGAGCCGCCAGCAGGACCACCTGGAACGTCGTCCCGTACCCCCAGTACATCGCACCCTCGGGGTACACGCCGTCCGGTGCGTAGGGCTTCAGGCCGTTGGCGTTCTTCGTCCGCGCCTTCTCCAGTATCTGCGCCGCCAGCGTCGGCTCCCGCTCCGCCAGGGCGAGCGCGCCCAGCGACAGCCCGGCCAGGCATACGGAGTTCCAGTTGTTCTGGACGCGCTCCCAGTGGTGCTCGGTTTCCGCGCCGGGCCGCAGACCCTTCTCTACCAGGGCCATGGCGATCACCTCGCGGGACTTTTCCGGGAGTACGTCGTACAGCCAGTCGTAGCCGAACGCCAGCGCGGCGGTCATCTCGCCGACATCCAGGAAGTGGCTCGGATTCCAGTCGGGGAAGGCGGCCGCGGCCAGCATCTCCTCCTCCGCGCGCCGCGCGAGGGCAGGGTCGCCCGTAAGGCGGTGGTGGAGAGCAAGCAGAAGGACGCGCCGCAGCGCGCGTCGTGACACGCTGAGCAGACGCCGGCCCGTCTTCTGGTAGGTCACCAGCGGCACGGTCAGCACCGCCCGCGCCTCCACCTCGCCACGGCGCAGGAAGGCGTCCAGCGCGGCATCGGCGTGGCGGCGCGCCTTGATCTCATCCCAGGTGGTCTTCGAGGCGATCAGGCGGGGGTGTTCGGGCTTCAGCGTGGCCAGGGGAGCGGCGGCGTTGCGCGTCTGAGCGTTCATGCGGTTAGGTTCGCACCCCGTTCTGCGTCGTCCTCCCCCTCCGTTGCGGTGGCGCGGGTGCCCTGGCGCAGGGCGCGCGGGGAGCAACCGCAGGCGGCCCGGATGATTTTGTTGAAGTAGAACGGGTCGGGAATGCCGACCAGGGCGGCGACCTCCTTGATGGGCAGGGAGGTGTTCTGGAGCAGGTGGCGGGCGCGCACCACGCGCTGCTGGCGGACGTACTGCACCAGGGTCTGCCCGAACGCCTCCTTGAAAAGCCGGGTCAGGTGCCCCGGTGTCACCCCCGCGGCCTCGGCCACCGCTCCCGTGCCCTCCACCTCGCTCAGATTCAGCTCAATGAAGCGCACCGCCCGCTCCACCGCCGAGCCGTACTCCTTCCCCGGGGGCGCCTGCCGGTGCGCGAGCTCACACAGCAGGTGCCACAGGTACGCGGTCACGAAGTACGGCGTGCCGTTCACCGGCGTTGCGCTGATTGCGGACTCCAGGCGAGCATACCAGTCCGCGAACGCATCACCCAGCGGGGTCAGCGCGGGGACCCGAGCCACAGTTTGCTGCCCGGGAACCGGGGCTGGCAGGCGAAAGTGGATGCACAGGTGCCGGGATAGGCCCTCAAACCGGTACTCCACCGGCACCCCGGGCGGGATGACGCTGACGTACCGGGGGCGTATCTCCAGCAGGTGCCCCTGTACCAGGAACTGCGCACGGTAGGTGTAGAGGTGAAGCGCCCAGGCGTCGTGGAGGCCATGCCGCTCCACGGTGGGGTGGGGGGCACCGTGGACACGCGACGTCGCGATGAGCACCGATGGCGGGCGCTCCAGGGTGATGGGCCACGTGAGCATGCTGGAATTCTACCAAAAATAAACGGTTCGCCCGGTTGTTATCTGCCTGCAACTCGCTTAAAATCTACCTACAACGCCGTGGAAGGTGACCATGCAACCGAGAGACCCCGTAACCGCCGTGCTGCTGGCGGGAGCGATGCTGCTGGGGGTAGCCACCCTCGCTTCGCAGGCGGCCCCACCGAAGGTTAAGCCCTCGAAAAAGCCGGCCTCTGCTGCTGCGCCTGCTGCCCTCCCCCCGCTGAGCTACAACCGGGATGTCCGCCCCATCCTCGCCGAGAACTGCTTCGCCTGCCATGGGCCGGACTCGGCGGCGCGCAAGGCGGGCCTGCGCCTGGACCAGTTCGCGGCGGCCACGGCGAAGCGGGCGGACGGGGGACGCGCCGCCATCGTGCCGGGCGATCCGCTCGCGAGCGAGGTCTTCCACCGCATCCGCCGTCCCGCGGGCGACCCGCTGCGCATGCCCCCCGCGACCGGCCACCAGTCGCTAAGCCCCGAACAGATCGCGATCCTGACCCGCTGGATTGGGGAAGGGGCGCAGTATGAGCCCCACTGGTCCTACATTCCGCCGAAGCGCCCCGCGGTGCCGAAGGTCAAGAACGCGGCCTGGGTGCGGAATCCCATCGACGCGTTTGTTCTCGCCCGGCTGGAGAAGGCCGGGCTTCAGCCCGCACCGGAGGCCGACCGGCGCACGCTGGCCCGCCGCGTTTCTCTGGACCTGACCGGTCTGCCGCCCGACCCGAAGGACGTGGAGGCGTTCGTGGCCGATAAGTCGCCGAACGCCTACGAGAAGCTGGTGGACAAGTACCTGGCGAGCCCGCACTGGGGCGAGCACCGGGCACGGTACTGGCTGGACGCCGCCCGCTACGGCGACACGCACGGCATCCACATCGACAACTACCGCGAGATATGGTCGTACCGCGACTGGGTGATTCAGGCGTTCAACCGTAACCAGCCTTTCGACCGGTTTACCCTGGAGCAGCTTGCCGGCGACCTGCTGCCCGCCCCGACGCTGGATCAGAAGATCGCCACGGGCTTTACCCGCTGCAACATCACCACCAGCGAGGGGGGAGCGATCGATGAGGAGTACCGGGTCCTCTACGCCCGTGACCGTACGGAAACGGCGGCGCAGGTGTGGCTGGGCTCAACCGCCGGATGCGCGGTCTGCCATGACCACAAGTTCGACCCGCTGAGCCAGAAGGAGTTTTACGCCCTTTCGGCGTTCTTCAATAACACGACGCAGCCCGCCATGGACGGCAACGTAAAGGACACGCCGCCCGTGATCCCGGTGCCGCGCCCGGAGGACCGCCCCCGCTTCGCCGCGCTCCAGAAGGAGGTGGCGAACGTCCGCAAGCAGGCCGACGCCCGTAAGGCGGGCGCCCGCGCCGAGTTCGCCCGGTGGATGGAGGGCGCGGAGGCGAAGGCGCTCGCGCAGACCATCCCGGTGAACGGTCTGCGCTTCCGCGCGCCGCTCGCGGAAGGGGAGGGGACCACCGTTGCGGCCACGCAGGACGGGCAGCCGGTGGCGGCGACCGTGACCGGCGAACCGGGATGGGGGGACGGCCATGTGGCCGCGAGGGCGTTCGTGAAGAAGTCGGGCAGCGTCGTGGAGTTCCCGGCTGCTGGCGACTTCGAGAACGACCAGCAGTTCTCCGTCTCCGTATGGGTGAAGCTGGCCCAGAACAACAGCGGCGGGGCCGTGGTCGCCCGTATGGACGATAAGAACGACTTCCGCGGCTGGGACGTCTGGGTTGAGGGCAACCGGATCGCGACCCACATCATCCACAAGTGGCCGGAGGACGCCGTCAAAGTGGTGACCAACGAGACGTTCAAGCCCGGCATGTGGCACCACGTCTGCGTTACCTACGGCGGCGCCCGCTCCAAGGAGTCGATCAAGGTATACGTGGACGGCGCGCTCAAGACGACGTCTCCTCAGGCGGACACGCTGAAGGGGACGATTCGTACCGCGGTGCCGCTTAAGATCGCCCAGCGCCACACCACCGCCGCGATGGAGGGCACGTCGGTCGCCGATGTGCGCCTCTACGACCGCGCGCTCCAGGCCGATGAGGTGGGACGTCTGGCGCAGGCGACCCGCGCGTCCTACCTGCTCGCAAAGGGGAGTGAGACCCTCACCACTGCCGAAAAGGACGAGTTGTATGCGGGCTGGCTGACGGGGGTAGACGCCTCCTACCGCGCGCTAACCGCGAAGATCGCGGCGCTGCAGGAGGAGGAGCGTCAGATTCGGATGCGCGGCACCATTGCGCATATCGCCCAGGAGAAGCCGGAGCCGGCGAAGGCGTACGTTCTGTTCCGTGGTGAATATGACAAGCGGCGCGAGGAGGTGACGCCCGACACTCCGGCCGCGTTGCCTCCCATGCCCGCAAACGCCCCGAAGAACCGCCTTGGTCTGGCGCAGTGGCTGCTCCTGCCGGAGCACCCGCTGACTACCCGTGTCACGGTCAACCGCTTCTGGCAGGAGGTCTTCGGCCAGGGGCTCGTGGCCACGGCGGGCGACTTCGGTATCACCGGCGAGATGCCGTCGCACCCCGAACTGCTGGACTGGCTGGCGGTGGAGTTCCGCAAGCCCTCCCGGAAGGGCGCGCAGCCCTGGGATGTGAAGGGCTTCTTCAAGATGCTGGTGATGTCCAGCACCTATCGGCAGGCGGCGGTCATCACGCCCGAAAAGCGCGCCAAGGACCCCGGCAACGTCCTCCTGTCGCGCGGGCCGCGCTTCCGTATGGATGCCGAGATGGTGCGCGACTACGCCCTGGCGGCAAGCGGGCGCCTGGTGCCCAAGATCGGCGGGCCGAGTGTCCGACCGTATCAGCCGGATGGCATCTGGGAGGCAGTGACCATGCCGAACAGCGACACGTACGCCTACAAGCGCGACTCCGGCGAGAACCTGTATCGGCGCAGCCTGTACACCTTCTGGAAGCGCAGCGCGCCGCCCGCCTCGCTGGAGATCTTCAACGCCCCGAGCCGTGAGGTCTGCACCGTGCGGCGCGAGCGGACCAACACGCCCCTCCAGGCGCTCGTGACCATGAACGACGTCCAGTACGTTGAGGCCGCGCGTTTCCTGGCGGAGCGCGCCCTGAAGGAGGGCGGGAAGACCGTCACGGCGCAGGCAGACTTTATGGCGCGGCGTGTACTGGCCCGCCCCCTCCGCCCCGAGGAGGCGCAGGTGGTGCTCAAGAGCGTGGCGGATATGAAGGCCCACTACACAGCGCACCCCGAGGACGCGAAGGCGCTGATTACGGTCGGGGAGTCGAAGCCGGACCCGGCGCTCGCTCCCCCCACGCTGGCCGCCTGGACCATGGTGGCGAACCAGCTTCTGAACCTGGACGAGGTGTTGAACAAATAGCCCCTCACGATCCAAGGGACACCGGACCATGGAGAGAGTAGACGAATACCGCCAGGTGATCCACCGACTGCTGGCGGAGTACCGGGACTGGTATGCACAGCCCGAAGATGGGGGCGTGGATACGGAAATCATCGCCGACGACGCGCATGGTCAGTACCTTCTGATGCGCGTCGGCTGGCGGGCGAGACGCGGGTACGCCGGCCCGCCTTCTACCTGCGCCTGAAGAACGGGCAAATCTGGATCGAGGAAGACTGGACGGACGAGTGCGTCGTGAACGACCTGCGCGCCGCGGGCATACCGGAGCGGGATATCGTACTGGCCTTCAATCCGCCGCGCCTCCGGCCCGAACCGACGCCGGAGAGCGCGACGGTCTCAGCAGCGAGAGCAAACCCATGAGTGACGACATTAACGATGTGTTCCCACGCCCCGAGGGCGGTCCCGTCCACCCGCTTTTCGAAGAGTGGGTTCGGACGGAGACGCGGCGGCAGTTCTTGCGGCGGGGCGCGAACGCCCTGGGGATGGCGGCGCTCTCCGCCCTCACCGGGGACGCCGCCTTCGCCGCCGTGGCGGGGCAGGCAAAGCAGGCCGCCGCGGGCGCGGGAAAGCCAAAGTTCCCGGGGATGCTGACCGAGCCGATCGGGGCGGCGCTGCCAAAGCTGCACTTCGCCCCGAAGGCCAAGAACGTCATCTACCTGCACATGGTCGGCGGGCCGCCGCAGATGGACCTGTTCGACTACAAGCCGAAGATGGCGGAGTTCTACGACAAGGACCTGCCCGAGTCGGTGCGCAACGGCCAGCGCCTTACCACCATGACCAGCGGGCAGACCCGCTTCCCCATCGCCCCGTCCAAGTATAAGTTCGCCCAGTACGGCAAGTCCGGTATGTGGGTGAGCGAACTACTGCCCTGGACCGCGAAGATGGTGGACGATATGTGCTTCATCCGCTCGATGCACACGGAAGCCATCAACCACGAACCGGCCATCACCTACATGCAGACCGGCAACCAGGTCACAGGGCGCCCCTGCATGGGGGCGTGGGTCAGCTACGGCCTTGGCTCCCTGAACTCCGACCTGCCGGCGTTCGTGGTCCTCATCGCTCAGCCGACCAACAAAGACCAGCTTCAGGCGATCTCCGCCAAGCTGTGGGCGTCCGGCTACCTGCCCGGCGAGCATGCCGGGGTCTCCTTCCGCTCGTCCGGTGATCCCATCCTCTACATCAACAACCCGCCGGGTGTCTCCTCTCCCGTGCGCCGCAAGATGCTGGATGGTCTGAAGGCGCTGAATGAGCAGAACTACAAGATCGTGGGCGACGACGAGACCCACACGCGCATTGCCCAGTACGAACTGGCGTTCCGTATGCAGTCCAGCGTCCCGGAACTGACCGCCGTCAAGAACGAGCCGGAAAGCACCTACCAGCTCTACGGCGAAGAGGCGCGCAAGCCGGGCACCTTTGCCTACACCGCGCTTATGGCCCGCCGCATGGTCGAGCGCGGCGTCCGCTTCGTCCAGGTGTACCTGAACAACTGGGACACCCATGCGGACGTCGCCGGACGCCTGCCCATGCAGTGTAAGGACATCGACCAGGCATGCTACGCCCTGGTGCAGGACCTCAAATCGCGCGGCCTGCTGGACGAAACGCTGATCATCTGGGGCGGTGAGTTCGGGCGCACCATCTACTCACAGGGCGGCCTGACGAAGGAGAACTACGGGCGGGACCACCACCCGCGCTGCTTCACCATGTGGATGGCGGGCGGCGGCTGCAAGGCAGGCACCATCTACGGCGAGACCGACGACTTCTCATACAACATCGTCAAGGACCCGGTGCACATCCACGACTTCCACGCCACGGTGCTGCGCCTGCTCGGGGTGGACCACGAGCGGTTCACCTACAAGTACCAGGGCCTCGACCAGAAGCTGACGGGCGTCGAACCCGCTCGCGTCATCACCGACCTGATCGCGTAGCGGGTTCGTAGTAGGACAAAGGCGAAGGGCGCGCCGGAATCCGGCGCGCCCTGCCTGTGACACCCTCTCTTCTCCTTTGGCCCCATTGCTACAACAGCTTGCGAACCTCTTTGCCGTGCTCCTGGAGCGTCCGCATCTTCAGCGCAACCTCGGCAGGCGTTTCCGTGAAGGCGGCGTGCCCGAAGTTGGTACGCCGCGAGCGCCAGATGGCGAGCATCGTCACAAAGTGCTTCTTGAACGCCGCGGGCGGGGCCGTGGCGAACGACGAGTACAACTGGCCCATGCCGCTGCCGACCGGCCCGGCGGCGAAGAAGCCGTAGCCCTCCTCCACGACCGCCCCCTCGATGCGATAGTGCATCATGACAGCGTTCGAACCGCCCCCACCGCCGCTGACCGGTTTCACCTCCAGCACGCGCAGGCGCAGGGGCTTCCCGGCCCGGCGCCCGGCCTGCTCCACATAGGCCGCGGTCGCGGTGACCGGGTCGCTCAGGTTCTGGACCACCGTGAAGTAGTTCTCCGCGCCGAACTGGACGGCGGCGGGCTGGACGGTGGTGCCGTACTGCCCCAGGCGCATCGACGCCCGGTCCGGCCCCGAGAGCAGGATCGAGTCGCGCTTCTGGTCGTCAATCTTCCACCCGGGCGCAAGGCCGATACTGCCCGTGCCGTCCGGGAACGTGACCGTCTTCAGTCGTACAGGCATGAGAAGTCCCTTTCGCAGACGTG
>Ga0065721_10004661_pt1 | contig 22544 bp, 17 predicted proteins | sample Mesricmetagenome_FD_59108 | JGI IMG/M metagenome (GOLD analysis project Ga0065721, IMG submission 59108) | Mesophilic microbial community from rice straw/compost enrichment Sample: eDNA_1 v2 (version 2) | ecosystem: Engineered > Solid waste > Grass > Composting > Bioreactor | place: USA: Davis...
GTGGTGATGACGATGTCCTGCTTGGCGATGTGGTCGGCGACGAGGGCGGCCTGCTTGGCTTGGTATTCCTTCGACATTTCCTTGGCGTAGCCGCCGGCGGTCTCGGCCGCCTTGAACTCGTCGTCCTCGACGGCGATGAACTTGGCGCCAAGCGAGGCGACCTGTTCCTTGGCGGCGGGACGCACGTCGGTCGCCGANACCGCGGCGCCGAGGCGGCGCGCGGTGGCGATCGCCTGCAGGCCGGCGACGCCGGCGCCCATGACGAAGACCTTGGCGGCGGGCACGGTGCCGGCCGCTGTCATCATCATCGGCATGGCGCGGGTGAAGGCGTGGGCCGCCTCGATCACCGCCTGGTAGCCGGCGAGGTTGGCCTGCGATGAGAGCACGTCCATCGACTGGGCGCGGGTGATGCGCGGCATCAGTTCCATGGCAAACGCGGTGACACCTGCCTTGGCGAGCGCCGAAAGCGCCTTCTCGTTGCCGTAGGGATCCATCTGGGCGAGGACGACCGCGCCCTTCTTGAGATTCTTGATCTCGGCTTCCGCCGGACGACGCACGCGCAGCACCACGTCGGCTTTCTTCGCGTCGGCGGCGGTGCCGATCTTGGCCCCGGCGGCCTCGAAGGCCGAATCCGGAATCTGCGAATCGGCGCCAGCGCCCTTCTGGACGATGACCTCGAGCCCGAGGCTCACCATCTTCTTGACGGTTTCGGGCGAGCCCGCGACGCGCGTCTCGAGCGCATCGGTCTCCTTGCCCACGAATATTGTGGCGCCCACAGGCCCCTCCCTCTCAAACCATGAGCGAACGGCCGGGATGCCCGGCCGGCTTTATGTCAGGGCCTGCGTCAGCGCAGGAGATAGCCGCCGACCGCGCAGACGATCAGGAATACGATGGCGCTGGCGATGAAGCCGGCCTTGGTGAAGAAAAGGACGGCCATGAAGATGAGCAGGGCAACCGTCACCAGGGTCCCGTACTTGGCGCCGGCGAGGAAGAGATTGTAGGTCTTCTCGTGCTCGGCGTAGTCCATCGGCGCGCCGACTTCCGCAGGTCCGGTCGGGTGTTCAGCCATGTCATGCTCCCATGTTTGCGAATTGCACAGAGGGATTACACAAACCCCCGGCGCAGCGCAAGAAACGAGCACCCGCGGGAACGTGCCGCTGGGGAAATTATTGCCGCGGCACGGCGCCGCGCCCCGCCGGGCCCGTCATGACCTCGGCGCGGGCGCCTCTCTTCAGTGCGCGCGGGCCTGCGCGTAGCGCGCGGTCGGACGCACCGTGAGGATCGGCAACGAGCCGACGGTGTTCGGCGCGAACATCATCCGCCGCTCGAGCGGTTCGGAATTGAAGAACGGGAAGCGCGCGTAGATCTTCTGCAACTCGGTATGGGCGTTCGACGCGTGGATCTCGATGTTGCTGTCGTATTTCGGGAAGAACCGCGGCTCGGCGAGTGGCTTCGAGTTGAAGATCCGGCGATAGAAGGCCCGATGGTTTGGCTTGATCACCGACAGGCAGTAATCGGTGTTGAAGTAGTCCGTCGCCATCGTCGCCACGCGGAGCGTGAGATAGGGCAGCGCCGGATAGTCGCGCATGATTTCCGGGTCGGCGGCAAAACGCACCGGATCGATGAAGGTCTGGCCTGCATCGAGCAGGGGGTGCATCACGTCCGGAAAATGCGAAACGGCGACGCTGTCACGCTGCGCGGAAGTAACGTGATGGATACGAACGGTTGAAACCAGCCGTTCGTCGAAATAAATTCCAAGTATATGTGCGTTCGGCTTGAAATCGAGCTCGTCGATTAACAACGGTCCGCTCGCCGGCGCCAGCCCCACCATCGTGAAGGCCTTATAACGAATACGCGCAATTTCTTCGAGATCTTCGGAAGATTCAATACGCCTGTACTCGATGGATTCCAACAGATCCATAACGCCGGCGACAAACCGTGATTTAGCTCCGGTATCTTCTTTATTCATCGGTTGTGTCACCCCAAACAATCCGCGACGATATTTATCCTTAATAATTCGTGAATCAATAAAATTCGTCGCAATTCGGGACATGAACCTTTAAACATGGTTAACAAGCATCTGAATCCGCTACGAATTTCAGATCGATCTCAAAACGAGGGGGCGAATTTTGAGGGGAACGGCGGCGGAAGCCGTCTCTGCCAGAGGTTGCAGCCTGCGCGTCTACGCGGCCGACACCCTGTCCTTATCTTCAGCCAGAGACCGCGGCTTTCTGTGGGACGCAACCATCAGGGTGAGAGGTCGGATCGCCGCTAGACGCTGGTGCGATTGAGCCGCGCATCACGCGCCGGCGCGGCGCGACCTTGGGCTAGGCGCGCGGCGAGTTCGGTGAAGGAGCTGTTCTGCATCGGCGCGCCGAAGATGTAGCCCTGGACGAGGTCGGCGCAGTCATTGGCGCGGATGAGCGAAAGCTGCGCCTCGGTTTCGACGCCCTCGACCACGATGTCGAGGCCGAGTTCGCGCGAGAGATTGGCGACGCCGCGCAGGAGCTTCAGCTTGCGCGGATCGTCGGTGATGTTGGCGACGAAAGCGCGATCGATCTTCACCTTGTTCAGGGGCAGGAGATCGAGATAGCTCAGGCTCGAATAGCCGGTGCCGAAATCGTCGATGGCGATGGTCATGCCCATGTCGCGCAGCTCCTGGAGGATCCCGCGCACCGAGACGGGATCGTCGACGAGCGCGCTCTCGGTGATCTCCAGGTGGAGCCTGTGGGCGGGCAGTGCGTGGCGGACCAGCGTCTCGGAGACGATGTCGACGATCTCGCGCGTGCGCAGATCGTGCGCCGACAGGTTGACCGAGACAAACAGGCTTTCCGGCCACAGGCTGCAATCACGCGCCGCACGGTTGAGCATGCAGCGTGTCAGGTCGTTGATGATGCCCATCTCCTCGGCGAGGGGAATGTAGACTGCGGGTGAGACCGCCCCGATTTCGGCATGGTTCCAGCGCGACAGCGCCTCGGCGCCGACGATGCGCGTGCCGTCGGGCGTGAACATCGGCTGGTAGGCGACGTCCATAGCCTCGGTGCGGATCGCCTCGCGCAAATCGGTCTTCAGTTTGTGGCGGGCCGAATATTTCGCGTCCATCGATTCGATGAACAGCGACCAGCGGTTCTTGTCGCGGCGTTTGGCGTCGTAGAGCGCGAGATCGGCGCGGATATGCAGATCCTCGACGGAGAGGTTCTTGGGGAAAGCGATCGCGGCGCCGCCGCTGAGCGTCACGAAGATGCGGTTGCCGTCGATGAGGTAGGTGCCGCGCACCGATTCCACGACCCGGTCCATCAGCGTGTTGATGGCGGCAACGTCCCCGACGTCCGGGAAGAAGATCACGAACTCGTCGCCGCCGAAGCGCGAGACGATGAACTGGTCCCGCGCCAGCGTCTTCAGGCGCCCGGCCACGGCCATCAGGAGCTTGTCGCCGGCAATGTGCCCGAGCGTGTCATTGACATGCTTGAAGTCGTCGAGGTCGAGAACGGCGAGCCCGACCCGACGCCCCGGAACCGGCTGCGCCAGCCGCTCGGCGACGAGCTCGTTGAACCAGTTGCGGTTCGGCAGCCCCGTCAGGTTGTCGAACCGCGCCATCTGCAGGATCTTTTCCTCCTGGGCGATACGGGACGTGACGTCTTCGAAGATCAGGACCACGCCGTTCTCGCCGTGCCGGCGCGAGGTGAATTCGAGCCAGACGTCACGGCCGAAGCGGACGAGCGCGCGCGGCTCCTCGCCATTGGCCAGCCGTTCGAGCTGGCCGCTGACCTGGATGAGGTTCTCGCGCGGGATCACGCCGCTGCGCGCGCCCAAGCGGAGCGCGGCCCTGAGCGCTCGGCCGCGCAGGTCGAGCGCGGGATCGAGTTCGAGGATCTCGCGCGCCTTGCGGTTGGCGACCTCGATGCGACCCTCCCCGTCGAGCATGAAGAGGCCGTGCGACATGTTGTTGAGCGCCGTATCGAAGCGCTCGGCGATCTGGGCGGTCTTCCGCTCGGCGACCACCGCGTTGAAGAGAAAGTCGCGCACGCCGTTGGCCATCGACCGCGTCGTCAGGAACAGCGGCAGGAGCAGGACGGCGAGGACGAGCATGAAACGATCCTCGACGAGCACGAAGCCGACCATCATCGGCAGGCAGGCGGCCAGGATGATCATGTCGACATTGAGCTTGGAACCGAAATTTCGGCCCACGACCGAAATCATCGTCGCGATCGTCACGGAGATCGTCGCCAGCTCGGCGAAGGCGTCCTGCGCCAAGACCAGCGCATGGCCGCACATGGTGCCAAGTGCAAAGGCGGCGACGAGGGAACCGGTGACGTAGCGCCGCTCCCAGCGCAGCGTGTCGGTGAGCGTGAACTTGGTCTTGTCGGCCCGGTCGAAGGCGCGCATGTCGAGCGCGCGTCCGGCCCAGATGCAGCACAGCACCCCCGCCCAGACCAGATAGAACGGGTCGTGCAGGCGCGCGTAGATGGCCGAAGCCGTCACGACATGCGCGATCATGCCGGTGAACAACGTCCCGCGCTTCTGGTAAAGCGAGGAGACGAAGGAAAGCCGGATATCTGCAGTATCGCTCTGGCTGCCTCTTTCGAGCATGAACCGGACCTTTTGCTACGGTCCGGAAATTACATTAAACGGATTAATGATAGGTTTCCCTCAAGTGTTACTAATAATTGTAGGAAAGGATAAAATTGATAGTATATAGTTTACATGTTTACTTTTAAAACATTATTGTTAACCATTTCAGCGTTTATTTCACTCCGCTGCCTGCAACGTGCCGTCCTGAGGGCCGTGGAAGATAGTTTCGCGCAGCGTCTGCTTGGCGAGCTCGGCTTTTTCCATGTTGGCAAGCTTGACGTGACCGAAACCCCGTATTTTTGAGGGATAGTCAAGGAACGCCGAGACCTTCCCAAGATTATCCCGGTCGAGCACGGCCGCCATCTCGGCAATCTCCGCGGCAAAAACACGCGCAAGATTGCGCTCGGCGCGCCTTTCGGTTGTGTGTCCGAATGGATCAAGCCAGCTTCCCCGCAACCGGCGGATGCCGGCGAGGAACCGGAAAAGCATGGCTGTGCGCGGGCCGAAGGTCGCCTTCACCGGCCGTCCGTTGGCGTCGCGCTTGCCGAGGATCGGTGGCGCGAGATGGTACTCGATCCGCTCGTAGCTCTCGAACTGGCGCGCGAGTTGTTGCGCGAAGCTTCCATCGGTGTAGAGCCGCGCCACCTCGTATTCGTCCTTGATCGCCATCAACCTGAACAGCGAGCGCGCGGCGGCGAGGCTCGCCTCGCCCGGCTTGCCCGCGACCCGCGTCTCGGCCGCAAGAAGCGGCGCCAGAGCGTCCCGATAGCGCTGCGCATAGGCCTTGTCCTGATAGGCGGTGAGGAAGGCGGCTCGCCGCTCGATCAGCGTGCCCACATCCTCTTCCCCGGCCGTCCCGGACGCGGCTTCGCTCGCGCCGACGACCGCCATGACCGCGGCGGAATCGTGCGCGGCGCGGCGTCCCCAGCGGAAGGCCGCAACGTTCGTCTCCACCGCCTGGCCGTTGAGCCGGATCGCCGCCTCCACCGCCTCCGGCGTGACCGGCAGCGCGCCCTTCTGAGACGCCATGCCGAGCATGAACATGTTGGCGGCGAGCGCATTGCCGAAGAGGCGGTTGGCGGCGAGCGTGGCGTCGAAGAAGGTTGCCTTTTCCTCGCCCGCCGCGGCGCGGATCGCGCGGCGAATACGCTCGGTCGGCAGCGAAAAATCGGCGTTACGGGTAAAGTCACCCGGCATCACTTCGGCGGTGTTGACAAGGAATTCCGTCTCGCCTTCGCGCACGGCAGACAGCACCTTGCGCGAGCCGGAGACGACGAGGTCGCAGCCGAGCACGAGATCGGCCTTGCCGGCGGAGACGCGGATCGCGTGGATATCGTCCGGCCGCGCGGCGACGCGCACGTGGCTGAACACTGCCCCGCCCTTCTGCGCCAGCCCTGCCATGTCGATCAGGCCGCAGCCCTTGCCCTCGAGATGGGCGGCCATGCCGAGAATGGCGCCGATGGTGACGACGCCGGTGCCGCCGACGCCATCGACGATCGCCGCCCAGCCGGAGGCCGGCAGGTTGACGCGCGGGGCCGGCACGCCGTCCAGCGGATCGCCCGCCGCGCGTGTCCGCGCCGTGTCGGCCTTGCGGATCCTTGCGCCATGGACGGTGACGAAGGACGGGCAGAAGCCGTCGAGGCAGGAAAAATCCTTGTTGCAGTTCGACTGGTCGATGCGGCGCTTGCGGCCGAATTCGGTCTCGACCGGCTGGACCGAGACGCAGTTCGACTTCACGCCGCAATCGCCGCAGCCTTCACAGACGAGCTCGTTGATGAAGACACGCCGGTCGGGATCGGGATAGGTGCCGCGCTTGCGGCGCCGCCGCTTCTCGGCCGCGCAGGTCTGGTCGTAGAGAAGCACGGAGACGCCCGGCACCTCGCGCAGCTCGCGCTGCACCGCGTCGAGTTCGCTGCGGTGATGGATCGTCATCCGCTCCGGCCAGCGCGTGCCGGCGGGGTAGCGGTCGGGCTCGTCGGAGACGAGAGCGATGCGCTCGACGCCCTCGGCCCGAACCTGCCGGGCGATCGCGTCGACGGTCAGGCCACCTTCGTGTGCCTGGCCGCCGGTCATGGCGACGGCGTCGTTGTAGAGGATCTTGTAAGTGACGTTGACGCCGGCAGCGACGGCAAAACGAAGCGCAAGCACGCCGGAATGGTTGTAGGTGCCGTCACCGAGATTCTGGAAGATATGCGGCCGCGTGGTGAACGGCGCCTGGCCGACCCACTGCGCCCCCTCCCCGCCCATCTGGGTGAAGCCGTGCGTGTCGCGGTCCATCCACAGCGCCATGAAGTGGCAGCCGATGCCGGCGGCAGCGACCGAGCCTTCGGGCACCTTGGTCGAGGAATTGTGCGGGCAGCCGGAGCAGAAATAGGGAAGCCGGCCAGAGACGTCCTTCATGCCCGCGAGCATCGACTGGAACTGGCGGATGCGCTTGACGCGCGCGTCGATCTCCTCGGAATAGCCGATCACCTTGAGGATGCGCTCGCCGATCGCCACCGCGATGTCGTTCGGATCGAGCGCGCCCATCACCGGGAACAGCCAGTTCTCGCGCTCGTCGCGCTTGCCGACGATGACCGGCTGGTTCGCCGTGCCGTAGAGCGCCTCCCGCAGCTGGGTCTCTATCAGCGAACGCTTCTCCTCGACGACGATGACGAGATCGAGCCCGTCGACGAAGGGCAGGATGTCCTCGCGGTCGAACGGCCAGGGGCAGGCGACCTTCAGGAGCCGGATGCCGAGCGCTTCGGCACGGGCATGGTCGATGCCGAGATCGTCGAGCGCCTGGCGCACGTCGAGATAGTTCTTGCCGACGGTGACGATGCCGATCCGCGCCCTGGGGCCGCCGGACATGACGATGCGGTTGAGCCCGTTGGCGCGGACGAAGAGACCGGCGGCTGCGCGCTTGTATTCGTGGAGCCGCTGCTCCTGCTCGAGGAAGGCGATCTCGTTCGGCCTGATGTTCAGCCCGCCGGGCGGCATGTCGAATTCGGGAATGACGATCGAGAGCCGGTCGATGCCAGCTTCGACGGAAGCCGTCGATTCGACGTTGTCCTTGACGCATTTGAGCGCCGTCCAGGTGCCGGCAAAGCGCGACAGGGCGAAGCCGTAGAGGCCATAGTCGATGATTTCCTGAACCCCTGCCGGATTGAGGATCGGGATCATCGCGTTGACGAAGTTGAACTCGGTCTGGTGCGCGTTGGTCGAGGATTCGGCGGTATGGTCGTCGCCCATCAGCGCCAGCACGCCGCCGTTCTTGTGCGACCCGGCAAGATTGGCATGGCGGAACACGTCGCCGGCGCGGTCTACCCCGGGACCCTTGCCGTACCAGAGAGCGAAGACGCCGTCATATTTAGCCGTCCCGTCGAGCCCGGCCTCCTGGGTGCCCCAGCAGGCGGTGGCCGCGAGCTCCTCGTTCAGGCCCGGCTGAAAGACGATATCGTGCGGCTCGAGACGCCGCCGCGCCTGGAAGAACTGCTGGTCGAGGCCACCGAGCGGCGAGCCGCGATAACCGGAGACAAAGCCGGCGGTCTTCAGCCCGGCGCGCCGGTCGCGCTCGTGCTGCATCATCAGGAGCCTGACCACCGCCTGCGACCCGGTGACGAAGATGCGATCCTTCGTCAGATCGTATTTGTCGTCGAGCGATACGTCGTGGATCGTCATGCGTCGGCTCCCATTCCCGCGAAGGCAGTCCGCCTCCACGCCGCCGCAAATCGCTTCGTTGCGAAGCGGCCTGCCGAGATACTTGGCCGGGAATGCCTCCGGGTCAATCCGCCCGCGCCCTCTCCGTCATCGCGGGCTATATCTCGTGGGTGCTTTTCTCGCGATCCGATTTCGCGAAACGTAAGTCGATACTAACGTCCAAGTGAATGGCCGCCGTCGACCGTGATCGACGCGCCAGTAACGTAGGCGCTCGCCTTCGAGGCGAGGAAGAGAAGTGCTCCGTCGAGGTCGGTTTCGGCTCCGAGCCGCTTCATCGGAGTCTGCCCGGACAGGATGGCTCCAGCCGAGCCGTCGAGGAACCGTTCCGTCAGCGGCGTGTCGAACCAGCCGGGGCGGATTTCGTTGACGCGAATGCCATGGCGCGCCCATTCGAGCGCCAGGGTGCGAGTCATCTGGCTCATCGCCGCCTTGGCCATGCCATAGGCCACGACCTGGCGCACGGGCTGCGAGGCGAGGATGCTCGATATGTTGACGATCGAGCCGCCGCGCCCGGCCGAGATGAGCCGCCGCGCCGCCTCCTGCGCGACGAGGAAGGCGCCCTCGAGATTGACGTCGAGCACCTTGCGCAGCGTCGCCCGCGACAGCTTCGCCGCCTTGTCGCGATGAACGATGCCGGCATTGTTGACGAGGACGGTGACGGGACCGGCTTCCGCCCCGGCCGCATCGAAGACAGCGGCGATCGCGGCTTCGTCGGTGACATCGGCGACGTGTCCCGTTACCCTGCCCGGTAGCCCCGAAAGCGCCGCCTGCGCCGCAGCGACGGCGTGCCGATCGACGTCTGCAATCAGAACGCGGGCGCCGTTCTCGGCGAGCGCGCGCGCCATCTTGAAGCCGATGCCGGAGGCGCCTCCCGTGACCAGGGAAATTTCGCCGGAAACATCAAATAGTTCGCTCGCCCGCACGTCTCAATCCCCACCGTCTTAGCCTTTATTGCTATATGCGTTTCCGCATCGCGAGGCCATATTGCGCTGCCCTTCGGGGCTGGAAAACGAAACACCCCGCGTTGCACCGCCGCCGCAAAAACTGGTAATGGTCGATTGTTCATTTAATGACACGCCGCCGGAGCGAACCGGCGACAGGGGATACGAAAAGGCCGAATTCAATACGGCCGGGAGGAAATTCATGGCGATTCTCTTGGCGATCAGCCGTCTGGTTGATCGCATAAACGAACTGGTCGGCAAATGGGTCTCGTGGCTCATTCTGGTGTCGATCCTGATCAGCGCCGGGAATGCGGTGATCCGAAAGGCGTTCAACATGTCCTCGAACGCCTGGCTCGAGCTGCAGTGGTACCTCTTCGGTGCTGCCTTCCTCCTCGCCGCGGCCTACACGCTGAAGCAGAACGAACACATCCGCGTCGACATCGTCTACGGCATGTGGTCGCGGCGCACGCAGCACTGGATCGACCTGTTCGGACACGTCTTCTTCCTGATGCCGTTCGTGCTCCTGATGGTCTACTATTTTGGCCCCTGGTTCATGCTGTCCTTCCGTTCCGGCGAGGTTTCGTCGAGCGCCGGCGGCCTGATCATCTGGCCCGCCAAGCTGATGCTCCTCATCGGTTTCTCCCTCCTCGCTCTTCAGGGTCTGTCCGAAATCATCAAGAAGATCGCGATCATGTGCGGTGCGATGGAGGACCCCAACCCGTTCGTTTCCGCCCACGAAGCGGCCGAACTTGAGGCCAAGGCTCTGGCCGAGGAGCTCAAGAAATGATGGAGTTCATCGCCACGAACATGGCACCGATCATGTTCGCCTCGCTCATCGTCTTCCTCCTCCTCGGCTATCCCGTCGCCTTCGCGCTGGCCGCCAACGGCCTGCTCTTCTTCTTCATCGGGGTCGAGCTCGCCCCCTTCTCAAACGGCACGATCAGCCTGTCGTGGCCGCTTCTCTACGCGCTGCCCGAACGCTTCTATGGAGGCGTGATGGCGAACGAGACGCTGCTCGCCATCCCGTTCTTCACATTCATGGGTATCGTGCTCGAACGATCGGGCATGGCGGAGGACCTGCTCGACACGATCGGCCAGCTCTTCGGTCCGATCCGCGGCGGTCTTGCCTATGCGGTCATCCTCGTCGGCGCGCTGCTTGCGGCGACCACCGGCGTCGTCGCCGCGTCGGTCATCGCCATGGGCCTGATCTCGCTGCCGATCATGCTGCGCTATGGCTACGACCGGCGCATCGCCACGGGCACGATCGCGGCTTCGGGAACGCTGGCGCAGATCATCCCGCCGTCGCTCGTTCTTATCGTGCTTGCCGACCAGCTCGGCCGCTCGGTCGGTGACATGTATCGCGGTGCGCTCATCCCCGGCCTCGTCCTGACCGGCCTCTACATGTCGTACGTCCTGCTGATGTCGATCATCCGGCCGAAGTCGATGCCGGCGCTACCGCCCGAGGCCCGCACCCTCGGACACGGCGTCACCTCGCTGCTGGTGGCGCTCGTCGCGGTGGTCATCATCGGCTACGTCGCCCATGTGTGGCTGTCGCCGACGCAGGGAAGCAACGCCGACATCCTCGGCGCGACGGTCGGCGTCATCGTCATCTATATCGTCGCCATCACCGACAAGGCCTTGGGCACCGGAATAATGTCCCGCCTGGCGCAGCAGGTGATCATCGTGCTGATCCCGCCGCTGGCACTGGTCTTCCTCGTCCTCGGTACCATCTTCCTCGGCATTGCGACGCCGACCGAAGGCGGCGCCATGGGCGCGGTGGGCGCGCTGATCCTGGCGGCCGCCAAGGGCCGACTGACCATGGACGTGGTGAAGCAGGCGCTTGCCTCGACGACGCGGCTGTCGTCCTTCGTGATGTTCATCCTGATCGGCGCGCGCGTCTTCTCGCTGACCTTCTACGGCGTGAACGGCCACCTCTGGGTCGAGCACCTGCTCACCTCGCTGCCGGGCGGCGAACTCGGCTTCCTGGTCGCCGTCAACATCATGGTCTTCCTTCTGGCCTTCTTCCTCGACTTCTTCGAGTTGGCCTTCATCATCGTGCCCCTGCTGGCTCCGGCGGCGAGCGCACTGGGCATCGACCTGATCTGGTTCGGCATACTCCTGGGCGTCAACATGCAGACCTCGTTCATGCACCCGCCCTTCGGCTTCGCGCTCTTCTACCTGCGCTCGGTCGCTGCGCGCGTGCCCTATCTCGACCGCATCACCGGCGAGACGATCGCACCGGTGACCACGGGCCAGATCTATTGGGGCGCGGTGCCGTTCGTCTGCATCCAGCTCATCATGGTCGCGCTGGTCATCGCCTTCCCCGGCATGGTCATGCACTACAAGGGCAAGGTGGTCGATCCGAGTTCGATCGAGATCGTCGTGCCGACCTTCGGCGGCGGCCAGTCGGACAGCATGGGCCTGCCCGGCCTCGGTGGCCTCGCACCGCTCGGCGCACCGCCCGCGGAGAGCGGCGGCGGGGCTCCGGCACCCGGGTCGAACGACCTGACCCAGCCACCGAAATTCTGAAACGTGCGGCCGGCGCTCAAAGCGCCGGCCGCTTTCTTTGGCGGGTTTGCGCGCACAGCCGCCTCAGGCTGTCGTCCCTCCCCTCACCGCCTCCGCGCACAAAAAATCCGGGGCCGTGTCCGGCCCCGGATCGATGTCGTCGCGCTGCGGAAGGCTAGAGCTTGCCGCCGCGCTGCTGGATCATCATGAAGGTGTCGAACGTGTACTCCGAGAGCTGGGCCCACAGGTAAGCGTCCTTGCGGAACGCCGCCTGAGATTCCCAGATCTTCTTGAAGCTCGCGTTCGAGGCCATGATCTCGTCATAGACAGCGTGCGAGGCGTCGAACGTCGCCTGCAGGACCTCCTGCGTGAAGGGTCGGAGCTCGGCGCCGCCGGCCACGAGATTGCGCAAGGCTGAGGGGTTCTTGTGGTCGTAGCTCGCCATCATGTCGCAGTTGGCCGCCTCGCAGGCAGACGTGAGCGTCGCCTGGTAGCTCTTCGGCAGCTCGTTCCACTTCGCCAGGTTGACGAGGGTGTGCAGCGTCGGGCCGCCCTCCCACCAGCCTGGATAGTAATAGTACTTGGCGACCTTGAAGAAGCCGAGCTTCTCGTCGTCGTAGGGGCCGACCCATTCCGCGGCGTCGATCGTGCCCTTCTCCAGCGCCGGGTAGATGTCGCCGCCGGCGATCTGCTGCGGCACGACCCCGAGCCTTTCGACGACCTTGCCGGCGAAGCCGCCGATGCGCATCTTGAGGCCCTTGAGATCCTCGAGCGTGTTGATCTCCTTGCGGTACCAGCCGCCCATCTGGGCCCCGGTATTGCCGCAGGGCAGGCCATAGAGGCCCTGGGTGGCGAAGAACTCGTTGAGGAGATCGTTGCCGCCGCCGTAATAGAGCCAGGCATTCATCTGCCGGGCGTTCAAGCCAAAGGGAACGGCAGTCGCCAGCGCGTAGGTCGGATCCTTGCCCCAGTAGTAATAGCAGGCCGTATGCGCCATCTCGACGGTGCCGGCCGCGGTCGCGTCTGCAGCCTGGAGACCCGGCACGAGTTCGCCGGCCGCGAACACCTGGATGTCGAAATTGCCATCCGTGGATTCGCGCACGTATTTCGCCATCGTCTCGGCTGCGCCGTAGATCGTGTCGAGTGCCTTCGGGAAGGATGACGTGACGCGCCAGGACACTTTCGGGGCCGACTGGGCGATGGCCGGCGCTGCGAGGGTAGATGCAGCAGCAGCACCCGCGCCGGCAAGACCGGCGCGGCTCAAGAACTTACGACGATCCATGGTGTTCCTCCTTATTGGATCGGTTCCTCCTCGGGCACGGCCGTCTTTTGAATGCGTGCGGTCTTCGCCCGCGATCATCAATGCATGGTAGAAGCTGGCCTGTCCAGATTGCGAAAATGCAAGCAATGGGCGTGAACGGATGCATCGACGCGTCCGACACCGCGTCCTGGACGAAAAAAGGCCCCGGGACGTCTCCGTCCCGGGGCCCGTGCGGGTAAACCGCGCGCGGTGTCGGCCTAGAGCTTGCCGCCGCGCTGCTGGATCATCATGAAGGTGTCGTAGTTGTACTCGGCCACCTGCATATTGAGATAGTAGTCCTTGCGGAACGCGGTGATCGAATCCCAGATCTTCTTGAAGCCGGGGTTCGACGACGTCATCTCGTCATAGACCTCGTTCGCCTTCTCGAAGCAGGCCGACAGGATTTCCTGGCTGAACGGGCTGAGCTTGGCGCCCGCCGCGACGAGGCTCTTGATCGCCGAGGTGTTCAGGTAGTCGTACTTCTGCAGCATGTTGGCGTCTGCCGCCTGCGCCGCAGTGTGCACGAGCGACTTGTAGGTCGCCGGAAGCTCCTCGTACTTCTCCTTGTTGAACAGCAGGTGCACGGTCGGGCCGCCTTCCCACCAGCCGGGATAGTAGTAGTAGGGCGCGACCTTGACGAAGCCGAGCTTCTCGTCGTCGTAGGGGCCGACCCATTCCGCGGCGTCGATCGTGCCCTTCTCGAGAGCCGGATAGATGTCGCCGCCGGCGATCTGCTGCGGCACGACACCGAGCTTCTCGACGACCTTGCCGGCGAAGCCGCCGATGCGCATCTTGAGGCCCTGCAGGTCGGCGACGGTGTTGATTTCCTTGCGGAACCAGCCGCCCATCTGCACCCCGGTATTGCCACCGGGCAAGCCGAAGATGCCGTGCTGGCCAAGGAACTCGTTGAAGAGATCGATGCCGCCGCCGTGGTAGTGCCAGGCGTTCATGCCGCGCGCATTGAGCGCGAAGGGCACGGCCGCGCCGAGCGCCCAGGTGGGGTCCTTGCCCCAGTAGTAGTAGGCCACCGTGTGGGCCGCCTCGACCGTGCCGGCGGTGACGGCATCCGCCGCCTGCAGGCCCGGAACGATTTCGCCGGCCGCGAAGCACTGGATCTGGAAGTTGCCGTCGGTTGCCTCGGAGACCATCTTCGAGAACACCTCGGCTCCACCGTAAATCGTGTCGAGCGACTTGGGGAAGGACGAGGTCAGGCGCCAGGTGATCTTCGGATTTGATTGAGCGATGGCCGGTGTGGCCAGCGCGGTGGCCGCAGCGGCGCCCGCGCCGGCAACCCCTGCCTTTTTGATAAACGAACGACGGTCCATTAAAAGTCTCCACTTGTTCAGACGGGGTCGCGAAGCGGACTAATTCTCCTCCCGCCGCCGCGACGAAAGGGGACCTAACCATGTTGCGGCGGGGCTTTCAAGCGTTTCGGAAGGGCGCACGGTCGCCCGTCAACCCCTACGAAGATACGGGCTTCGCTGGACCGAAAGCGGCGCCTGCGGTTACGAGAAGGGATAGTCTTTCTCCTCGCAAGTGCTATAAAATCAGAGCATTGGAGCGCCCGCACACGCCGCCGCTCGAGCCCCGGACGGTGTGTCATGCGGGTGCCGCGGCCGCGCCATCCGTAAGTCGAACCGAACGGAATGCGACGAAGGTAGAACACGAGGACAAAATGACCGCCAACGGACTTGTCGCCATTCCCGCCGACATCCGCGAATTCGAGGGATATACCTGGCACTCGGCGCCCGACCAATATGTTCGCGCGGCCGTGCGCGGCGCCCGCGTCCTGCCGCTGATCGTTCCGGCGCTCGAGGAAGGCGGCGACGCCGACCTCGTCCTCGACCGCGTCGACGGCCTCCTCGTCTCCGGCTCCCGCACCAACGTCCATCCGGAGCTCTACGGCGAGGCGGCGACCGAGAGCCATGGCCCGTTCGACTCCGCGCGCGACACGACGAGCATCGCGCTCATCACCCGCGCCATCGAACGCGGCATTCCGCTTCTCGCCATCTGCCGCGGCATCCAGGAGCTCAACGTCGCCCTCGGCGGCTCGCTTGCCAACGAGATCCAGGAGTTGCCCGGCCGCATCGACCACCGCAAGCCCGACGTGAACGATCGCGACCAGGCCTTCGCCATCCGCCACTCGATCAAGGTGCAGGAGGGGAGCTGCCTCGCCGCCATCGTCGGCCATGGCGAGGTGAAGGTGAACTCGCTGCACCGTCAGGCGATCTCGCGGCTCGCCCCGCGGCTCGCCGTCGAGGCCGTCGCCGAGGACGGCACGATCGAGGCGGTCAGCGTCATCGACGCGCCGGGCTTCGCCGTCGGCGTGCAGTGGCATCCGGAATACTGGGTGGGCAGCGACGAGATTTCCGACCGCATCTTCGCCGCCTTCGGCGAGGCGGTGCGCGCCCATGCGAGCCGCGCGGCCGCGGGGATCGCCGCCGCGTAGCCTCGAGCGCAGCGCGGCGGCTCAGGCCTTCCTGTCGAGATGCACGGTCTCCGGCACCGGCGTGATCGCCGGCCTGCCGTCGAACCAGGCGACGAGGTTGTCGACGCACAGGTCCGCCATGGCGTTGCGCGTGGCGACCGAGGCCGAGGCGACGTGCGGCAGGAGGCAGGCATTGGGAAGCGCCAGGAGCCGCTCAGGCACGTGCGGCTCGGCGGCAAAGACGTCAAGCCCCGCGGCGGCGATCGTACCGTTTTCCAGAGCCTCGATCAGTGCCGGCTCGTCCACCGTCGAGCCGCGCCCGACATTGATGAAGACGCCGTCGGGGCCAAGTGCGGCAAGCACCTCGGCGTTGATCGCCTTGTCCGTCCCCGCCCCGCCAGGCACGACCGAGATCAAAAGATCGACGGCGCGGGCGAGATCGACGAGGCTCTCATGCCACGGCAGGTCCACGTCCGTTCGGCGGTTGCGGTTGTGATAGCGGACCGGCACGCCGAAGCCCTCGAGCCGGCGCGCAATGGCCATGCCGATCCGCCCCAGCCCGAAAATGCCGGCCTTACGGCCGCGCAGCGTAAGCTTCGTCAGCGGATACGGGCCCTCCGCCGGCCAGCGCCCGGCTCTGAGATAGGCTTCCGCCTTCGGCAGTTCGCGCAGGGTGTTGAGGATGAGGCCGATCGCGGTGTCGGCCACCTCGTCGGAAAGCACGTCCGGCGTGTTCGTCACCATGATGCCGCGCAGCGCCGCGTGCGCCGCATCGACCGCGTCGTAGCCGACGCCGAAATTGGCGATGATCGAAAGTCCGGGAAAGGCGTCGATGAACTCCGCCGGGATTACCGTCATCGCGGCGATGCCGGCGACGCGGTCGCGATCCTCCGGCGAGACGAGCGTCGCGTCGGCGCGCTCGATGGCGATGCAGTCGAACTCCGCCTCGACCCGTTCGCGCACGCGCGGATTGATCCGGCCCGGTATCAGCACCACGGGCTTATTGCCGAGCATGGGAGCTAGCCTTTCTTGAGCGGCGCCGTCGACTGGCGGATTCGCATCTCCGGCTTGATCAGGTGCAGGCCGTTGGCCTCGCTCGAGCCGTTGAGCTTGTCGAGGAGCGCGCGCGCCGCCGAGCGGCCGACTTCCGACTGGCCGTTCCAGACGGTGGTGAGCGCCGGCGTGGCGATCGCCGCCTCCTCGAGGTCGTCATAGCCGGTGACTGAAACGTCGCGCCCGACGACGAGGCCGGCGCGGGCGATCCCGTTCATCAGGCCGATGGCGACGAGGTCATTCCAGCAGACGGCCGCCGTCGGCTTCTGCGGCATGGAGAGGAAGGTCACCGCCGCCTCGAAGCCGCCCTGCTTGGTGCGCGGCCCGGGGATGCGCAGCGACGGATCGACCGGCAGGCCCGCCTTGCGAAGTGCGTCGGCATAGCCGGCATAGCGGTCGCGGCCGGTCGACGTCTGGTCGGTGCCGCCGATCATGGCGATGCAGGTGTGGCCGAGCGAGATCAGGTGGTTGGTGGCGAGCGCGATGCCGTAGGAATCGTCGCCCCGGAAGGTGGGGACGTCCGCGCCCGGTACCGAGCGGGCGATCAGGATCGCCGGCATGCCGTTGTCCTCGGCGAGCCGGATGTCCTCGGCCGGGGTGCCGATGGCCGGCGACATGATCACGCCGTCGCCGCCGAGCTGAAGCAGCGTCTCGATGAAAGTGCGCTGCTTCTCGACCGAATCGTAGTGGTTGGAGAGGATGAAGGTCTGGCGGCTGCGGTCGAGCTCGGTCTCGATCGCCTTCAGGATTTCGGCGTAGAACGGGTTCATGATGTCGTGCACGACGACGCCGATGATGCCCGATCGCGACGTCCTCAGGCTCGCCGCGCGACGATTGTAGATGTAGCCGAGCTCGATCGCCTTCTGCTTGATGCGCTCGCGGGTCTGGTCCGCCACGAGCGGGCTGTCGCGAAGCGCGAGCGAGACGGTCGCCGTCGACAGGCCAAGCGTTTCCGCAATGGTGGAGAGCTTTACTTTCTGCGCCAAATACTCGACCCCCGGGCGGCTCCGCCCCGGGCCGCCGATTTCACTTTAAACCAATTTAAAAGTTTGGATTCAGGCTGGCAATCATTCTGTCCGGCCGCCCAGATCTCCCCCTGTACGCTGATCTCCCCTCTCGTCCCGATCTCTCTAGCAGCTTCGCACGGACGGCGTCGACCGTTTCGGCCCAAACTCTCCGCCAGCACGCGGGGACATGACGCGGAAGTCAGTGGCAGAATGCCGGCCGACGCTCTATATGGTCGGCAACGATCCATCTGACACATCGAGGCAAACGATGAGTGAGGCATTCACGCCCGTTCCCGTGACCGTCCTGACCGGCTATCTCGGCGCCGGCAAGACCACGCTCCTGAACCGCATCCTCTCCGGCGCGCACGGCAAGAAATACGCCGTTATCGTCAACGAATTCGGCGAGATCGGCATCGACAACGACCTGATCGTGGAATCCGACGAGGAAATCTACGAGATGAACAACGGCTGCGTCTGCTGCACCGTTCGCGGCGACCTGGTGCGTGTGGTCGAGGGGCTGATGCGCCGTCCCGGCCGCTTCGACGCCATCATCGTCGAGACGACGGGCCTCGCCGACCCCGCCCCGGTCGCCCAGACCTTCTTCATGGACGAGGACGTGCGCGCCAAGACCAAGCTCGACGCCGTTGTCGCCCTGGTCGACGCCCGCCACCTGCCGGCGCGGCTCAAGGATTCGCGCGAGGCCGAGGACCAGATCGCCTTCGCCGACGTGATCGTCCTCAACAAGACCGACCTCGTCACTCCGGACGAGCTCGACACCGTCGAGCGCACCGTGCGGGCGATCAACCCGACCGCGCGCATCCACCGGGCGAGCCGCGCCGACGTGCCGCTCGACGCCGTGCTTGATCGCGGCGCCTTCGACCTTTCCCGTGCGCTCGAGAACGATCCGCATTTCCTCGATCACGACCACCCGGACCATGTCTGCGGGCCGGATTGCGATCACGACCATCACCACCACCATGGCCACGATCACCATCATGACCATAACCATGATCACGATCACCACCATCACGACCATGCCGCGCCGTCGCCGATCCACGACGTCACCGTCCAGTCGGTAAGCCTGCGCGGCGGGCCGCTCGATCCGAAGAAGTTCTTCCCCTGGATCGAAAAGATCACCCAGCTCGAGGGCCCGAACATCCTGAGACTCAAGGGCATCATCGCCTTTGCCGACGACGCCGACCGCTACGTCATCCAGGGCGTGCACATGATCGTCGAGGGCGATCACCAGCGCGCCTGGCGCGAAGGCGAGAAGCGGGAGAGCCGGCTCGTCTTCATCGGCCGCGAACTCGATCGCGAGAAGCTCGAGCGCACCTTCAAGGCCTGCGAAGCCTGACATGCCGACCGTAGCTCCGGTCGACATAGACGGCCACTGCCTCGCCGCCGCCTTCCTCGGCGACGTTCCCGTCTTCGCCGAGGCCTCGGGCGCAATCGTGCGGCTCGACCACGGCACCCATCGCCACCAGCTGCATGACGGCCTCACCTGCGCCACGATGAGCCAGGACGGCAAGTCGCTGATCACCGGTGGCGAGGACGGCAAGGTAATGCGCCTCGCCGCGGACGGCGCGGTGGAAGAACTGCGCGGCACGGCCCGCAAATGGGTCACCGCCGTCGCCGCCGGCCCGCAGGGCGCCGTCGCTTGGGCGGAAGGCCGCGCCGCGATCGTGCGCACGGCCGACGGGAAGGAACGCGAGTTTACCGAGGAACGCACCGTAGAGGCGGTGGCCTTTGCGCCCAAGGGCATGCGCATCGCGCTCGCCCGCTACAACGGCGTCACGCTGCACTGGGCGGCCGGCGCCGGCGCGCCGGTGAAGTTCGAATGGAAGGGCGCGCATTCGGCCGTGACCTTCTCGCCCGACGGCCGCTTCCTCGTCACCGCCATGCAGGAGAACGCGTTGCACGGCTGGAAGCTCGACGGCAAGCCGGGCGGCGAGACCAAGCACATGCGCATGACCGGCTATCCGGCGAAGATCCGCTCCCTTTCCTGGTCGCGTAAGGGTCACTGGCTCGCCTCCTCGGGCGCGCCCGCCGCCATCGTCTGGCCCTTCGCCTCCAAGGACGGGCCGATGGGCAAGGCGCCGATGGAGCTCGGCTACCGCGCCGACACGATGGTCACCTGTGTCGCATGCCACCCGGTCGAGGAGCTCGTCGCCATCGGCTTTGCCGACGGCATGGTGCTCGCCGTCCGCTTCGCCGACGCCAAGGAGGCGCTGTTGCGCCGGCCGGGCAAGGGCGCGATTTCCGCACTCGCCTGGGGCGGGGGCGGCCGCCTGCTCGCCTATGGCTCAGAAGCCGGGGATTGCGGCGTCATCGACATAGCCGGCTGATCAAAAGCCGCCAGTCGCTCACGTCGTCAGCCGCGCCTTGGTCGAGAGCGGCGTGGCGAGCAGCAGGCTCGTCTCGCTCCCGGAAATCCCCGGGATCTGCCGGAAGCGGCCGAGCACGTCGTCGAGCGCGTTCAAGCTTTCGGTGCCGATCTCGACGATCAGATCCCACTTGCCGTTGGTCGTATGCACGGCCTGCACTTCCGGGAAACCGGAAAGCGCCCTGACCACGCGGTCCGTTCCCTGCCCCTTGATCTCGATCATCGTGATGCCGCGGACCGGCAGTTCCGTCACGTCGGAGCGTAGCACCACCGTGTAGCCGATGATTTCGCCCTCGCGCTCGAGCCGCTCGATCCGCGCCTTGACCGTGGCGCGCGAGACGCCGAGCTCAGCGGCGAGCTTGGAGATGCCGCGGGTCGAATCGCGCCGCAGAAGGGTGATCAGCTTGCGGTCGAGCCCATCCATGGCAGTTTGCGAATTTCCTTTTGGCAATTTGCGTGATTTCCCTTCGCATCATGCCAAAATTTTCCGTCCAAGTCGACATGTGCCCGTGCCACTATCCGGCCAGTTAAGGGTCTGGAGGTGGCGATGCGGTTCGGGCGGTGCAACATTCTCGGCATCCCGGTCGATGTCGGCGCGGGACAGGCAGGCTGCGAGATGGGGCCGGCGGCCTTCCGCATTGCCGGCCTTGCCGAGGCGATCGCCGCGCAGGGGATGGAGGTCCAACATCTCGGCGACGTCGATCCCGGGCCGATCACGCCAATCGCAGGCACCAATCCAACCGTGCGCCATGCCGGCGCCTTCCGGGCCTGGACCGAGGCCGGTCGCCGCGCCGGCCTGGAAGCGGGCCGCGACGCCTTCCCGGTCTTCCTCGGCGGCGACCATAGCCTCGCCGCCGGCACGNTGACGGCGATGGCCGCGCGCGCCGNAGNGATGGGCCGCCCCCTCTTCGTGCTCTGGCTCGACGCCCATTCCGATTTNCACACCGCGCANTCGACCGTCTCCGGCAATCTCCACGGCGTGCCGCTCGCCTATGCCTGCGGACTTCCCGGCTTTTCCGACATCATGCCGCCGCCCGAGGCGGCGATCGACCCGGCGCGGGTCTGCATGATGGGGGTTCGCAGCGTCGATCCGGCCGAGCGCGTCCATCTCTCCCAGACCTCGGTCATCGTCCACGACATGCGCGAGATCGACGAGTTCGGAATGGCCCCGCTCCTGCGCGCCTTCCTTTCCCGCGTCGAGGCGGCTGGCGGCACAATCCATGTCAGCCTCGACGTCGACTTCCTCGACCCGGCGATCGCCCCCGCCGTCGGCACCACGGTGCCCGGCGGCGCGACCTTCCGCGAGGCCCATCTCGTCATGGAAATGCTGCACGAGAGCGGCCTCGTCTCGAGCCTGGACCTGGTCGAACTCAATCCCTTCCTCGACGAGCGCGGCCGCACCGCGCTCCTGATGGTGGACCTCGCCGCGAGCCTCTTCGGCAAGAAGGTGATGGACCGTCCGAATCGCACGCACTGAGCGCAGGAGCATCATCCATGGAGATCTCGCATCTCGCCCTCGTCCCCTTTGTCTCCGTCGACAACATGATGAAGCTCGTCCTGAGGATTGGCATGGAGCGCTTCCTCGCCGACCTCGCCGACCGGATCGAGGCGGATTTCCGCCGCTGGGAGGCGTTCAACAAGTCGCCGCGCATCGCCTCGCACTCGGTCGAGGGCGTCATCGAGCTGATGCCGACGAGCGACGGCGAGACCTACGGCTTCAAATACGTCAACGGCCATCCGAAGAACATGCGCACCGGCCGCCAGACCGTCACCGCCTTCGGCGTGCTCGCCGAAGTCGGCTCGGGTTATCCCGTGCTCTTCTCGGAAATGACGATCCTGACCGCGCTGCGCACCGCCGCGACCTCCGCCATGGCCGCCCGCCACCTCGCCCGCAAGGATGCGCAGACGATGGCGATCATCGGCAACGGCGCGCAATCCGAGTTCCAGGCGCTCGCCTTCCGCACGCTCCTTGGCGTCAACCGCCTGCGCCTCTACGACATCGACGCCGCCGCGACGGAGAAATGCCGCACCAATCTCGCGGGCCACGGCTTCGACATCGTCGCCTGCCGCTCGACGGAGGAGGCGGTCGAGGGCGCCGACATCATCACCACGGCCACTGCCGACAAGCAGTATGCGACGATCCTCACTGACAATCTCGTCGGCCCCGGTATCCACATCAACGCGGTGGGCGGCGACTGCCCGGGCAAGACCGAGCTTCACCGCGACATCCTGCTGCGCTCGACCATCTTCGTCGAATATCCACCGCAGACCCGCGTCGAGGGGGAGATCCAGCAGCTCGAGCCGGATCATCCCGTCGTCGAGCTCTGGCGCGTGGTCGCGGGTCTCGAGCCCGGGCGCCGCGACCTGGGCGAGATCACGCTGTTCGATTCCGTCGGCTTCGCCATCGAGGATTTTTCGGCGCTGCGCTACGTGCGCGAAAAGGCGATGGAGACCGGTCTCTACGCCGATCTGGACATGGTGGCCGACCCCGACGACCCGCGCGACCTCTTCGGCATGGTGATGCGCGCCCGGCCGTGACCCGACCGGACGGTCCACATGCGAGAAACAGAGAGGGGCGGCATGTACGCCGCCCCTCTCTTCGTTTCCGCCGCATCGCTCGCCGGCTTCACCAGGCGAGCTCGAGCTGCGGCAG
>Ga0065721_10004655_pt1 | contig 22523 bp, 24 predicted proteins | sample Mesricmetagenome_FD_59108 | JGI IMG/M metagenome (GOLD analysis project Ga0065721, IMG submission 59108) | Mesophilic microbial community from rice straw/compost enrichment Sample: eDNA_1 v2 (version 2) | ecosystem: Engineered > Solid waste > Grass > Composting > Bioreactor | place: USA: Davis...
CGAACGTATGCTTGACCGTCGGTTGCTGTGCGACTAGCGCGGCCCCATCGTTTAGTGGCCTAGGACACCGCCCTTTCACGGCGGCAGCACGGGTTCGAATCCCGTTGGGGTCACACTGAACGGGTCCAGGAGACTGGAACCGGCCCATAATTGAAGATGCAAGGCCCTGTAGCGCAGTTGGTTAGCGTGCCGCCCTGTCACGGCGGAGGTCGCGGGTTCAAGTCCCGTCAGGGTCGCGGATCGGGAGCTCTCCCTCGGGAGGGCTCCTTCCACGAGAGGCTCTGTAGCTCAGTTGGTAGAGCGTCCGACTGAAAATCGGAAGGTCACCGGATCGACGCCGGTCGGAGCCACAACTAAATACCCAGGTCAGAGGCCCTTTCCTCCGCTTCACCCCCTCCCATGACTGATAGTCCGAGTGGGGCGAAGAAGGAGGAGAGGGCCTTTGTCGCTCTCCGCGCCGCGTCCCGCCGCGTGTCGGCGTAGCGCCGAGTCACCTCGAGCGCTGAGTGCCCGGCGACGACTTGCACGCGGGGAGCCGAAAGGCAGAAGTGGAAATCAGCGCCGAGCGCCGCAGGTCATGTCACTGCTGGGACGGCTCGCCGACGCTAGGCTCCACGTCCGTACAACCAAGCACCACGCGATGCGAGGAGAGGGTTCCGGACTGGAAAGTCGGAACGGTCACCGGATCGACGCCGGTCGAAACCACAGTTGAAACTCCCGGTGCCCAGGAGATCCGTCTTCTGAGCACCGCCGACCCGGCGCTACTCACGCCCCCCTTGGCGCGTGCTTTCAACCCGCCGGGGGCGTTACGCAGGTGCCGACGTCGGCGGCTCAAGGTTGATGACAGCCGAGGGAGCGTTGACGTCAAGTTCAAACTGGAAGTCCATGAGCGCGGCGTTCGCCTGCAGTGCCCGTCTCGCGGTGTCGTACATCGCCTCCGCGCACGCGACTTCAATGTGGTGCTCGAAGTCGGCACGGGCGGCTTTCGTCTTGACGCTCTTCGGCCAAGGACGCGCGCCGACCATGGCTATGACTTGCGCCTGACCAAAGATCTCCTCGGCTGAGGCGAGAAGGTGCCCGATGAGGAGAGTGCATTGGTCGTCGCCACCGCCAGCGTTGATCGTCCAAGTCATCCCGTGAGCGATCTCCGGCACCGCCGCGTTGTGGACTTCGATGCGGCGGAGGACGACGCTGAACTCGGTCTCGTTCGTCAATTGATGGCAACCCAGTTCGAGCCGACCTCGACGGGCGCCCACTCCGTGCGCTCAGAGATGTCCTTGAAGCGACCGACGTATCGATTTCGAATCGGCTCCACGCGATAAGCGACCTTTGCATCGACAGCGTTGGCGAGATGGCGTAGTTCCGAGAGGGTCAAGTCAACATCGCCGTGGATCCAACCAGTCGCCGTCTCGAGGTCAAGATCGAGTTCCAAAGCGAGGTCCTCGATCGAGAGACCGGACATCTTGAAGGCGCGCTTCAGGGCGCCGACTAGCCAAACCTGGGCCTCGTAGTTCGAGGCGGCAAGCGCGATCTGCTCGTCGGAGAAGGGCTGATTGCCAGTCATCTGACGCTCCTAACTTGCTTTCGTGAACTGCCACACACGGCTGCGCGTCTTCGCTTCCGCAATCGATGCGTTCTGTTCTTGGTGAGCGTCGACGCCGTTCGGCTTCGTGCTCAGCACCAGCGGGAGAAGCGCGCCCTCCGGCTCCGCCGGTTCTGCGTAGTAGAGACGGAAGAGACGAGGCGGGCGCGGTCCTCCAGCGAGTTTGGGTCTCATCTCGAGGACGTAGTAGACGCTTGACATTACCCGAACGGGGAACGTGTTGTCTGCGCCAACTTCCAGCTGCCCACGCGCGGCCTTGTTGCGCATGGAGTTGACCACGCCCAACATGTCGAGGTGCACCCGTTTCGTAACAGCCGGGTCGAGTTGGCCGCTCTTTAGGGCGTCGTACTCGACGACGAAGTCCGCAACCTCGTCGTCGAGCCAAGTGTGCGCCACGGTGCCCCGTCGGCTCGGCAGGTCACAGCAAGTGCGGGAACCGATCGGGGTGTGCGGGTGAAAATCGATCAAGTTGTCGGGCCTTCCCTGATCCTGAAGGAACGATAGCGGAAGCCTCCTCGCCTGTCGCCCGCATCCGCCACACTCGTCGGCATGGAGCAGACCCGCAGCGCATTCGTCGACCAGGTGATCGGGGTCCTCAACCGGTTCGATCCGATGGGCCTCGAGCCCGGGCAGCAGGGCGAGTTCGCGGCGCCGTGGTCCGAGTACGAGCCGGAGGCGCGCGACCTCGCGAAGCTGCTGCACGCCAGCGGCACGGTGACCCCCGCAGAGGTCGACGAGGTCTGGACCCGCTGGTTCGGCTTCCCGACCGGCGCGGCGGAGGAACTCGCCGCCGACCTCTGCGCACTCGTCGCGGCCTGACGCCCCCGCGCCTACGCTGAGGAGATGGACGGGCCACCCCCGGAGTTCCAGGCCGCCTCCGGCCTCGTGACGTTCACGCCGTGCGGCGACCGCCGGTGGCGGGTCGCGCTCGACGGCGTGCACGTCGGCGAGCTCTTCGAGACCCCGGACGTCGAACCGGAGCCGTTCGCGTGGGCGGCGAACACCGACGACGGGCGCGAGTTCCCGAGGCGGCAGACCTGGATGGACGCCCTGGCCGACCTCGCCTAGCGGCGGGGACCCCGCCATCCTCCGCTCACGGCGTTCGACGACGGGTCGGGTTCCGAGACGGTGCCGTGGGTGTCGGGCACGGGACCTTCCCGCAGCCCGAGGCGGCGCATCGTGGCGGCGAGCACCCGGTCGGCGAGTGCCGGGGCGACGGCGTGGAGGGGCACGAAGGCGCCCTGCACGATCCCGACGATCCGACGCCGCCGGGGTCGCTCGATCGACGCGACGATCGCCCGCGCCACCCGCTCGGGTGCGACGACCGGCGGGATGGGGTGGATGCTGCGCCCGGTGCGGTTGGCGGCGTGGCCGTAGATGGGGGTGTCGATCGTCGCGGGCCAGACCATCGCGACCTCCACCGGGTCGGGTCCTCGGCGCAGCTCCTGCCGTACCGACGCGGCGAAGCCGGCGACGGCGTGCTTGCTCGTGACGTACGCCCACACGTAGGGGCTCGCGAGGGCCGAGAACACCGAGCCGACGATCACGACGACGCCGCGGGAGCGGCGCAGCGCGGGGAGGGCGGCGCGCACCTGGTCGATCGTGCCGTGGAGGTTCGTGTCGATGATGGTCCGCGCCTCGGCGGGCGGCATCCGATCCAGTTCGCCGTAGCCGTAGACGCTCGCGGCGGCCACCCACGCGTCGATGTGCCCGCACACGCGCTCCGCCACCGCGGCGACCGCGTCCATCGCCCCGGGGGAGCCGACGTCGGCGACGAAGGAGACCGCGTCCGCCCCGAGCGCGCGGCACTCCCCCACGACCTCCTCGAGGCTCGAATCGCTACGCGCGACGAGCACGAGGCGCACTCCCCGCGTCGCGAGCCGCAGTGCCGTCGCACGCCCGATGCCGCTCGACGCACCGACGATCACGACGACGTTCGAGGCGTCCAGCCGCCGTCGCATGTCAGCGCGAGGTGTCGTGCCCCGGCGCCTGGTCGGACTCGTCGGCGACGCGCACCCCGTGCCGGAACACGAGCTCCCCGCCGAGGAACCCGGAGACGCCGAGCCCGAGCATGCCGACGATCGCGAGCACGAAGCCGCCGACCGGCACCTCGTCGACGCCGAGGTGCAGCGCCCACACGATCGCGAAGATGACGACCGCCGTGAGGTTGAGCACCATGTGGATGGTCGCGAGGCGGCGCGCCTTCGTGCCGGGCGTCAGACGCAGGTAGTCCATGAGCCCGAGCACGGCGGCGACGACGGCGCCCGAGGATGCCGATGCCATATAGCCACCGGGCTCCGGTGGTGAACGCCTCGGGGTCGTCGCCGACGAGCCCGACGAGGTCGAAGATGAGGGCCGCGATCCACGACCCGATGGGGATCGTGACGACGAAGGAGTGGAACGGATGCCCGTAAGGCCCGGCGAGCGGGGTCGCGGGGCGCTTCGCCCGGCGGAGTGCGGTCTCGGTCATGGTGCACGGTAGGCACCCGGGCCGGCCGCGGTCATCCCCTTGCCTCCCGGCGGAGACCGCGCTAGCCGGTGTCGGGGGCGCGGCCTAGCGTCGCACCATGGACGTCATCCTCATCCCCGGTTTCTGGCTCGACGCGAGCGCGTGGGAGCCGGTCGTCCCGGCCGTCGAGGCCGCCGGGCACACGCCGCGGTCGATCACCCTGCCGGGGCTCGTGCCGCCCGATCCGTCGGTGGGACTCCGCGACCAGATCGACTACGTCACGGGGCTCGTGGATGCCGCCTCCGGCCCCGTCGTGCTCGTCGGGCACTCCGGCGGCGGCGCGGTCGCCCACGGCGTCGTGGATGCGCGCCCCGACCGCATCGCGAAAGTGATCTACGTCGACGCGGGCCCGCTCGGCGACGGCGGCGTCATCAACGACGGGTTCGAGGCGGAGGACGGGATGATCCCGCTCCCGAACAGGATGGTGTTCGACGACGAGACGGTCGCCGACATGGACGACGCGATCTGGGCGGCCTTCGAGGCCCGGGCTCTGCCCATCCCGGAGAAGGTCGCGACGGAGCGGCAGGTGCTCTCCGACCCGCGGCGCTACGACGTGCCCGTCACGGTCATCACGAGCGAGATGTCGGAGCAGACCCTGCGTGACCTCATGGCCGCCGACCACCCCTACGTCGCCGAGCTCAAGGCGGTGACGCAGGCCGAGATCGTCGAACTGCCCACGGGGCACTGGCCGATGTTCACCCGTCCCGACGAGCTCGCCCGGCTCGTCGTCGCGGCCCTCCCGACGCCCTAGCGCCTCCCGCGGGCGTCCGCCACCCCGGTTCCCCGGGCGCCCGGGCGGTCGTAGCGTGGCCGGGTGGAGTGGCTCGACGCGACCGGCTCGGAGCTCGCCCGCCAGGTGCTGCAACGCGGCACGGCGGCGGTCTACGTGATCGCCTTCGTGTCGACGCTCGCGCAGTTCCCGGCCCTCCTCGGCGAGCGCGGGCTGCTGCCGGTGCCCGACTTCCTCCGCACCCCCTACGGGCGGCGGCAACCGACGGTGTTCCGCCTGCACTACAGCGACGGGATGCTCCGCGCGATGTGCGTCGTCGGCATCCTCGTCGCCCTCTCCCTCGTCGCGGGGCTGCCGCAGTCCGGGCCGCCGTGGCTGCCGCTCGTCGCGTTCCTCCTGCTCTGGGGGATGTACCTGTCGGTCGTGACGGTCGGGCAGACCTTCTACTCGTTCGGCTGGGAGAGCCTGCTGCTGGAGGCCGGGTTCGTCGTCGCGTTCCTCGGGTCGGACGAGGTGGCGCCGCCGATCCTCGTCATCGTGTTCCTGCGCTGGCTCGTGTTCCGGCTCGAGTTCGGCGCGGGGATGATCAAGCTCCGCGGCGGCCGGGAGTGGCGCGATCTCACCGCCCTCATGTACCACCACGAGACGCAGCCGATGCCGGGACCCCTGAGCCGCTACGCGCACCTCCTGCCGCCGTGGGTGCACCGGCTGGAGGTGATCGTCAACCACGTCGCGCAGCTCGCCGTGCCGTTCCTGCTGTTCCTGCCGCAACCGGTTGCGACGATCGCGGCGTGCTGCATCCTGCTCACGCAGCTGTGGCTCGTCGTCACCGGCAACTTCGCGTGGCTTAACTGGCTCACGATCGTGCTCGCGTTCAGCGCCGTCGGCGACGCGGCCGTCCACGCCGTCCTCCCCGCGTGGCCCGCGGAGCACTCCTACCCGCCGACGCCCCTGTGGTTCACGATCCTGGTGCTCGTCGTCGTCGCGGGACTCACGGCGCTGAGCTTCTTCCCGCTGCGCAACCTGTTGTCGCGGCACCAGCGGATGAACTCGAGCTTCAACCGGTTCCACCTCGTCAACGCCTACGGTGCGTTCGGCACCGTGACGAAGCGGCGCGACGAGATCGAACTCGAGGCGACGCTGGCCGAGCAGCCGACCGAGGACGACTGGCGCCCCTACGTCTTCAAGGGCAAGCCGGGGCATCCGCGCCGCGTGCCGGGGTGGTTCGCGCCGTATCACCTGCGACTCGACTGGCTCATGTGGTTCCTCGCGCTCGGCGCCGACGACCGGTGGTTCCGGCCGCTGCTGCGGAGGCTGCTCGAGGCCGACCGGGCCACGCTGCGGCTGCTGCGGCGCGCACCCTTCGGCGCCGAGCGACCGCGGTGGGTGCGCGCCCGGATCGCCCGCTACCGGTTCGCGACGCCGGCGGAGCGCCGCGAGACGGGGATGTGGTGGATGCGCGGAGAGCTCCGCCCGTACGCCGGCCCGGTCGCCCTCCCGGACGACGCGCGCCGCGAGGGGGAACGCGGATGATCGACGCCACCGTCGTGGGCAGCGGACCCAACGGGCTCGCCGCCGCCGCGACCCTCGCCCGCGCGGGCCTCGCGGTGCGGGTGCTGGAGCGAGCACCGACCCTCGGCGGGGGCCTGCGCACCGAGGAGCTCACCCTTCCCGGCTTCCGGCACGACGTCTGCTCCGCCGTGCACCCCGCGGCGCTCGCGTCGCCGTTCTTCCGCGCCTTCGGCCTCACCGAGCGCGTGCCGTTCGTCGTCCCGGAGGCGTCGTTCGCGCATCCGCTCGACGACGCCCCCGCCGCGGTGGCCTATCGCGACCTCGCCCGCACCGCCGAGGAGCTCGGCCCCGACGGCCGCCGCTGGGCGCGCGTCTTCGGCCCCCTCGTCGATCACCTCGAGGGGCTGCTCGACTTCACCGGCTCGCAACTGCTCCGGATGCCGCGCGACCCGCTCACGGCGGCGCGGTTCGCGGTGCGGGTCGCGCGGGCGCGACTGGATGCCGGGGGCGGCTTCGCCGGGCGCGCCGCGGCGCTCTTCGCGGGCGTCTCGGCCCACACCATCGGACGACTGCCCTCGTTCGCCGGCGCGGGCGCCGGGCTCGTGCTCGCGACCCACGCGCACGCGGGGGGCTGGGGGCTGCCCATCGGCGGGTCGCAGCGGATCGCCGACGCCCTCGTCGCGGAGATCCGCGCCGCGGGCGGCGAGGTCCTCACGGGTGTCGAGGTCCTCTCCCCCGCCGACGTCGGCGGCTCGCGCGTGACCTTGCTCGACACGAGCACCGACTTCCTCGAGCGGTACGCCGGCGACGCGCTCCCCCGCGCCTACCGCGGGGCGCTCCGCCGCTACCGGCACGGCGACGCCGCCGCGAAGCTCGACCTCGCGCTCGACGGTCCCGTGCCGTGGCGCGACCCCGCGCTCGCGTCCGTGCCCACCGTGCACCTCGGCGGGTCGCCGCGGGAGCTCGCCGAGGCGGAGCGCACCGTCGCGGCGGGCCGCATCCCCGACCGCCCCTACGTGCTCGTCGTGCAGCCGACCGTCGTCGACCCGTCCCGAGCGCCGGCGGGGAAGCACGTCCTGTGGGCGTACACGCACGTGCCACGCGGGTCCGACCTCGACCCGACGGAGCTCATCCTCGACGCGCTCGAGCGCGAGGCGCCGGGGGTGCGCGACCTGGTGCTCGCGGCCTCGGCCCGCAGCGCCATGCGGATCGGCGACCTCAACCCGAACGACGTCGGAGGCGACATCCTCGGCGGTGCCGTCACGCTGCGCCAGCTGCTCAAGCGTCCGATCGTGTCGCCGACCCCGTGGCGCACCCCGATCCCGGGGCTGTACCTGTGCTCCGCCTCGACCCCGCCCGGTCCGAGCGTGCAGGGGATGAACGGGTGGTACGCGGCGCGCGCCGCCCTCCGGGACGTCTACGGCATCCGCGACGTCCCCTACTCGGCGGCCGAGCAGCCCGCGTGATCGCGGGGTGTCGAGGACGCCACCACAGGTCTCGACACGCGCCCCGGAACGGGCGCCGCTCGGCCGCCGAAACTCAGCGCTTCGAGGACTTCGGGGCCTTCTCCGGGGTGGGAGCCTTGCCCGACGCCTTCAGCTCGGCGTAGTAGCCGCGGGCCTCGTCCTGGCGCTCCGCCTCGGCACCCGACGCGATCGCCGCGCGGAGGTGCTCCGGCGCGAACCCGAACGCGTCGACGAGGTCGAGCGCGTGCTTCCGGATGCGCGGGAGGAGGCGGTCGTCGATGTAGTCGGTGATCGCCGCGGCGCGCGCCGTCGACAGGCGGCCGTTGATGAGGTACCAGGCGAGGTGCTTCTCGATGAGCGTGAAGCCGAACAGGTCGCGCAGCCAGGTGAGCACCTGCTTCGTGCCCGCGTCCTCGATCGCGTCGACGGCATCCGTGAACGCCTCCCACTCGAGCAGCTCGGCGTGCGCGTACGCCGCCTCGATGAGCTCGTTCTGGTTGGCGTTGAAGAGGGCGGCGGCTTCCTCCGGGGAGAGCTTCGCGGCCTCCTTCAGGCGGCCCGCGATCTCGGCGACCATCGTGTGCACGCGGTCGGTGAGCAGCTGACGCTGGGCGTCGGCNCCNCGGACGTAGCCGATCGAGCGGGCGCGCGACCCGAAGTCGGCGATGCTCTGACCGAGGGCGCGCAGGCCCGAGCGGTTGACGGCGACCTCGCCCACCTGGCCGGCAACGAAGCCCGCGATCGCGGCCGCGTCGGCGCCCTTGAACTGCTTCGCGTAGTCGGCGAGCAGGCGCTTCGCGACGAGCTGCAGCAGCACGTTGTTGTCGCCCTCGAACGTGACGTAGATGTCGAGGTCCTGGCGCAGCTGCGTGAAGCGGTTCTCGGCGAGGAAGCCGGCGCCGCCGCACGCCTCGCGGCTCTCCTGGAGGATGTCGAGCGCCGACCACGTCGAGAACGACTTGAGCGCCGCGGCGAGGGTCTCGAGCTCCTGGCGGTCCTCGTCGGTGGCGTTCGGGCCGGCCTTGAAGACGTCGTGGAACTTCTCGAGCAGGCGCTCGTGCGAGAACGACATCGCGTACGTCGTCGCGAGGCGCGTGAGCAGGCGGCGCTGGTGGCGCTGGTAGTCGAGCAGCACGACCTCGTTCTCGTCGTGACCGGCGAACTGGCGGCGCTGCGTCGCGTAGGTGATGGCGATCGTGAGCGCGAGCTTGCTCGCGACGACCGCGGCGCCGTCGAGCGAGACGCGGCCCTGCACGAGCGTGCCGATCATCGTGAAGAAGCGACGGCCGGGGCTCGCGATCGGCGAGCTGTAGACGCCGTTCTCGTCGACGTCGCCGTAGCGGTTGAGGAGGTTGGTGCGGGGCACGCGGACGCCGTTGAAGTGCAGTCGGCCGTTGTCGATGCCGTTGAGACCGCCCTTGACGCCGTCGTCGTCGCCNCCGANNCCGGGGAGGAACTGCTCGCCGTCGCGGATCGGCACGTACAGCGCGTGCACGCCGTGGTTGACGCCCTTNACGATGAGCTGCGCGAAGACGACCGCCGCCTGCCCGTGNAGGGCGGCGTTGCCGAGGTAGTCCTTCCACGCCGCGCGGAACGGGGTGTCGATGACGAACTCGTCGGTGTCGGGGTCGTAGGTCGCCGTNGTGGCGATGCTCGCGACATCCGACCCGTGACCGGTCTCGGTCATCGCGAACGCGCCNGGNACGGCGAGGCTCATCGCNCCGGGGAGGANCNTCTCGTGGTGGTACTCGGTGCCGAGGTGCATGATCGCNGCGGCGAAGAGGCCCCACTGCACGCCCGACTTGATCTGCANCGACGCGTCGCCGATGACGAGTTCCTCGAACTGGGCGAGGTTGCCGCCGTGATCGTCGAAGCCGCCGAGCTTCTCGGGGAAGGCCCGCAGCACGGTGCCCTCCTCGACGAGGCGCTTGAGCTGGCCGAGCACGCGCTCGCGGTGCGGCTCCATGGGCTGACCGGGGATGCGGTGGAACTCCTCGCGCTTCATGAGCTCGCGCGACTGGAGGCGGATGTCCTTCCAGCGGCCGAGGAGGAGCTCTCCGAGCGCGGCGACGTCCACGCGGGGGTCGTCGGCGGCAGGGGTCGACTCGGCGGTGCGGTCCACGAGATCGGTCATGCCAGCACCGTACGTCCGTTCTCCGGGAGGGTGGGAAATCGTGGTCGAGCCCCACAACTCCTCCGTGTGCCGACCCGCGCGCATCTTGTTCGACCTCTACAACTCACGGCCGCCGTGGTGAGAGGGTTCAACAGGAGCGGGCCGCCCCACCATGCCTCACGACTCGCGAACGAGCCAGACGGCTCGAGGGTCCTTTGCGGACTTGCCGTGCCACTCGACGAGCCCCTCCGCGCGTAGAGCACCGAGATACTTCGTCATCGACGGCCGGCTGAACCCCAGGATCGACTGGAGATCGCCCGTTCCCAGCGGCTGTGGCGCTTTGCGAAGCTCGTCGAGCACACTGAGAGCCTTTCGCGGAAGTCGCGCCTCGACGGCCGGATCCAGGCGAGAAGTCGCATAAAGGGTCAGCTTCACCGAACCGGGTGTCTGTCGGAACACCGGATCGTTGAGCCCTCGTTCGCGCATCTCCTCGAACATTCGGCGGATGCCCTCGCCGAGTTCCTGACTGATACGCAAGTCGGTGCATACGCGAGCGATCCGCGGGTTCCGCGCATAGCGGCTGATATCCAACGGGTTGCCCGGATCCGCGAGCCCGGGGAACCGTCCAGGGCTCTCGATCTCAATGCGATCCGGGAAGATCTCGACGCGTATGTGGTCACCGCCCAGGCTGTAGGACCGGTGGATCACGGCGTTGACGAGCCCTTCACGCCACGCCTCCTCGGGAACCAGCGGAACGCCCTCGAACCTGCCCTGTCCACTCAGTGCCCGGCGCGTCGGCTGCCAGAACCGAATGAGTTCGGCCGCACGCGCGATGACGGAGGGAATGGGGCCTTCGACTCTGACATCGCGTTGGTCGTCGACATTCAGACGCGAGCCGGTACCGCGTTCTTTGGTGAGATAGGCGATGACGCGTACGTGAGCCTGGGGGAATCTCTCCTCCGGATGGGGCGCGAACAACAGGTAACCCGCGTTGGTCACATCGTCTTTGTCGGTGATCAGACCGCGAGCGCGGAGCAACCGAGCATTCGTTCCGGTGGCCCCCGCGCTCTCGCGGTAGCCCCGCACTAGGTCTTGATCCAGGTCGGCAAGGGTCACCCCCGGAACCGGCTCTCCGTCGAAATGCGCGGAACCTCGATCGAAGTGCAACTCCTGCCGAAGGGCAAAGTTGAGTTTTCTCGACTCGTCGCCCACGCGCAGGTAGCAGTCGCCGTTGGTGAGTTCGTGAACGACGGACCCGGGCTCGACACGCGCGATGAGCAGCGCATCCATTTCCCCATCGACCTCGACGGCGACTTGGTCGAATCTCGTTCGGACGGGGGGGCGAGGTGAGGTTGAGATGCGCCTGCCGAAGCTCATTCACCCGAGCGACGTGATGCTTGATGCCCTCGACCCGCCCGCCGCTGAGCCCCACCACGACGGTGCCGCCTTCGGAATTGGCGAACGCGACCAACGCTGCCGCAAAGACCTTCGGATCGACTCTCACCGACTTGCGCTCGAACCATTGGTCCTCGGGGATGGCCACAAGGCTTGCGCCGACATCACGGACGCCTGCGGCGAGTGCCCGCTCTACCGTGTTCGTTGACATGCTCATTACTCTAAAATATTTAGAGCACGTTACAGCTGCGCCGCCCCACCCGGATCTGTGGACGGCTCGACCAAGGTCACGGCGCGGAGGCTCAGAGGTCGTTCGTCGAGAAGGTGTCGCAGGCGCCGACACCCTGCGTGTAGCCCGTGCGGAACCACGCCTGCCGCTGCTCGCTCGACCCGTGCGTCCAGGTCTCCGGGTTCACCTGCCCGTTGCCCAGGTTCTCCTGGATGTAGTCGTCGCCGACCACGTTCGCCGCGTTGAGCGCGTCGGTGATCTCGGCATCCGTCGGCTGCTTGAGCAGGGTGATGCCCTCGGAGTCCTGGGTGCGGCTCGCCGCCGCGACCCACGAGCCCGCGTAGCAGTCGGCCTGGAGCTCGAGGCGCACGCCGTCGGACGTCGGACCCGAGTCCTGGAGGTTCAGACCGTTCATCGTGCCGACGATGTTCTGGATGTGGTGACCCCACTCGTGGGCGACGATGTACATCTGCGCGAGGTTGCCGCCGCTCGCGCCGAACTGGCTGCGCAGCTGCTCGAAGAACGAGGTGTCGATGTAGACCCGCTGGTCGGGCGGGCAGTAGAACGGGCCGACCGCGCTCGTCGCGTTGCCGCATCCCGTCGACACGGAGCCGCTGAAGAGNANCATCTNNGGCTGCACGTAGCCGTCGACCTGGGTCTCCCAGTAGCGGTCGAGCGACGTCGCGGCGCCCTGCATGCGGCAGTCGACGTTCTCGTTCGCGTCTTCGCCGGTCTGGCACTCGGCGAGCGGGGTCTCCTCGACCTGGCCGCCGGTGCCGCCGTCGCCGCCGAGCAGGGGCGCGAGGCCGCTCAGGTCGACGCCGAGCATCGGGCCGATGATGAGCAGCGCGATCGCGACGAGCCCGCCGCCGCCCGCGGCGATGCCGACGTTACGGCCGCGCCGTGAGACGCGCCCCCCGCGGATGTTGGCGTCGTCGTTGAAGGTCATGGGAGAACGCTACTCGGGCCTCGTGACGCGATACAGGACGTGGCGGCGCAGCGGCCCGTCCGGTACACGCGGGTGGTCGAAGTCGCCGCCCGGGTCGCGGGACATCCCGAGGCGCTCCATGACCGCGAGCGACCGCGCGTTGCCGGCCACGGCCATCGCGACCACCTCGTCGAGCGCGAGGGTGCGCCAGGCGAAGTCGAGGGACGCCCGTGCCGCCTCGGTGGCGAAGCCGCGGCCCCACGCCGACCGACGCAGCCTCCAGCCGATCTCGACCGCGGGCGTGAAGGCCGTCTCGAACGGCACGGGCTGGAGCCCGGTGAACCCCTGGAACTCCCCCTCGTGGTCGACCGCCCACAGGCCCCACCCGCGCTCGTCGAGCGACGCGGAGACCCGGTCGAACACCGCGTCGGCGGCCGACCGGTCGAGGGTCGACGGGAAGAACTCCATCACCTCGGGGTCGGCGCTCATCTCGGCCCACGCGTCGCGGTCGGCGTCGCGCCACTCGCGCAGGACGAGCCGCTCGGTGCGCAGGACCGTCGTCATGCCGCCGCGCCCTCGGAGGCGGCGACNACCTCGAGCACGCCCTCGCCGTAGGCCTCGAGCTTCTTCTCGCCGACGCCGCTGATCGTCGCGAGCTCCTCGAGGGTGGCGGGGCGCGTGACCGCGATGCCGCGCAGCGTCGCGTCGCCGAACACGATGTACGCCGGCACGCCCTGCTCGCGCGCGACGTCGGCGCGCCACTCCCGGAGCTTCTCGAACAGGCCGCGCGCCGCCTCCGGCAGCTCGACGCCCGCCGACCGCTTCGCCGCCTTCGCCCGTCGCTCCGGCTCCCGTCGCAGGAGCACCTGCCGCGAGCCGTCGAGCACCGCGGAGGCCGCCGTCGTCAGGCCGAGCGTGCCGTACTCGCCCTGCACCGCGAGGAGGCCCTGCGCGAGCAGCTGCCGCACGACGCCGCGCCACTCCTGCTCCGACAGCTCCGTGCCGATGCCGAACGTGCGGAGCTCGTCGTGGCGGTGCTGCCGCACGCGCTCCGTCTCGCGGCCGAGCAGGATGTCGATGAGCTGGCCGGCCCCGAACCGCTGGTTGCGCTCGCGCTGGAGCCGCACGACCGTCGACAGCAGCTTCTGCGCCGGGATCGTGCCGTCGAACGCCTCGGGCGGCGACAGGCACGTGTCGCAGTTGCCGCACGGCTCGCTGGTCTCGCCGAAGTAGCCGAGGAGCTGCTGCCGGCGACACGACACCGTCTCGCAGAGCGCGAGCATCGCGTCGAGGTGCTGACCCATGCGCTGCTTGTGCGCCCGATCGCCCTCGCCGTCGTCGATCATGCGCCGCTGCTGTACGACGTCTTGGAGCCCGTAGGCGAGCCACGCCGTCGACGGCAGCCCGTCGCGACCCGCGCGACCGGTCTCCTGGTAGTAGCCCTCGACGCTCTTGGGCAGGTCGAGGTGGGCGACGAAGCGCACGTCGGGCTTGTCGATGCCCATGCCGAACGCGATCGTCGCGACCATGACGACGCCGTCCTCGCGCAGGAACCGCGCCTGGTTGCGCGCACGCACGCCCGCGTCGAGACCCGCGTGGTAGGGCAGCGCCTCGATGCCCTCGGCGACGAGCGCGTCGGCGGTCTTCTCGACCGACGCCCGCGAGAGGCAGTAGACGATGCCCGCGTCGCCCGGGTGCTCGGTGCGGATGAGCGAGAGCAACTGCGACAGCGGCTGGTTCTTCGGCTCGATGCGGTACTGGATGTTGGGCCGGTCGAACGACGACACGAACCACTCGGCGTCGCGCAGCTCGAGCCGCTGGGCGATCTCGCGCCGCGTGGCCTCGGTCGCCGTCGCGGTGAGCGCGATGCGCGGCACGTCGGGCCAGCGCTCGTGGAGCACCGAGAGCTCGAGGTAGTCGGGTCGGAAGTCGTGACCCCACTGCGAGACGCAGTGCGCCTCGTCGATCGCGAAGAGCGACACCTCGACGCGGTCGAGCAGCGCGAGGGTCTGCTGCAGCTTGAGCCGCTCCGGCGCGAGATAGAGGAGGTCGATCTCGCCCCCGAGCAGCTCGGTCTCGACGCGGTGCCGCTCCGCCGCATCCTGCGTGGAGTTGAGGAACGCCGCGCGCACACCGACGGCGGACAGCGCATCCACCTGGTCTTGCATGAGCGCGATGAGCGGCGAGATCACGACGCCCGTGCCGGGACGGACGAGCGCGGGGATCTGGTAGCACAGCGACTTGCCGCCACCTGTCGGCATGAGTACGAGCGCGTCGCCGCCGGCGATGAGACGGTCGATGATCGCCGCCTGCTGACCGCGGAAATCGGCGTAGCCGAAGACCCGTCGCAGGATGTCCTGCGCCGACTCGGGAGCCTGCGCCGACTGCGGGGAGGGTGCGACGCCGGTCATGCGATTCACCCTACGTGCCAGTCCCGACGCCCCGCCGTGCGGCGGCCGGCCTGGGGACCCCGGGGCGGCCGCCGTCGCGGTGGAGGTCAGTAGACGAGCACGACGGTGAGCGTGCGCGACGACTCGAACCCGTCCGCCCCGGTGAAGCGCACCGTCAGGAGGTGGATGCCGCGGCTGAGCGCGCCCGTCGGGATGTCGATCCGGCCCCGGTCACCCGCCGTCAGTTCGGCGGTGCCGAGCACCTTCCGGCCGTCGATGACGGTGACCTCGCCGACCGGGGCCGGAGCCGTCGGCGGCCCGCACCCAGACCTCGATGTCGACGCTCGACCCCTTCTTCACGAGCAGCCGGTCGGGCCACGCGAGCACCGACGTGTCGACGGGCTCGGCGACGACCGGCTCCTGCACCGTGATCGGCACCGACACCGCCGTGCCGCCAGGACCCGTCACCGTGAGGGTCTGCTCCCCCGCGACGCCGTCCGGGATGGTGAACGTCACCGTCGCCGACCCCTGCTCGTCGAAGCCGTCGGTGATGGCGAGCGTCACCGGTGCCGCCCCGAGCGTCTCGTCGCCGAGGAGCACCGCGGCCTCGCCCGACGTCGGACCGCCCTTGCTGAACAGGAGCGACGAGAGCGTCGCCGTCACCTCCTCGCCCGCGACGTAGCCGTCGGCCGACGCGGGCTCGCTGAGCGTCACGCCGACCGCGCGCTGCGCGAGGTCCGGCTCGACCGGGCTGTTGTCGCCGATGAAGTCGACGAAGGCGGTGAGGTCGATGCGGCCGGAGTCGGCCTTGTTCACGCCCGCCTGGAACCCGAGGAAGTTGTCGCCGCCCGCCGCGAGGAACGAGTTCGCGACGACCTTGAGCGAGTCGCCGTCCTCGACGAGATCGCCGCCCAGGTACATGGCGCCGATGCGCGAACCCTCCGGCGCCGCCGGGTCGTAGACGTAGGAGAAGCCCGCCGACACCCCGAGTCGCAGGAACGGCCGACTCGAGCCCTCCGGCTGCCACTGCTCCTCGAGGACCTGCCGCACCTGCGCCCCCGTGAGGTCGAGCGTGACGAGGGTGTTGGCGAACGGCTGCACGAGCGCCGCCTCCCGGAAGGTGACGTTGCCGTCAGGATCGTCCTCCCCCGTCCCTGCGTACACGAGGTCCGCGCGGATGCCGCCCGGGTTCATGAGGGCGAGATCGGTGCCGAGGTCCTGCGTCACCGCGAGCTGGGCATCCGCGATGAGGTTGCCGAGCGTCGACTCGCCGCCGCGGTTCTCCGTCGTGCCGTTCGACTGCACCGCGCGGGTGATGTCGGTCGCGACGGAACCGAGCGAGACGCCGCCGAGCTCGTCTGCGACGGCGACCGCGTCCGCGACGATCTCCTCCACGACGGGGTCGGGGGCGAACGGGTCGGTCTCCCGGATGAGCGGCAGCACCTCCGACTCGATCGAGAGCAACTCGCCCGTCGCCGGATCGACCGTGACCGTCGTGTGCCCATAGGCGATCCCGTACTCACCCGACATGATCACCGGGCGGGTGCGGTCGGTGCCGGGGATGGGCACGTCGACGTCGTTCTGCAGGTGCGTGTGACCCGACACGATGCCGTCGATGTCGGCGCTGGCCTCCGTCACGATGCGACCGAACGCGGTCGACGTGTCGGTGATGCTCTCGAGCGTCGCCGCGGCGGCTCCCTCGTGGATGAGCAGGATGACGACATCCGCCTCGCCGTTCGACGCGTCGCCGTCGGAGAGGTCGGCCGCGACGCGGTTGATCTCCGGCACGATCGGCCGCACGTCGAGGGTCGCGATGCCCTCGGGGCTCACGAGCGACTCGAGTTCCTCGGTGACCGCCCCGACGAAGCCGATCGACACCCCGCCGGTCTCGACGACCTCGTAGCCGGGGTAGGCGGGCTCACCGGTCGAGGCGTCGTAGAGGTTCGACGCGAGGTACACCCAGTCGGCCTCCGGCACGATGCGGTCGTCGACGTCGTCGCGGCCCTGGTCGAACTCGTGGTTGCCGAACGACGACACGTCGAGGCCGATCGCGTTGAGCGCGTCGATCGTCGGCTGGTCGTCCTGGATGAATGAGGTGAACGTCGAGGCGCCGACGAGGTCGCCCGCCGCCGCGAAGATCGTGTTCGGGTTGCGCGACTCGTACCAGTCGACCATCCCGCCGAGCAGCGCCGCACCCGCGACGGGCGGCGCCGACTCGAGCCGGCCGTGGAAGTCGTTGATCGTGAGCAGGTCGACGACGACGGGGTCGGTGCCGCCGCCCTCCGCCGGTGGGATGGGATCGTCGGCCCAGGCGGGCGTGACGCCGACGAGGGCGAGGGCCCCGGCGACGAGGCCCGGCGAGCGCGGCGCGGACGAACGGACGAGGGCTGGTACCCGACATGTGCTGCTGCTCCATCGTGTGGCCGGAATCCCGGATTCCGGTGCGGCGGCGTTCGGGTCGCCTGACCCCCGTTCGGGGGGCACCCGCCACGATAAGCACGAGTCGGTCGATCCGGCAACGGTGGGCTTGGGCTCCGGTTAGTTGCACGCGCNTGCGNACTCCCGTGCGCGACTGCAACTGGCCCGAGCGCAACCCGACGCCGCCGCGAGTAGCGTGGGCGCATGCTGGCGATCGTCGTGGGACTGGCGAGCGCCCTCACCTACGGCGTCGCCGACTTCTTCGGCGGACTCGCCGCGAAGCGCACCGCCGCCGTCGTCGTCACCGCCCTCGCCGCCGTCGTGGGGCTGCTCGCCATGCTCCCGTTCGCCCTGCTCGTGCCGGCGCGGGCATCCGTCGAAGCCGTCCTCTGGGGCGGTCTGAGCGGCGTGACGGGAGCCGCCGCGATCTTCCTGCTCTACGCCGCCCTCGCGATCGGGCCGATGAGCATCCTGTCGCCGCTCACCGCCGTGCTGTCGGCGCTCGTGCCGATGACGTGGGGGCTCGTCGGCGGCGAGCGGCTGCCGTGGTGGGGCTACGTGGCGCTCGGCGGGGTGCTCGTCGCGATCGTGCTCGTCGGGTTCGTCCCCGAGAAGGGCGCCGTGCGTCCNCGGCCGCGCGGCATCCTCTACGCCGTCGGNTCGGGNNTGCTCATCGGCGCGTTCTTCATCCTCGTCGACCTCGCCCCCGACGANTCNGGNCTCTACCCNCTGCTCGGCAACCGCGGCGTGAGCGGCACGATCCTGTTCGTCGTCGTCGCGATGCTCGTGCTGCGGGCGCGGCGGCGGGAGGGCGGTGCGCGTGCGGCGTTCCCTGGGCTGCGGCGCGCGCTGCCGGTGATCGTCGCGTGCGGGGTCGCGGATGCGGCGGCGAATGTGCTCATCCTCGTCGGGCTCCGGATGGGCGACCTCACCGTCATGAGCGTGCTCGCCGCGCTGTACCCCGCCGGCACGATCGCCCTCGCCGCCCTCGTGCTGCGGGAGCGCATCGCCCCCGTGCAGTGGGTCGGCCTCGGGCTCGCCCTCGCGTCAGCGGCGGTGCTGGCGGTGCCGGGGTGAGGTTGCGCTGCCGTTAGTTGCACGCGCGTGCGTACTCCGAGGCGCGACTGCGACTCCGCGCCGCGCGACGGTCAGGATGCGACGACAACGCTCCACGCCCGCACGAGCGACCACGGCATCTCGAGGTCCTCGGCTCGCGCCGAGCTGACGAGGTACCGAGGTGCCGAGGTAGCGGGGGCCGAGGACGGCACGAGTCGGGCCTTCCCGTCGCGCAGCCCGCGCAGATCCTCGATCGGCGCCGAACCCTCGACCTCGTGACGCGGGAAGCTGCGCGTGGGTGAGTGCGACCCGTGCTCGTCGACCTCGTTCCCCAGCCCACCGGGGGGTTGCGCGACCCGGGGTTGCACGCGCGCCCGGGAACACGGGCGCGCGTGCAACAAACGGGGCCGAACTACAGGAGCCCCACCGACGCAAGCCACCCCGCGGCGACGGAGGCGGCCGAAGGCTTCGCGTCGGAGGCCATCTCGGCGTTGAGCTCGAGCAGCACTTCCGTCGTGATCTTCGCCGACACCGCGTCGAGCAGTCCCTCGAGCTCGGGCGTCAGCACGTCGGCCCGCAGCAGCGGGATGATGTTCTGCGCCGCGAACAGGTCGAGGTCGTCCTCGAGCACGACGAGGTCGTTCGCCGCGATCGACGGGGTCGTCGTGTAGATGTCGGCGACCTGGATGGCGTCGGCGAGCAGGTCGGCGAGGGTGCCGGGTCCGCCGTAGTCGTCGATCGCCTTGAACGCCCAGCCCTCGAACCCGTACACCTCGGCGAGCCCGTCGCGCCAGCGCGGCTCGAACTCGGTGTTGGCGCCGAGCGTCACGCTCGCGGCGATCGGGGCGAGGTCGCCGATCGTCTCCAAGCCGTTGGCCGACGCGAACTCCCGCGTCACCACGAGGGCGTCGGAGTCCTCACCCGGAGCCGCCGCGGTGACGGCGAGCCCGAGCGGCTCGAGCGCCGCGGGGAGCGCGGCCTCGACGTCCTCCGCGCTCGTCTCCTCGGCATCCGGGTTCGCGTAGATGAGGGCGTTGCCGGCGTAGTCGGGGATGAGGTCGATCGACCCGTCCTGGAGGGCGGTGATGAACGTCTCCCGCGAGCCGATGCCCGCCTCGTAGGCGACCTCGTACCCGTTCGCCTCGAGGTACTGGCCGTAGATCTGGGCGAGGAGCTCGCTCTCGGGGAACGCCTGGTTGCCGATCGTGATGGTGCCCGCGTCGTCGCCCCCCGTGCCGGGGTCGAGCGGGTCGCCGCCTCCCGCGCAGCCCGTGAGCACGAGCGCGCCGAGACCGAGAGCCGCCGCCGCGGGGGCGACGCGCCTCATGGTGCGTGTGAACATCCGATTCATCCTTCCGTGACGGGTGCCCGGGTGGCGCCGGACGACCGGGACGGCCGCCGGGCTGTGGTGCCGGTGGTGCGCGTCGCACCGCGGGACACCCCGCGCGGCGTGACGAGTCTCTGGACGACGGCGAGGATCCCGTCGAGCAGGAGGGCGAGCAGGGCGACGAGGATCGCGCCGATGACGGCGCGCACGTAGTCGCGGGTCTGGATGCCCTCGATGAAGTAGCGCCCCAGGCCGCCCTGGGCGACGTAGGCGGCGATCGTGGCGGTCGCGACGACCTGGAGCGTCGCCGACCGCAGCCCCCCGGCGAGGAGCGGGAGGGCGAGCGGCAGCTCGACGCGGGTGAGCAGCTGCCACTCCGTCATCCCCTGGGCGCGCGCCGCGTCGACGGTGACGTCGTCGACCGCCTCGACGCCCGCGTAGGCCCCGGCGAGCAGCGGCGGGATCGCGAGGATGACCAGCACGGCGATGACGGGACCCTCGCTGAGCCCCTGCCCGAACTGGATGCCGAGGAGCACGAAGAGGATCAGCACGCCGAACGTCGGCAGCGCGCGGGCGGCGCCGGTGATGCCGATGACGGCGGCGCGCCCGCGTCCCGTGTGCCCGATGAGGAGTCCGAGCGGCACCGCGACGACGGCGGCGAGCAGCACGCTCACGCCGGTGAGCGCGAGGTGCCGGGCGAGGCGTGCGCCGATGCCGGCATCCCCCGCCCAGTTGGCGGGGTCGAGGATGAACGCGAACGCGTCGACGAAGAAGTTCACGCCGCCCTCCCCTCGACGACCGCGCGGGGGGTGGCGGTGCGGCGTCTCGACCAGGGCAGCAGCACGCGCCCGGCGAGCACGAGGATCGCGTCGAACACGAGCGCGAGCAGCACCGTGAAGACGATGCCGATGACGATCTCGTCGACGAAGTAGCGCTGGTAGCCGTTCGTGAACAGGTAGCCGAGGCCACCCGATCCGACGAGGGCCGCGACGCTGAGGAGCGACACGGTGCTCACCGACACGACGCGGAGGTTGGCGAGCAGCACCGGGCCGGCGAGGGGTAGTTGCACCGTCCAGAAGCGGCCCGCGCCGGAGAACCCCTGCGCCGTCGCCGACGCGAGGACGTCGCCGGAGACGCTGCCGAAGGCGTCGACGGCGCCGCGCAGCATCATCGCCATGGCGTAGAGGGTGAGCGCGACGACGACGTTGAGCGGGTCGAGGATGCGCGTGCCGAGGACGCCGGGCAACACGACGAACAGCGCGAGCGCCGGGATCGTGTAGACGACGTTGAAGGCGGTGAGCAGGATGCCGCGGGCGACTCGCGAGCGCGAGGCGAGCCAGCCGAGCGGGAGGGAGGCTGCGAAGCCCACGACGATCGGGATTCCCGCGAGGACCGCGTGCTCCGCGGTGAGTCGCAGGACCAGGTCGAGGTTGGCCCACAGCCAGGACATCAGGCGTCTCCCGCCTGATCCGTCTTGTTCGAGATGGAGCGCGACTTCGGGGTCGCGTCGCCGACGGCGAGCCTGCCTCCGGGCGCGGCGATGACCCCGACGGGGTAGCCGCCGGCATCCACGAGCACCCGGTCGTCGCCCTGCGCCGCGCGGCTGGAGACCGTGAGCCGGCGCTTGCCCCGGTCGGCGCCGATGAACGACGCGACGAAGTCGTCNGCNGGGTTCGCGAGGATCTCCGTCAGGNGTNCCNNGCTGCACGATGCGTCCGCCCTGNGCGAGGATNACNACNNGGTCGCCGAGCAGGAACGCCTCGTCGATGTACGTGNGTGACGAACACGATCGTCGTCTCGGTGTCGCGCTGGATGCGCAGCACCTCGCGCTGAAGGTCGGCGCGCACGATCGGGTCGACGGCGCCGAACGGCTCGTCCATGAGGAGGATGTTGGGGCGCACCGCGAGGGCGCGGGCGACTCCGACGCGCTGCTGCTGGCCGCCGGAGAGCTCGGACGGGAACCGCCGGGCGAGCCCCCGGTCGAGACCCACGACATCCATGAGCTCCAGCGCCCGCTCGTGCGCGGCGGCCTTCGCCATGCCGGTGAGCCGCGGCACGGTCGCGATGTTGTCGACGACGCGGCGGTGCGGCAGGAGTCCGGAGCTCTGCATCACGTAGCCGATGCGGCGGCGCAGGGCGACGGGCGGGACGGTCGCGACGTCCTCCCCGTCGATCTCGACGGTGCCGGACGTCGGGTCGACCATGCGGTTGATCATGCGCAGGAGGGTCGTCTTGCCGGAGCCGCTCGATCCGACGAGCACGGTGACCTGACGCGCGGGGATCTGCAACGAGAAGTGCTCCACCGCGGCCTGCGCACCGTAGGTTTTCGTCACGTCGCGGAACTCGATCACCCGCGGACCCCTCTCGCCCTGCCTGACGACCCGTTCAGACTGGCACGATCCCGTGACATCGCGCTGGCTCGGACGACGGGCATGGGGGCATTTCACCGGAAGTCAACCGGGAATGCCGGGGCTTGACCTGAGCTTGGATCAGGTATGCCTATCGCGACGCTCAACGGAACCGTGATCGCCGAGGCCTCCGACGACGAGGTCATCCGCATCGAGGGGAACGCGTACTTCCCGCCGTCGGCCGTGAAAGAGGGGTTCCTCACGACCTCGCCGACGCCGTACACGTGCCCGTGGAAGGGCGAGTGCCAGTACTTCACGGTGACCGTCGACGGCGAGGCGTACCCGGATCGCGCGTGGTCGTACCCGGAGCCGTACGAGTCGGGCATCGCCCGCGTCGGCAAGGACTTCTCGAACTACGTGGCCTTCTGGAAGGAAGTGCAGGTCTCCTGACCCGCGTCCGCCCGCCGCTCCTCAACCCGCGGCGGGGGCGGGGCGGAGG
>Ga0065721_10005720_pt1 | contig 22514 bp, 40 predicted proteins | sample Mesricmetagenome_FD_59108 | JGI IMG/M metagenome (GOLD analysis project Ga0065721, IMG submission 59108) | Mesophilic microbial community from rice straw/compost enrichment Sample: eDNA_1 v2 (version 2) | ecosystem: Engineered > Solid waste > Grass > Composting > Bioreactor | place: USA: Davis...
TCCCGCGCGTTTAAACCCTCCTATATGACCGCCGCTTCCCACTTTCGTAACAAAAGCGCCCTTCACTGGCTTCAGCCCCGTCTTTTTAACGGCAGCTCGAAGCATACGGGGCGCTTTCGCAGGTACTTGTTTGGGGTTGGTCTTGAATTTGATCAGTGGGAAATTGTTACCTTTCCAACGAATCTCTGCGTTCATTTGGCTTGCGCTGCCACGACGCAGCGTTACACGCTCATTAACCGCTTTTGCTCGAACGAAATAGGTAGCCTGCACCTTGCGGGCTGTCTCCGTCTTCAAACGCTGTGTGACCCGATTTACGGCCGAGTAGTAAGATTTCCTCACTACGTCCTCTGACGCTCGGATGGAGCGAACAACCTGCGTTAAATCAGTACCACGCAAATCAATCATGCTTCGTTCGCCTCCAGCTTGATGACAAGCACTCCATCTTCGTCGCCGATATGCTTGATTATCAGCCGCTGACCATTCAAAACTAACCATTGTCCTTCTTCTGGGCGATAACCTAGCTCGGAAACAGAAACATATAACGTCTTCTGAATAAGAGAAACCCCCTCGACATAACCGAGAGGGTGCTGCACATCGACGGATTCATCTATGATTGCGATTACTTCATGATCATCGATAACATGTTTGTCCGCGAATTCATTCTCATTCAAGAAAACACCGATGTCCGATGCAACTTGATTCTTGAAGCTACTCATTCGCAAGCTCTTTCATGCGCTTTTCAAACAGCTTGATCGCACTGGCACGCGGATTCTCCGTTTCTTTCTCGGCCTGCAGAAGTCGTTCAATCTCTGTAGGATCGGTTACGCTGCCCACATAGTCAGCCAAATCATTGACTGCCAACGCCTGCGGAGAAACAGGCAGGGTCGTGGACTGTTCCCCATTTTCATTTGACTCAACCTGCACTTCTTCGAATGCGTCCCTTTCCTGAAGCGTTGCGAATAGATCGGAAGGAAGAATGCCACGGACATTCTCACCTGCAGAGAAAATACGACCGCCATAGTTTAGCGGTCGTTTCAGAATCAATTTAGTCGCCATTCTACACGCCTCCGTTCATGAACAGCCCGCGAGAATCAAGCACCGTAACGCCGTAGTCGAAGTAGATACGGAAATCCATACCGAGACGATCGAACGGAATGTCGGTTTCGAGAGTTGGCTCTTCCTGACCGCGAAGGTATGTTACTTCCACCGTGTCAGCAATATATGGATCAGCTGCCAAATACCAAGCGGCTTCCGAATATTGATCGAGCTCCGCATCGATAATGACTTCGTACGAATTACGGAAGACATTGGCTACGCCGCTGTGTGTCGCCTCCGGATCCGCTTCACTTCGCATGTATCGAGAAGCTGCTGTTTCAAGTGCAGCTGGTACAAGCAAAAATTTAGGCGCAATGTTCAGTGTGGCGATACCGCGCTGATCCTTCTGCGTGCGCATATTGCGACGAGCTTCGGACATGGAGTCTGTTCCGATCGCGCCAGGCGTACCCAAGTTTTTTCGACTGGCATGGAACAATGCAACTCCATCATAGATGGTCGGATTCTCGGCCAACATCTTGTACACCAGCTTGTTAATACCCCGTTTGGCAGACATAACATAAGCAGCCGGTACGCGTGAAAGAATCGAAAGGTCATCATTAATGAATGCTTCGCGCGTAAAGCCCCACCGTTTAGAGTAGGAAAGCACAGCCTTCGTGACTTTCTCATCCTTCATCGCCGTATCGTATGGAATCAGTCCGTTCTGCGGCGTGAGCTCCAGATTACCGGCTTCCGAAATACGATAGTGCTCTGCTGCCTTAAAGTCTGGGTTCGAACCCTTACTCGTCCAGTACTGGAACGTGGTTGGCGCTTCCTGATAGGACTGTGACAGCGTTTTGCTCACGGCATTAGACATAATGGACTGGAATGTGCTGTCCGGGGAGAGCGCCCGCTTCAGCAAATCTTCATCACGCAACATATGAGCCTGTGTTTCCCCTGCTTGCCGCAGGCATTCAACCGCAAGATCTCGAAGACGAAGATTACGCAGCTCCATCGAGCCATCTGCTGGTTTTGCAACGCCGCGACCGGCGCGCATCAGCAAGGCATCCGATGCTGCAGCACGGAATTTGTCCGATGCCTCAGCCCTCACCTCGACGGAGGCTGTTTGCGGTTTCCGATCTGCGACTTGCCGCTCCAAAATCGCGTCCTTTACCGACTGAAGCGTAGCCCCACTTCGAATATATTCAGCATCGTCGATGCCGAAGTTGCGGCAGAGCGATTGGATTTCGGTCACTCGAGTACGCTCTGCAACGGCTGCTTGTCGCTGAAGTTCCGCAGGATCAATTGCTGCAGGTGTTCCAGTAGGCGAAGGTGCACCTCGCGTTCCTCCATCTGGAATGCTTACCGGAGCAGCGCCACCTGCAGACGCGCCCGTATCGGGGATGTTAAAGCCCTGGGCCATCAAGGCCATTCGTTTCAATCCATTCATTTCGTTGTCCTCGCTTTCTGGATTCATATCTATGCTTCTACCAACACCAACCGAAGGATCTGCTGGTGTTGGCTCGATGCTGATCTCAAATGGCTGCCACTTTAATGCAACATAGGCTGGCCCTGTGAACCGGCCGTTCGCGGATGTCTTCCCTGCCTTCACTTCCTCCCACGAACTAACGCCATAGCCGACCGATACACCTTTGATTATTCCTTTCTTGACCTTCTGGAACACTTTGTCACTGTCTTCGTCATCGTCAAATTGGACGACAGCTCGCGCTTTCTTCTGACCCTCATCCAGCCAAACACGTTGAATCGTACCAATTGGCATACGACCATAGTTGGCATCACGCCCATGAGCAAACAGCAGTACCCCAACTTCATTCAAACGGGACAAGTCAATCGAACCGGCATCGTGGCTCAATATTTCAGAACCAAAATAACGCTCATATGGCGCTTCTGATGAAAAGGAAAGCTCGATTGTACGCTCTTGCTCATTCAACGTGTTGCGCTCCAAGGCCATCGTCCGGATCATTTGCCCTTGTGGAGTTGTATTACGCGTCCGATGCATCACCATCGGCAGCTTCAATTTGTTGCCCATCTTTTTCACCATCCATTTGTTGAATCAGTTTCTTCTCTGCAGCCCGTTGCTTGATGACTTCGCGCCAGTCCTCACCCCTTTCAGCGCAGATCCGCGCCAGCGTATCTTGATTAGTCTCGATCGCGACCTTATTGGCCGTAACCTCTCGGGTCGGATCAATCCAGGAGCTACCTGGTGGAATCCATACATGTTTGGTGTAGGCTTCCTTGTTCTGTGCATAGTCCACAATGTCCAATTGTTCAGTCAAATACATCGAATCGAGGAACTCCAGATAAATCGGTGTCAGTACTTTCTTAATCAGCAAGTCCTGCAACTTTCGGTATACTTTCTTATCCTCGATCAGACCTTGTCGAGCTGAGGAGTATGTCACCATCGATAGGTCCCGAGATACTGCTTCATAGCTAAGGCCCATCCCAGCCGAGATAAGACGTACCATGGTCGTAATAAAATCCCGCGAATTGGAGGCCTGTCCCGCAGGCACAACCGTTTGGACTTCATCACCAGGATTCAGTTCCCCGATCATCCCTGGCGTCAAGCTCATACCGTCGTAGCTGATGTCCTTCCCTCTTACGCTTGTGCCTCGCCCCATTCCTGATGGACTGTCCTTCTTGATGAAGACAGCCATACACGCCAGTACCCGCTCCTTGATGCCAACTGCCTCGATAAATTGATTGACATCCTTAATTCGTGGCAGGGCTGTCGCCAATTGCGATATTTCACGTATTTGCTGAGGAGAATTGCGTTTAAACAAAAAAATAACGTTCTTGGCTTCAATCCGAACCGTCTCATTCGGTATGAATGCCTTGCCGTTATATTTCTTAAAATGGTATGCAATTGGTTTGTTGTTCTCGTCGAGTTCAACACCTTCGATAATTCGTTTTGATTCATCCGCAATGGATAAAGTATTAAGCTCGTCCACCGATCGGACTTGAATTTTGAATGGAAACCGCTTGTCTTTCACGTTTACCTTGACGATAAAGATGCCACCGTCGACCAGGTAGCGGCGAAGAATCATTTCTTCGATCTCTTCCATGGACTGTGTACCGGTTACATCGCAATTCTCAGCTTTGCAAAAGTCTTTCCAAAGCTTCTCGATCTTCGTATTTAATTCGTCGTTGGTATTTCCTAATCGGTCAGACTCAATCTTCGACTGCAAAACAATGCCGCTGCCGACGACATTCCGCTCGAATGGTGATAACAATGCAGCAGCTAAATCACTATTACGCTCCAAATCCTGCGCTCTTGCCCTTATTAATGAACGTTCAGCCGCCATTCGGTATTGCTCAGGGCTCTGTGAAGGGTTCCAGCCCTGATTTAGCCTTCCTCTGTCGCCAGAATCGAATAAACTCATGCCAGATCTCCAAGCCATGCGTTTATATGCCCAACGCGGGCTGACGGATGCTATCGCTCGGTCAAACCAGTTCATTGCGCCTTACCTCCCCTCGAACACTGCTGCCTTGAAGATTCCGCCGCCACCTTCTAGTGCGGCAATCTCCTCCTCCAGCCGATCACGTTCACGATACAGCAAGGATAGATCGGCACGCTGCAACTGGCGGTTACCAATCCGATAACTCTGAGCACCGCCAACAATCGCGCTAATCGCTTTCTCCGTTTCGGCAAGCTGAGCGCGAAGCTTCTCTAATTTTTCATCCGTCGTCATAGCCATTTCCCTCCTCCTATCCATGAGTTCTGTTGCGGTTTTGGTTGTACAGCTTGTTTGACTTCTTCTTTGATTGGCTGTTCTTCGAACCGCGCGTAGCGAATGCCTAGCCGGTCTGCTGCAAATGCAGCATACACTTCTGTATCGAGATAGTGGTTATCCGCGTGGGCCGTTTTGAGCTGCCAAACATCAATTTCTTTGCCGCCTCGTTTCACCGTGACCTTCTGCTCGGCTGTGATCTGATCGGCATATCCAGCATCGCAGTCTTCATGAACGAACCATCCACCTTCTTGATCTACCGGACGAACCAATCGATTCGAGATGAAATCCTTGTACCAATGACCGTAAACGAGATAAAGCGAGATGTTATACCAACCCTTCTCTTCTCGATCAATCTTTGTCATCCGGTATTTACTTGGGATCTCCGTACTTGAACCTTTAACGGCCACCGCCCATTCGCTATTCCGAATGCAGAAATCGTAAGTATCGTCGGCGTTATAACCAGAGTCAATGCCACATAGTGCGACAAAGTATTCACGCCTGTCTTTCGTATAATAGGGGAGGTTCATAATGTCTTCGATCTCGGTCCATGTTTCGCAGAAACCATGCCGCACGTTCCAGCTCGTCATTTTCTCGCCCCATGCGCGAATCGTAAAATAGAACCGATCTTTCTGGACGTCGACCCCGCCAGTTAATAGAATGGTCCGGTCCGGCACGATACCTTCCTCAAATCCGCTTGTCCGGCTCAGCACCTTCTCGCTGTTCAGCTTGACCTGAGTTTGTTCCCACGGCTCAGCAAGCCAGCTATTAACGAAGTTCATTAGTTCCTCCGGAGATGATTTGGCAGAGAGGAACTCATACGCCACATCTCCGAAGCGAATCCATGGGCTATAGATGGCATTCATCATGTAACCCGTCTTACTCGCACGCTTCGTCCGGCCATCCTTACTACGCCATTCACCTGCTCGAAGCATACCAGGCTTATGTATGTCTCGAATTGGTTCCTTGCAAGCTTCACACTCATATAATGCGGTTTGGCGAATCTCTTCCTTGGGAAGCGCAGAATTGAATTTGATCTGCTTGAACTTCAAGGTTTGGAACTGGCCGCAATGAGGGCATGGCACATAATACTGCAGCTGGACATCTGCGCCTTCCCATGCCTGCCAAATGGGACCTGATTTCAAGGTTGGCGTCGAGGTCTGGACAATCTTCTTATTGATAGGGAATGTCTTCGTCCGTTCACGAGCCAAAGCCCGCGGATCAGCTTCTTTACCCGCGTTTTTCGGGTACTTGTCGACTTCATCCATGAACAAGAATCGAATTGGACGGCTCGCAAGTGAAGCAGGAGAGTTTGCCCCAGATATGACCACGTACATGCCATCAAATTGCAATTCAAGTTCGCGGCTATCATCAGCCTTGAAACGGTCGCGCAATGCTGGGCTCAGTTCAAACATCGGCTGCAGCCTGTTCTTACTCGTATATTGGGCGAGTTCGAGTGTCGGATACACGATCAGCGTCGGACTCGGATCCTGTGCGACGACGAAGGAAACCATATTATTTAACGATTCGGTACCGCCTACCTGCGTCGGCTTGACGAATATGATCTCTTCGACTAACGGATCATTGAACGCGTCCATGATACCTCGAAGGTATGGCGTGCGATCCGTGTTCCATTGTCCAGGCTCAGCTGATGTCTTGCTGTCCAATACCCGATAGCGGTCCGACCATTCCGACACCGTCATCTTCTCGGGCGGCCTCAATACTTTAAAGCCGTCCTGGAGCCAAGGCGCCCACTCATTTTCGGGCATCGTAAACACCTCTCACAGACAGCTGCAGCAGCACGTCATTCGTTGTGTCTGTGATGTTCTGCTCGATCACCCTCACCTGAGCTGGTTCAATGTAAGGTGCAATCTCCATCGCAACCTTCCGACTGTATCCGGACATGGAGCGCTTTAATGTGACGAAAAAGCGCTGCAGCTCACTGACGACTTCCTCTCTGCTAATGAACTCACCCTTCGAAATAGCATTTTTCAAAGTTGCAGCATCTGCCTGCTGCTCCTTCAGCTTCGCTTCATAGAACAACTTCTGCTGGGCAAGTGACATTTCTTCTTCGTTTTCAGGTGACCGCTTCTTGCTCATGCCCTTATGATCCATCACCCACTCAATGGCCTCTTTCAAGGGATACCAGCCGTTTGCCTTTTTCGGCAATCCAAGCTTGTTCCATTGTGCAATTGTATTGCGATGAATATCTAGCACTTCACAGAGCCCAGAAGTACTGATACACAAGGAATTGTCGATGGTTTTGACCTTCGATTTTTCGCCCATTTTTGCGACTCCTTTCTGCACAATGCATAGTGTGCAATTTTAATTTCACTCGGTCAGATATCGGGCTCGTTAGTACCCGCACCCGACCCACCCCCTCCGGAAGGACCCAAAGCCAAAAACCCGCGCCGTTATTGGGCTCGCGGGCTCTCATTTGGTCTGTTTCGGTGGTTTTCTCAGCGGATTTGCTCCTCAGTTACTCATATCTTATATTCTGTTGCACTCGTGATACCGTTCGAATGCCTTATAGGATAAGGGTTTATAGGACATCCTGCCATTGAGTTACACAGTTCTTTTTTATGTGAAACTGAACGACTACAGGCCGCCAAACCGTTTCATTGCCTGCGCTATTTCGTCCTGGTTGATTCCAATGTATCTCAGCGTAATGGACTCTTCCGAATGATTGAATATATCCATGAGCAATGCGATATTCTTCTCTCGTTTATAGAAGTGATAGCCGAATGTCTTGCGCATCGTGTGGCATCCAATCTCCTCCAGGCCAAATTGCTTCGCTGCACTTCGCATAATCTTATAGGCCATTTCGCGAGATATTGGACGCGGGCGACCATGCTTATCTCGCTGCCTACTCTCGAAAAGAAAGTCATCATCATTCTTATCAGCAATATAATCCTTGATCGCACGACGAAGCGAGCTGCTTATCGGAATGGACTGCTGCTTTCCAGTTTTCCTCTCTCGAAGAGAGATGTTCTCCTTTCCACGAACATCTCGAACCTTGAAAGGCAGGATGTCCATTATCCGAAGTCCGATATTGATTCCCATTGTAAAGAGGAATCCATCTCGCTGATTACGTGAATAAAGGTATTTCTTTATTTCAGCGACTAGATCAGTGTCACGGATCGGTTGCACCGCATTCAAGTCTATCACCCCCTGTTTACAAGAATAGATAAATATGGTATATTCGATCTGTCCTTGTGGGAAAGCATCCCCTGGGACTTTTCTTATTTCTAGTGTCTCCCGTGTCTCCGTTCGTAACGGTTGCGCTCTGGCTGCTTGGAGTATGGGGCCAACTTCTGAACAAACCAATAGATTATCGCTGCAATCATTTCTTCACTTCCTTACCGTCTCTCGGACACTTAATTCTTGAACAAAACTGTTTCGAAGCTTCCCATCTTCCCCAAATACATCCGCGGCACTTTTCAGGCTGTAGTTTCTCATCATCCAACTTCCGCGGCTTCCTAGCCGTATATCGCATGCTGGATCACATCCTTATATAGAAAAAGGGACCGCTGTCGCGATCCCAAATATCATCCCTTCGTCAGCTGGCCGAATGGATGATTCGACACGCTGAACAAGGGACAAGTCACCTTGTGATAGGGGCATCTAACCCCGCCTCACATCACACGCTTGACGACTGGCGTCTAAGGTCATATGACCCACCGCGTGACCGAGACCTACATATGATAAGGGTACAGTAGGTATCACCCGAGCAATATCGCTCTTGTGAATCCACTGTACCCCGAATTTTGTCGCATTTTGGCCGCAACTTGCGCGCAACTTACGCGCATTTTTTCGTTTCATTCCCACATCTGAAGGGTGTTGGCTACCGCTTCGATCCCCCGATTGATCTTGCGATCAACCGTCGAACGGTGCCAAAATTCGAACCGGCCAACTGTCACGCTGTACGACAGCCCTTTGATGAACCTTAATTCAATCATCCGGCGTGTTTCATCGTCCTGAATAAGCCGAATTGCTCGATCCGTCCGTTGAAGTTTTAGCTTGTACGCATTATAAAGTGCTATTGCTTTCGGAGCAAGTCCATCCAGGCCATTACGCTCGATGTCATCAACGACTGATTGCATTCTGCGATACCTGGAGAGCAGCGACTTTGCCGCTCGAATTTCCTCAACCGTTGCGATTGGGAATAATTCAACCTGTCCCTCATACCGTTCCAATGCCAATGCCATCATCCCCTCACCCTTTCGCAGCATATGTGCTATAATCTGGGTGAGTGTGGACACTTTGTCGAAGGCCCCCGATTCCGTTCCCCAACGATCGCGGGGGCTTTTCTTATGTGGCTATCCCCATAATCTCATAATCGTATAAGTGCACGCCATCGGCTAATAGAGTTGGATAAAGATCCGTTCTATCGTATAGAGGAATATATCTATGCCGATTGTCACCTTTGCCGGCAGCAGCAGCATATCGAAATGCTGAAGGGTGTTCATGTCCGTCGCTTAGGATCGGTGCTCCTAGTTCTTTGCATCGCGACCTGCTGAGTAGTATCGCAAATTCATACGGTGCATGCGTCCAGCGCTTTGACGCTGCGATCCAATACGGCAAGCCCGTTTCCTGTACCTCGTCCTTCGTATACCAACCTTTTTCATTAGGCAACTTCGTCACCTCCCTTCTTCAATGCTTGCTTCGGACGTGAAACCCATCTGAAAGCCCTTGGTCTGCCGCCTGTCGGAATCTCCAATATGTAAGAATATCCTTTCGGGACATATTCGCCGACCGCGATCCGCAACTCACCGAATGAAGTCTGGATACTACCTAGCTTCGTAATTGCTGACTCAGCCGAAACTATCAGCAGTAATTGATCAGCACTTCGCCCGATCCGAATAAGCTGCTTAAGTGCTGATTCAATCATTTGTAACGCGAGCTGATTCGTCATTCTTCCATCAACTTTTTGGCGTAATTATATTGTTCTAGTGTTATTGCTGTGTTGAATGGTTCATATGCTTCACACACACCTTCAAAGTCCAGTGAAATGAATGCTGAATCGCCAAATCTCTCCACCATCAAACGTTTATGTTCTGCATGAAGTACCTTATGTTCCTCAAAATCCTTAGTAGTCGGCACAGCTAAATCTTTCCGAATGATCATATATGCATTCTGAATGTCGTGAATGGTTACATCTAAGTTCTCATCGTCCCAATCGCCAACATCAATGTTAGCTGCTAAGTAGCGATCCGGATTAATCTTATTTCGTAACACCATTACTGGAATCAAGTTGACCCCTCCCATGTTCTTCCGTATTCAAGCCTTTCCGTCACTTAATAACGAAGCGATAAAGCACATGATTGACTGAGGAGCATCCCATATGATCACAATTATGAGTTTCGTCGTCCTCGTCTGGATCACCAATCACGATCAGCTGGTCGACTGAAACCATCACCGTAATGTTCTCCAATTCCTTGAAGTGATTGATTTTCTTCGGCATATAAACGCCCCCCATGTCCTTCCGTATTCATTCAGATACTTGACTGTCCGGTCTGGAGCAATCTATGCAAAACCCCAGATGCTCCAAATAGTGAATCTGATCTTCAGATAGTGCTTCAACTAGTTCTTCAGACACTTCTTCCACATGACCGCATCCCAACTGAATTTTCACCGTACACACCGCCGATTCACTTCAATTTGTAACTCTTGCTCGTAATCATCGAGCTTGTCGTTCCAGAGTTTAATGAGCCTCATAATATTTTCGCGGCCATCCTCGCCACTTCCGACAAACAACGAAGGAACCCAACCGCCGTAATCTTTCGGATCGTCCTTCGCTCCAGGTGCGATCTTCTCACGGCATGCAGCGCAGAAGCTGTTGTTATCGATGCCCAAGTAATGTACTGTCTCAAATGGCTTGAATGGTCTGTAGCAGTTCCCGCAATCCTTTCGACCGGATATTCGTCTAATCATCGCCCGCACACGCTCCTATAGCTTATTCATTCATCCATACTTCCGCGGCCGCCCGCGTTTTCGCTTCTCCCCGACGGCAACGCTCGTTTCTTCATATTCGGCATCATCATCCCAGCGATAGATGAATCCATCTGGGGCGAGCTGACTCTTCACTTTCCCGTTGCATCGCTCTACAATAGTCTGATTGCTCATGAAGTTGTTTCTGGCTGCCTCTCGTGCACTCTTATAAAAGTCAACCACTTCTCCGTCAACGTTTAGTTTAACAACAGCTTTTCTTCCAGAACTTCCACCCGTCATTTCGCCCAATTTCGACCGCTCGATGTAGGCCAAATTATTAATCCAGTTGTCTTGCTTGTTTCCATTCTTGTGATATAGCACTTCACCATCTGCCGGCGGTTTCATAAACGTTCGTTGCATTAACTTGTGAACTCGTTCCTCTTTCTTCTTCCCCGTTGGTCCTGTCAACTGGATTACAAAAGTCCCTCGTTTTATGATTGGAATCCTTATTGTCGGTTTTGTTGAATTCCACATACGACGAATGTCTCCGCGAAAATTGATCTCATATTTCGGGTAACCAGGAATGACCGTCCAACCTTCTTGTTCGATCTTCATAAGCGCCTCCTTACAAAAATCCACCAATGCTATTCTCGATTACAAGTTTCTGCTTGTCCTCATCTGAGCTGTCCGTTCTAATTTCTACTGGTTTCTCCGCAACCATCGGCAGCTCGCCCAGCAGCCCGATTCGGCTTTTCAGCATATCGACCAATATCAACGACCGTACATATTCGCTGAAGTTGGATCGTTTCTTCGCATGCTTATACAGCTCCACATGGTCAGGATCGTCAAGGTTGAAAGATACGCTCTTGATCAAGCGTACAACCCCCTAGCGATTGCAAAGAATGCCGCCGCAGAAGCGTACGTCGGATCGACCTGGCTTCCGTTCACTGTCGGCCTGAATGCTTCAGCACGTGGGTAGTACTTCCGTAAATGATCCGCGAATGGTTCAGCGACGCCGCCGATCGCACGAACGACATTATCCTGTCCCCATCGTGATTGCGTCTTAGCGATAAGTATCCGGGCCATGGCTCCCAGATCCGCCTGCCGTACCGACGCCATGCCGAACAGCTCCGTATCCGAGTCTCGGTCTATCTTAAGCACACGCTCGCCGTCGAAGATACAAGTTGCCCAGTTTAGCGTACCGCCTCCAAGGTCAACAGTGTGGAACGTACCGAGTGGAGGGTCAATCATCCCAACGGATGCACATTCAGCTGCCACCTCCACTCGGTTAATCTTGATGGTCTTCGTCACATTGTTTACTGTCAGCTCATGCTCACCTTTCAGCATCTCCTTAATTTTCTGCTTCTCAGGTTCAACATGCTTAGCGATCGGCTGGCCGACTACGATTGCGTTATCGACATCATCGGAGTAACGATGCAGCGCCAACAGCACCCGCAGTTTAGCATCCTCGTTCGCTTTCGTATCGCCCTTGAGCGTCCCGCCAAACTCGCTCTCGTATCTTGCCAACGTACCGGCAAAGCCTTTACGCCCGTTGTAAACGAACTCCATGTCATCGCTGCCGAAATTTCCTTCAAGTCGGCGATCGCGCCATTCCCCAATGTCCGAAGCGAATCGGAATGCTCCGTTCTTATTAACGACCTTCACATTGACGTTCCCAGCATCAATTCCTAAGATCATGCGTCTATCCCCTCATGTTTTATGATTGGGTTAATAATTCAATCGGTTTACACAGAATTTTGAGTGCATTATTGCATGAATTATTATCCCGCTATGAATTTTCTCTCTCTATTCCTTCGCTTCAGCTCAGCAGCCGCCGCGATCCGATGTTCCATCGGTGCTTCTGGATCACGGTAAGCAACAAAAATCAGCTCATCACGCAGCGCCTTTGTCCAGCTCACTACAGCGCCAGCTCCATCTGGCCACCGACAACATCATCGACGTATCGGTATTCATCCGGCAGGCTCTGCAGCGCTCCTCGGTCCATGATGCTGCCACCTGAGCTGTGCCAGGTATAAGCGGCATTGCAGAACTGAGAGACGACGAACGCTCGTAGTACACCGTTCAGAATCCCAGCGAACCGGTTGTCCGACGTCAGCGCAACAACTTCGACGTTAACCCGACAATTCTGAACAGCTCTCTGGATAATCACAAATTGCTTCTCGTATTCTGGCAATCTAGCTCCCCCCTAATCGAGACAGATATAGCCGCAGCCGATTCGCTCAATATCAGACTCGGTCGCCTTAGTGACGACGAATGTCTGTTCAGCGATCGTGAGCATTGCTTCTTCACCCGGCTTCAGTTGTTCCAGTTCCTTCAGTGTTGCAATCAGAAGCCGTGCTTGTGCCGCTTCCGTTTCTTCGATTTGGTTTACTGCCGTCTTTCCGACTTTCAATACACTTCCGTAATTCAAAATACTCGTCTCCCCAAATGCCGCCTAATCGCGGTTTAATTCTAAGTTGCCTGCTTCGGTCTATAACCAGCAACGCTACCTCGTCTGGATCTCTTCGCAGCTTGTCCGCTATTTCGAATAGGCCGCAGCCGGCTCTCCATAGTTTCTCGAACTCGAGCACCTCAGCCTCGCCCCATATGAAGTTCATATTCTCACATGCCAGATAGATCTTCTGTTGACTTGCGGACATATCAGGCTTCCTTGCGTACGATCCGTGTTGTTCCTTTTGTGCGATTGAGAAGAACCAATCCCTCTCTCGAATCACCTACTACAAGCCAATTGTCTGGATGCAGCTTATGCGAGCTCATAAGCTCCTTCTGCTTCCTGGTCGGTCGTTTCCCTTGCTTCATGTCGTAACCCTCCTTCGGAATGCTAGTTGAACTGATCAGCCCTACTCAAACTCGCCTGGATGCTCTTCAAGCCCGAACTCTTCACGCCCTCGGCGTAGCCACTCGTCAAAATCCAGATCGTATAGATCGTAATCATCAATTTCCAGCATGCTGACCCTCCGTCAAAATCGTTTATTACTGATCCGATAATCCATGCCCTCGAACTTATGGACCTTGGTATTCATCATCATGCGACTGAAAATCCGCTGCCCGATTCGTTTTGGCAATTCATCTGACGTTAAGTTCGTCGTGTATATCGTGTGCCGGCCACTTCGTCCGTCGATGATTTCAAACAGTTTCTCCGTCGCCCACGATTCCCCGTCGTCATCCTTCTTCCATCGCTCAGCTCCGATATCGTCCATTGCCAGCAGATCCACGCTGGACAGGACACTCATTAACTCAGCCTCTGAGAATTGACTGTCGCGCTGATATGTACTCTTAATCACCGTCAAGATCTTCGGCACGGACACGAACACTGCAATATGTCCCTTTGCTCTGAGCGCCTTGCAAATGGCATATGAGAGATGTGACTTACCCAGTCCATAGCTACCAGCGAAGAGAAGGTTAACAGGTTTGTGGAGGTCAAATCCGTCTGCGTAGTCATGCGCTAGCTTCCATGCTTCCCTTAGCTTAGGTGTGCTGGCATTGAACGAGTCGAACGTTGCCGCTTCCAAGTCGGGATTGACTGTGCTGTATCGGTCCACCATGAATCTGACCTTAGCCTCCCGATGTTGTTGCTTTACCGCTTGCGCCTGCTCGATTTCCCAGCAGATGCATCCGCGCTTCTGCGTTATCTCCTTTCCCTTATCGGGTCCACCTAGTATTGGCGTCTGGACGATGACAACCTCGTTTTGGCAACCCTCGCATGTATAACGGCCAACCTCAGAAGCCAAAGTTAACCCCGGCATTAAGTCCCTGATCATTTCCCCCATTGACCGCATGCAAGTTGCCCTCCTTTAGCTCATAGATGTCCGTCCAGCCTTTTAGAATGGACTGTTCCAGCACTGCTACCTTACCTTCATCACTCGTTGCCAATTTACTCAGCTTTCCGAGCAGCAGTGTTATTGCTCGATCCGTCATAGGCTTCCTGACCTTCATTCGAAATTCGACAAATGATTTAAGAGTGCCAAGCAATAAAGGATTTGAAGTGTAAGCTTCAAATGCGGTCTTATCCTTTATTTCTTTTACTTTACTTTCTTTTTTATTTCCTTTACTTTCCTTTCCTTGCATTGCAATTGCACTACTACCAGAATGCATTTGCATTGAATCATCTAAAACCTCAGCGTTGGTGCGCGTTTTATCCCATCTTGCTTTTGCGGCTGCCGAACGTTTCTCGCTCGTCGTCGCTTTTTTTTCCATTCTGCGAAGTAACGATTCGCTCCAGAAGTACTGCCCATCTGATGCAAACAAACTAAACTCATTAATGCAATCTTCTACAAATTGCTTTGCTTCTTCCGCATTGCACTCTAATTCCGATGCATATGCATTCCAAATGTACCTGCCTTGCATGGATAATTTATGCTCGTCTGCATCCCGCATCATTTCAATTAGCACCCAAAACCATGCATAACCCTGCAGTTTGTATACACTTCGCATGGCTTTGATGTCTGGATCGTGTCGCGCATTACTGTCATGTGAGAAATAGTAGGCTTCCTTTGCCATGATCCCTCCTCCCCGATTACCCACTTATGGGAGTCATTTTGCCTTGCATTCGTGCAATCGTCATGCCAATGGCATCCTGTGTAAGCCGGTTAAATGCTGCGAGTACATCAACTCTGCAGGCTCTGTAGTCGCGTGCAATCGTACTCCCCACGCAAATCGCAAGGCCCGATAATAGGTCGTCAGGGCTGAATGTCTCCTGCTGCCTGAGCTGTCGACAAAAATCGAGTAGCGCCGTCTCAGGATCTGTAATATCTAGTTGTCCCTGCAATACCTTCCCCACCCTTCAATTTTGGATGATGATGCAGTATCTTACCTGCATCGTCGGCGCCCGATCCAACCGATTGGCTCTTCGAGCTGCCGACGACAAAGGTAAAACTTAACCTTCGTCGCCTATCCTTACGTGTTGTTGTATTTGCGAACATGTCGTAAAATGGAAATTATCGTGACTTACTATTCAATCAGAAAGTGGAGATTCCATGAATAAATACGCCAGGAGAATATTGAAGAGACTTTCAAAAGCACCTCATACTCTTGATGAACTTGCTGACATCCACTGTCACGCAATAGTGGCTACTTGTTTACAAGAATTAGAAGAAGATAAAAAAGTAATGCATGTAACTGAAAGCTATGTAGTCGATCCCGACAAGGGAGTAACAGATGAAAAAGTCGATAGTGACCAATGGATCATTTCTCTTAAAGGTCTAGACTATCTAGCAGATAGGCGAAGGGATTTCATGTGGAAGTCTTTACCTATCGTTATTTCATTTTCTGCTCTCATTATCGCGGTTATTAAAATCTAACAACCAGTCTGATGATCGAAACGAATAGCGCAATCAGAGAGATAATCATCGTAATCCGATAATTCTTATCTAACTTCCATATCGCTGAAAAGGATGATCTGGTTACTCCAGCAGCCTTTTCTCTTTCTGATTCTTCTCGCACAATTTGACGCCCCTTTCTGATGCTTACCTGCATCGTCGGAAGCTCGTCCCAGCCAAGCGGCTGTTCGAACTGCCCGACGACAAAGGTAAAACTTAACCTTCGTCGTCTTGCCTAATTCTTTGCTTTCACGGGTAACGATAGCTTAATCTCATGATCCGCTAGATGCGTGAAATAAGGTTGTCCGCAATACGGACAAGCCGGCTCTTCTGTCACACAAGCGTCGATCGCATAGACGTCCTGGCAGACCTCGCAGCGACAGAAGGCCATTACGAATGTTTGTTCGTTCATGACGTCTTCCTCCGTTGCTGATTATGTCGAACTGTGCTATAATTCTTGTAGTGAGTCTTACCTAAAGTCCAGTTCCCAGCTGGGCTTTTTTCTTTTACTTCCACTGTTTGAACCTCGAATAAATTCATCAACGCTCCGATAATTACTCCAAAGAATGAAAGTGTCCCGATTAACTGCCACCACCATGTGTGGATCAAATATATCTCCCCTTTATTAGGCCACGCCGGCCACTTGTAGAATGCTTTGCAAAATGCTTGCTGGGTCCATTCCATTGATGCAGGCAATGCCAACATCTTTGGCGTTCGTCCTGTCGATCCAAGCCAGGAATGTCTGTATATCTGGCAGCTTGTGTCCCTGCTCGTATTTGCTTATACAGCTCCTTGACTTGTTCAGTAGCTCGGCCAGTCGCTCTTGGCTTATACCGGCGCGAGTTCTGCAGGCGTGCAGAATAGACCCGAAATTCAACCGCATACCTCTCTACCCCCCCTTCATATGTTCCAATTTGGAACAGACGCGCGATAATCTCGGATGTACAATAGTCTTATACCGTTCCCTGCTTGTCCCACATCCGATGCCGCCTCCCTCGGCGGTATCTGACCCATTCAGCTAGTAGAGCTGACCATTATGTAGTGCTTCATGGAATAAAACGGTCTTTGTAGCTTCGATACGTTCTCCATCCCATACATATGGATTTGCATAAGGGTCTATATGGTCCCCGTCATCATAGAACGGCTCACGGGTAAGCTCCGCGATCTCAGGCGTGCATTCCGGATCTTTAACGACTTCAAGCACTTGTCGTACTTGCCCGATCGCAAGTGCCAGCGGCATAACAGAATCGCTTTTGATTAGAAGCAGACTTTGCTTTGCTCTCTCCAGCAGCTTCATGGCGTCGCCAATCTGCTGAGAAGCGCAATATGCGTAGTTCATGTATATTTCTCCTTGTTTTGATACAAAATGTATCTTATAATGGCGTTATTTATTGCATGAGCTCTTTTTCTTTCTGACGTTCTAACTGCAGCCGATAAAGCCGCATGCTGGTGGCATAAAAGTTGTTGATGATTTCTTGGTTCTGCTCAGGCGTATTGTTGCGAAAATAGAAATCGTCGATCCTGATCGTCGTGTTGCCGATCTTGTACTCCTCGACGATATTGCCCCGCTGGATCTCTTTGCGGCTGCTGCGTTTCTTCATCGCCTCATCACTCCCCTTAGAGAGTGTATGAGCGTTCGGGGATAGGACGGGCATTTTTTCTTCACCTCTATTTCTTATGCACTAATAGTTGGCGTATCGCCAATATTTTTCTCAAAAAAAAGGTCAATTGGCACACCTAATGCAACTGCAAACCCCGGTAATTTATCAGAAGGGATTTTTCGTTCTCCACTCTCATACTTACTTATCGCAGAAGGTGTTACACCTATTTGATTAGCAACAAAGTTGCTTTTCAATCCTTTTTCAATACGAATTTTACGTATTACTTGACCTAAATTTACAGCCAACATATTCTCACCCCTAAAGCAAGACGTTTCCGTTTTGCCAACTTTTATGATTTGATTATATGTTTCCGTTTTGCCAATGTCAACAATTTTATTGGCGAATTGTCAATTATATTTTCCGTTACGCCAAACATGTCTATAATTATTTATTAAGTGAGGTGATTAGAGTGATGGAAGCTAAAAATATAGAAATGGGACGAAGGCTTAAAGAATCCAGGGAGAAAAAGGGGTATAAGCAGAATCGAATCGCTAAGCTGTTAGGAATCCATAATAGTACTCTCGCTAAATACGAATCCGGAGAAAGAGAACCTGATCTGAGTACAATTACTTCATTATCAGAAATGTATGAAGTTACAGTAAATTATTTAATCAGTGGTGAGGTCGAATCTACAGAGCTGCCCTTTAATATAGATCCAGATCGTCTTAAGTTAGTTGAGGCTCTGGGAAAATTAAACGACGAACAAGTCAAGCATATATTGAAAACAATTGAATTAATTACTTCTAGTGATCAAGCTCTTCAAAGAAAGTACAAATAATTCGTACCCTTTATTTTTTTCATATTCTTTTATCAATATGTTGATTTGCTCCTCAGATGCATGTTCAAGAAAATTCATTACTTGATTCCTCATTTTGAATCACCTTTCTCATGTCGTTCGTGTTCGCATTTTCGTTCGTGTTCTAATTATAAACACGAACACACGTTCGTTTCAAGGAAGAATTATCAATTGTTATTTACGGTGGGGTGACAAATGGATCTCCGGTTTGGGAGATGCCGTTTGCCTGAGCACCTAAACCGACTTAAGATGAGCCAGTCAGAATTTGCAATTAGACTCGGTGTCTCCAAGTCCATGGTTTCTCAATATATGACCGGCGAAAAAAAGTTTTCGTTGATTAAAGCGAAGGTTGCAGCCGATATTCTTGGGATACACGTTGAAGACTTGTATGAGTGGGTGCTCTTCAAAAATGGTAAACGGTAGAGAGCTAGATGCTCCTCCCTCCGGAAAAAGTTTACTCACAGTAAACATTTATTGTGGACTATAATAGCACACCATCCGACAAATTTTTGTCGAATTATGACACATTTAATAAACCATTTGTTACACGCGAACGGTTCTCATTTATCTGGATAACGGGCTACAATCCTTGATATATGCCTTCTTGATACATCATACACTGTGCGAAACCCTCTTCTATTCGTGAATTCCAACTCTCGTCTAATTTTGTCGAAACGTGTTGATTTGGGTATGTTTGCTATTGCTTTACGATCTATTTTCTCAAACCCATCTTCGACAAGTAGATCATTAAAACCATCTATTGTGTCCAGCAGCTTATATGTACCCGTATAGGTTATAAATAGAATTTCCCGATCGATGGATACGATCGTTAGCACATCCGACATTCGCAGCCATTTCACTTTTCCGTTCTCAATGTTGCTCGTAGGGAATGCTTTAGTCATGCTGTTATCACCTCTTGTTGTTTGCTTGCCCTTTGCTGATTTTTTCTATGCATGCAAAAGAAACGCCCTCTCTCCAATGAGGAGACAGAGCGTTCATTGTTAGGTATAATGATTCCTGTACAGCTCAACTTGTGGCGGCTGCTCCCTCCGGAAGGGAGGGATGCCCCATGGATACTTTCCAAGCGATTATGTCTTTGCTTGCATTCGGAAGCTTTCTGATTGCACTGCTGACCTACATCGACAAGCGGAAGTAACCCGCCACAGGTTGGACGCCAAACGGGTTACTCCCTGTAACACTTACATTTGGGAGGGATTCCGCCACAAATGCTGTGCTGAGAGGGTGTGGCTAGCACCCTCTTGTTTCTAGTATAAGCATATCATAGCCCAATTAGACGCGCAATTTATAATACGTATCATTGAGGATACGTCACATAATAAGCAAGAGGTGAGATTTGTGTACGGACAATTACCTGAAGGACGATATTGCGCATATCTCCGTAAATCCCGTAAGGATCTGGAAGATGAGAGCCGCGGAGAAGAAGACACTTATGTGAAGCACGAACGTACCCTTCTAGAATTGGCGAAGAGGAACGACATTGTAATCTCTGAGATATACCGTGAGAAGCCTGGTACTTCAGGTGAGCGGATCTCCGAGCGGCCGGAGATGATCAGGCTGCTGGAGGATGTTGAGGATAAAAAATGGGACGGCGTTCTGGCCGTCGAAGTTGAACGTCTCGCTCGTGGAGATACTATGGATCAGGGCCTGGTTGCACAGGCTTTTAAATTCTCGGAAACGTTGATCGTTACACCGTTTAGGACCTTCAATCCACTTGATCCCAATGATGAGGATTATTTCGAGTTCAATCTATTCATGTCCCGGCGTGAGTTTAAGACAACGAACCGTCGGATTCAAGAGGGTCGTGAAGGATCGGCCAAATTAGGGAGATACCCTGGTAACATTGCACCGTATGGATATGTTCGCCGAAAATTACAAGGTAAAGGATGGACTCTTGATCCGCATCCGGGGCAGTCTGCGATTGTACAGCTAATATTCTCGTTATATACGCACCCGGATCCTGAACAACGTATGGGAACAAGTTTGATCGCCAATTATCTCAATGACGAGATTAAAGCCCCTACGCTGCGTAATTCGCGTTGGATCACAGCCACAATAAACGGCATCATACGGAACCCCGTTTACATGGGGAAGATCCGATGGAAAGCAAGACCGTTGGTGAAGAGTAAACACGGCAAGAGCAGACCGCGTGTTGCTCCGGATAAGGTTGTGCTGGCTGACGGCTTACACGAGCCGCTTGTCGACGAGATTACATGGAAACGTGCACAGGAAATAATGGCAGGAAACAGTCATGCGCCAGCTCCTAAAGGCAAAATAAGCAATCCGTTAGCTGGTCTCATCCGATGTGGGATGTGCGGAGGCCCCATCATTCTCAGACCAAACAATAAAACACCTGACTCATTAATGTGCAACACAGTTGGATGTAAGAATGTCAGTTCCTATTTTCATCTGGTCGAGGAACGCTTGCTCGCTGGTTTAAGGAAATGGCTAGACGCCTACAAAGCCCATATGGAGACTTCGGACTCACAGGGGAGTAACATTAGGCAAATGCGCACGAACGCGCTCGTAGAGGCTGCTAAAGCGTCTCGTAAGAAGCAGAAGGAACTACGTGAGCAATTGAGCAACCTGGATGATCTACTGGAACAAAAGGTGTATTCCATTGACAAATATCTAGAACGCGCTAAATCCCTTACGGAGAGAATCAAAGAAGTTGAACTTGCACTAGAACAGATTGAGTCTGAAATCGATCTTGAGGAGAGGCGAAATCAAGCGCAGATTAACACGATTCCTCAAATCGAGCACGTCCTAAAGATCTATACGACGCTCGAAGATCCCAAACATAAGAATGATCAATTGAAGCTGATCCTTGAGAATGTGATATACACCAAGGAAAAAGGCGGCCGCTGGAGCGGTGTGCATGATCAATTCATGCTGGATCTGCAACCACGCGTCCCGAAATGAAATAAAGCTAACCGCATTCGATGCGGTTAGCTTTTATTCTGGCGTTACTTTATGTTCAGGGTCTAGCCAAACGATATGAAATGAATTCCCTTCGCGAAAGCCCCAGATCCTAGACTTCCCAGAAATCTTGATGTGATTAAGGTGAGTTCTTCCTAATGAAGGTGGGATTGTATACTTCATCGAGTGCTGCGGCACTTGATCCCAGCCCAACCCTTTCATCTTGGTAATATCATTCCACGATATGCTGCCAAGTACTTTGAATTGTCTGATCATCTGTTCCATCCACTCTCGTGACACCGACGATAGCGAAGCAACGGTGTCCGACAGATGAATGAAGCAAACTGAGATATAGTCATGGCGAGTGACTTCCGTAGCAGATTCAGGAATCTTCTTGTTGCCCTTTTGCTGTACTTTGATTCTATTCATTCGCCGCGAAGCACTGCAGAATAGTATTCTCTCATCAGATCAGTTTCAATGATGCAGTTCTTCGATGTATTTAACCAAGGATCTTCCTGGTGAGTCAGATCCTCCAGACGCTTTGCACTAAGATCACCGTATGAATTCCAAACCTCTTGCAAAGTCTCAAGTTCATTCAAAGAGAACACATCTGCAGGAGAGAAATTCGCAGTTACCTCATCCGGCTCGATCGGGTCCCATCCGCGGTCAAGTTGTGATCTGTAATGCTTATATAAGTCTCGATTGACTGGCCCATGATCCCATGCTTCAAGTTCATCGGAAAACATTGCCGATCCTGTAAAAGCCAGATGCCACGCTTGCGCGTAATAGCACAACTTCTGCAACTTCAAATTCGTCATGTAATCGCCGGCCTCATAATCAGTCTTCCACCGGAAATAGTTAGCCACGTCATAAATTGTTACCATGACGCCCCTCCTCACTTGCGAACATACGTTTTCATCGTCAATATATATTATTACATATTGCTATATAAAAGTATACATTTGCATTTACTTTGTAGACAACTCCCATGCACATGTAGACATCCCATTTCAACAAACCCTTGAAATATCAAGCGAATCCATCACATATAACTATGATGTACCAATTC
>Ga0065721_10004656_pt1 | contig 22513 bp, 20 predicted proteins | sample Mesricmetagenome_FD_59108 | JGI IMG/M metagenome (GOLD analysis project Ga0065721, IMG submission 59108) | Mesophilic microbial community from rice straw/compost enrichment Sample: eDNA_1 v2 (version 2) | ecosystem: Engineered > Solid waste > Grass > Composting > Bioreactor | place: USA: Davis...
GCACCCACTCCCTCAGCTTCGGCGGCAAGAGCAGCTCCGTGTCGTGGTCGATGTTGACGAACTTCGGCATATCCACCTCGACTCCAGTCCCTAAGCGAAGTTCCCCGTTAAGTCCGACAGGCTGCTAGGAACCCAGCTATGGGTGTTGAACTCCGAGCCCTATGTTTCTCAGCGCGAACTCTTCCACAATTGGTAAATTTCCTTCCGGCGGAGAAAGGCGTCTTCGCCGCCCTCCATCACCGTGACAATCCGTTCCTGAATTCTCCGGGCATCGATGCTGCCGTGCTCGAAAGTGAAAGAGTCGGATTCTCTTCGGCAAACGACGACTTGTTCGGCGTCCCCCAGCACGGGAATATTCGGATTGTGCGTGGCGAAGATGAACTGCGTGAGTTCCTTGCGGTCGATAAGCTGCCGGATGAAATGGCTGTAAAGGGTTTCGTTATCCAGATCGTCTTCCGGCTGGTCGATTAAGATAATTGGATGCCGCTGCAGATGCATCAAGATGTGAAGGATCACGGTTGCCCGCTGCCCAAGAGAATACTCCCCAAGCGGCTTCCCTTGATATATTATCGCTGTCTCGTCAGGTGTGCGGAAGATTAGAAACTCCGCCAACTGATCGACCAACGCCGAGCGCACCTTTACGGCAGAGGCTTCGCTCAAATGGTTTTCCAGTTCCGACCGGTTTTGGTAAAGTTCTCGTCCGTCTGCGAAGGCATTGCAGAGGGCGTCATATGAACCGGCCTTTAAGCCGCTTCCCGTCATGGCAGTTCGCAAGAAGTCTTCAAACGCCTTCCGCTTGGCCTTGAAGGTAGTTTGTATTCGGATTTCCGCCGGCAATTCGCTTTCTAGTTTGCGCACCTGTTCTTCCCTTTCAACAAAGCGCTCCCTCCGGAAATCGTGGAGTTCGGCCACCGCTGCGCCGAGCAGATCGCGGGCAGCTTGTTCGGTTTTTGCGCGCTGGGTCCCGGCGGCGAGCAGCTTAGTGAGTTGGTCCAAGCGCGCCTTCTTTTTGCGGAAGATTTCGAGGTCGAGGTTCGGCTCATTAAACGTCCTTTGCAGCGCCGCCACCTCCGTTTTCATCTCGTCCGAAATTGGAATTAGCGTCTTCACCGCATCAGAGACGGTGGCGTAGGACTCCCTCAAGCAGGCTAAGGAACTTTCGACGGCCCGCTGGGCCTCGTCGGATTTTGATTTCGCCCGCACAAGGCCTTCGCGAATCGCTACAGTGTGTTTTGAGCGCAGCACCGGAAAAGCGGAGTCGGTTTCGGCCCAATCCGCGGTCTTTTTCAGGTCGCCGCCGAGACGTTTAAGTTCCTGTTGCCAAGTGACCACGGCTTGGCGATCCGCATCGAAAAGCGTCATCTCCTCGAGTTTCTTATCGACGCCTTTCTCGGCGAAGACTTGGAGCTGAACGTCGAGTTCATTCTTCTCCTTCTGCAGAGCGGCGATCTTCTCCGAGGCCTCAAGTGTCTCTTTGAGTTGCCGGGCGGCTTGACGGACGGCGTCAACCAAAGCGACCTCTTCCTGCGCCTTGGCGTCGAGGCGATCAGCGAGGAGTTTGTCGAGGAAACTTTCGTCAAACGATTCCGACCGGGCTGATAAATCCTTTTGGCCGAAGTAGAGGACGTCTCGCAATACCGAGCCAGGAGACACTTCGCGGTAGACTCCTTCAATGAACACGGAAACTTGCCCGGTGCGCTCGCGTTCGAACCGGATACTTCTCCCGTGCTCGTCCACGGCGTCCACGATCACCTTTCCGGCCGGGGACAACATGCGCTCCACCAATCCGGATTTGTAACGCTCGTCGGAGACTTCGTGAAAACCCAACGCGTGGCGCAGGCACTCGATGACGGCGGACTTTCCGTTACCTCTTGGGCCGATGAAGCAGTTAAGGGAGTCGGAAAGCGGAAGCTGAACGCGATCAAGCCAAGCACCGTCGAATCGCACGTGGGTAATCCGTGCTGCCCGCCGCGGTTCCGGGATCGAGTCGAGCACGCGGTGGGAGTAGTCGAAGAGCGCGAATTTAACTGCCTCGAACGACAGTTCGCCGAGCTTGAGGAAGCCAGGCTCGGCCTTGGCCGATTTGGTCGATTTGCTTTCGATCAGAACCTTCGAGTTCGGCTGGATACCAATCTCCCAACGCCTGCCGAACCTTTGCCCGACACGGTTTGCCTGATTGGTCCATCTTGTTATAGGAACGAACCTTTTGAAATCCCAAGGTGCGCTGTCGAAGCGCCGCAAATCGCGAGTCCTTCCATTCGGCAAGTTTCCCGAGGCCGACCTCTTCCCAAAGCCCTTTGGACTCCTCCACATGAGCGAAAACAAGAAAGTAGTCTCGGCCCAATCCATCCAGAGCTTCGACCATCTGAAGCAACGTCTTTTCGCTGCAGCCGTTCTCCTGCTCGTATTCCTCAGGGCGCTTCCCGGGAAACATATTGCCGATGAAGGGATTGATGTAGTCTTTTCCACCCTCGATCCACGTGTCACCAAACACAACGAGAACATGGACGCCAGCGCGTCCATCATTCACTGATAGCTCGACTCCAGGGAGGAGGCCGATGTTACGCTTATGGGCGGTCGATCGCAGGCTCTTAAACTCGGTTAAGTTGAACTTATTGTGATTGGTGATGACTCCAATGCGTATGCCCGTTTTCTCTAAAGCGTCTACGTAGGCGCTGTTGTAGAAATTGGGGTCGCCAGAATATTTAAACTCCCTGTCCGCAGCCGTATGCAGATGAAAATCCACTCGCGCCCATTCGGCTCCGTGGGCAAAGGCGTGGACCAAGGAAGCGGAAGTCGGGGCCGGCTGAGCGTTCATGGCAGTTAGGTGAGACAGGCGCTGGCGGTGGAAAAAGCCACGATCTGTTCTTCGATGAGGTGGATCGCTTCGATGATATTGAGGCCGAGGAACATGGCTTGGCGTAGGTGGATAAAATGGCAGCGGTTTGGCTTACGGCTTTTCGTTGAGTTGCCGCAAAAGCCATTCGAGATGAGTGCGCGCGTTCGCGATGACGGCTCGATAGGATAGGAACTTGGTCCGCCTTCCCGAATAGTCGGACTGGAGCTTTTGATCGACTAGGCCGCCGACGATTAAGATGTCCAAACTGATACCAAGTTGCCCGGACAGGGTGTCGGCATACTTGATCGCCTGGCTCTCCGCGTCGCGACCTACGGTGATAGAGGGGCGCTTGAACTCGACCAGAAGATGCCGACCCTCGACGTTGGCGGCTAGAAGGAGGTCGGGACGATCCGTGGCGTCGGTGCCTTTGTAGCTTTTCTCGCTGAAATCTTGAACGATGGAGCGGAGTTGCCGGTTGCTGGACATCAGGCTGTATTCATTTCCGAAAATCCAGAGACTGTGTTGTAGCGCTGTGTGCATCTGGCCTTCGGTCGTGGCAACATCGGTCGCGAGTTTGTCCAAACTGTCCAAGTAAGTGCGGCGGCGTTCGGCTTGCTGACCAATGAAGGCAAGGTCGGCCAAGCCGAACTTGTCGAGCGCTTGGGCGAAAATGAAAACATCGGATTTCTCCGCAGCTTCTACCTCTTTACATACTGTCCAATACTCGTCGGTTTCTAAAGCATCGAGGACGAGATTGATCAGTATGGTGATGCGCTCCTCTTTTTCGCCCTCCTGATAGCTTCTGGAAATCAGCTTTTCGAGACGGTCTTCGGCGATAGCTCGCCGATGCTCGGGCACCGCCTCCAGCCGACGCTTCATCAGCTGCGTCCAGCGGGCTTTCGCGAGGTTGACCTCGCCCGTATGAACTTCGGAGAGACTGGCTTTAACGTCCTTCTTGATGGCTTGGCTGAGAAATTCGAAGTTCTTGTCGCTTTCGATTACATCGCCACCGGCGGCGGTAAGTTCGATGGTCTCCGACCCGATTTTTATCTCGCCGACGACGCGGTTGCGCAAGCGGTCGGTGAGTTGCTCCTCATGCTCTAGGCCCCAGTGGTGGGGTTTGCCGATGGCTTTTTCGCCGGCGCGAAGAATGATGCCGGCGTTGCGGGCGGCCACGGGTTTCTCGCTTACCGTCCAGTTGGCCGTGGCGGTTTTACCGTCGGGCAAGGTGTAGTCCTTGGTAAATTTGGTGCCTTGGATTTCGTGGCGGTGAACCCGGTCTCCGTTGATGAAAATCTCAACGCCGCTTTCGCGTCCGTAGTCGTAGGCCAAGATCTCACGGAGCTTGTCCGGCTGCGGGGAATTTAGCCTTGGGTTGAGGTTTTTGAGAATAACCGTGGTGCCGTGCAGCTCCTTGTCGCAGGTGTCTACTTCGACCGGCAGCGGGACGAGTTCGATATCCTTGCCGGCGGCCATTAGCACCGTTTTGGAAATGGTGATGCGGGTCTGGGTGCCGTGCGCACGGGTGATGACTTCCATTTCGTCGGCGAGGATGAGACCCGAAAACTTACCGACGCCGCGCCGGCCTTTAACGAGCCGGTTGAGATTTGGAGTGCGGTCGCCTTTGCGGCTGATGCGGGGGCTTGCGATGTTGAGATACTCTTGGCGAAGCTCCTGCTCTTTCATGCCGTTGCCGTCGTCTTGGATGATGATCGGGTCGGCGGTCATTGGTGCGGGAAGCGTGATGCGCACCGAGCGGGCTTCGGCGTCCCACGCGTTGTCGATCAGTTCGCGGAGGGCTCGCTCGCTGGATGAATAGTTCTCGCCTAAAATCGTGGCGACGCGCGGATCGACTGAGAAGTGAGCAGGTTTATTCATTTTTGTGGTTCGGGCGACCGGGTCGTGCGCATCTCGATGGGCAATGCCCACGTAAGGGGCTTCTCACGAAGACGTAAAAGCAAATCATGCTGTTTGCACGGCGTGTTTATGCGGTGCTCATTCCGCGCTGCATATTCGCTGAAAAAGATCCTGTGGGATCGGCTCGTGTCGGTGGTCAAATCAGCCCGCCGTTGCGGAACGAGTAGTAGCCCATTCCCTGCGGGTCGTCGGCGGTGCAGCCGATGATGACGTGGTCTATAAGCTCAACTTGCATGATATGTCCGGCATCGCGGATCTTGCGCGTGATCGTGCAATCGGCGGAGGACGGCGCCGGGTCACCCGACGGGTGGTTGTGAACCAAGACGACGCTGCACGCAGACGCCATGATGGCGGCTCGGAACACTTCTCGGGGATGGACGAGGCAGGAGTTCAGCGTGCCGCTGCCGACTTTTACCCGGCCAAGGGGTCGGAACTTCGTGTTAAGCGCGATGACCCAAACCGACTCGACGGTCGGTTCGCTGTCGAAGGCTCCTTCCATGTAGCGGACGATTTGTTCGGGACTATCCAGCGGCTCTTCATTGCCGAGTCGGACAAGGTGATACTGCGGTGTGATTTCATAGACCTGCATGGGGAACGCGAAATCGCGCTGCTTGCGGCTCCGGCGACGTGCCGGGTTGTCCGGTCAGCTCGATCTCGCGCCCCGCGCTCACGCCGAGGCAAAGTCGGGCCGGACGACTGTCCGGCCCGACGTGGTGGAGGCGCGCAGCGCACTACCTTGCCCGGCGTGATACGCTGGGGCAGCCAGAGGGAAGGCCTTTTTCAAAACGCTCCGGTGCGTGTTAGCCGTTGGCTGCGTTCGCCGCCCGTTTCCAGCCACGGCCGTTGATCAATCGAACATCGAGAGAGGAATGATGGTCGCTCAGATGATGCGTCCCGGCCCGTCGCGAATTGCCCGTCACGAACGAGGAGATTGTCTCTGACGGGAAGTCGGTTTGCCGGATGCTGGCCAGCGATGCCCGCTATGACGGAGCGGATTCGCGGAATATTGGTGGACTTAGCAAGCGACGATTTCTCTCGATCAACCCGCTTTCCGATCGCGTGCCTCTCGAAACCTTAGTTGTCGGGAGGCGCACTCTTTGAATGATCCCTGATTGAGCCGATGTTTTACGCTGATCTTGGCCCCCACAGGATAAGTCCGGAACCCGCCAGACAGACGAGTCCACCGGCTACGTCCCAACGATCTGGTGGCGTTTTCTCGACCGCCCATCCCCATAGAATCGCGCTCACGATGTAGATCGCTCCATAGGCCGCATACGCTCGGCCCGCGTGGCTCGCCTCGACCTTGGTCAGCGCCCAGGCGAACACGAGCAAGACAGGCACTCCGAGCGCCAACCACATCCCCGAGCGGTTGAGCCGCAGCCAAAGCCAAAAGCTAAAACATCCGATTATTTCAGTTAATGCCGCGACAATGAACCATACGCTGGATTTCACTTCGGTAGCATCCCGGTTCCGCCGATAAGGACCAAGCGCAATTTGCTATTCGCCTCCCCTGCGTGAGACGTCCGGCCTGTGATTAACGACGCTCGTCATTCCGACTGCTCGTCGTGAAAATTCGGATACGCACGCTTCATATTGGCCCTCCGCACCGCATCCGAGATTCTATATGTAGCTGGACCGCGATTCGCGGATACTCCATGGTAGAGCCTCGCTGATGAAATACCGCGCGAAGTCAAAAAGGTCGGGAGAGAAGCGGATGCGTCCGGTCACGTTCGAGTTTCATCTCACTGCGGTCCTGGGCGCGGTTGGTCTTATCTTGGGTTTTCTGGCGGAAGTCATCTGGCGTGGCACGATGCTGTGGATGACCGCGGGCGGGCTCTTGGGTGGTGCAGCGGGCATCCTCTGTGACACCGCGTTGTTTGTTTATCGTCGGCGCAGGCGAGCGCAGACGAAGCACTGATGGTCATGGCCGGGACCTGCGACCCCGTCTTCGCTCACTTATCTGTCGCTGGTGCCAGCGTCGAAATGCAATCTTCGCCCGCCATCTCAATATCGATGGTGATGTGCTGAAAGGTGTCGCGATCCAAAATCTCGCGGACCTGCCGTTTGACTTCCACGATGTTTTCGCGCGATGCCTCGGGGGCCATCTTTACGTGCATCGAAAGCACGTGGCTTTCTCCATCGAGCGACCACACATGGACGTGATGCGTGTCTTGAACTTTGGAGAGGCGCCGCACTTGGTTGGCGAACTCGTCGAGATCGAACCCGTCTGGCGTGTGTGTTGGAGAAAGACTTTCATGACCTTCGCGAGATTTCGCCCGACGTTCCAAAGCACGAAGAGCGAAATGCCGATGGAAAGGATGGGGTCCAAGATCGGCACGTCCCAGACCATCATGACGCCTGCTCCGATCAGCACGGCGATCCAGCCAAGGGTGTCTTCGATCAGATGCCAGCTCACCACCTTCTCCGTGAGCGAAGAGCCCTTTTTCACGCGCCACACCGCTGCGCCGTTGGCAAGGATGCCGAGGACAGCAAGCCCCATCATGCCCGGAGCGTTTACGGCTTCGGGGGAGGCCAAACGCCCGATTGCTTTCCACAGCATGAACCCGACGCCTCCGATCAAAACGATGCCGGTGATCAGCCCGCCAAGGAGGCGATAGCGCGTATAGCCATAGGTCTGCTGGGCAGTGCGCCCGCGCTGGGACAGCTTGTCAAAATACCAGGCCAAGCCCAACGAGGCGCAATCGCCGGCATCGTGCAGCGCATCGGTGATGATCGCGATACTGTTAGTCCACAGGCCGCCGATGATTTCGATAATCGTGAAACCGAGGTTGAGCAGGAACGCGACCTTCAGGTTTCCTGAGCTGCCGTGTTGGTGGTTTTTGTGGGAGTGCGCCATGGGGAAGTTGGGAGAGCGATGCGGGTTGTCACCGCGCCAAGGGTTGAGGGAGGGCGCCGCGTTCGCGGCCGGGGAGTGAACGCAGGTGCCCGATTGCGTCTTGCATGTCGGCCGCGCCAAAGAGCGCGGTGCCGGCCACCAGCACGTCGGCGCCGGCGGACAGGGTCGTGGCGGCCGTGGCGAGATTAACACCGCCGTCCACTTGGATGAGGAAGGCGAGACCGCGTGCCGCGCGCCGCGTGAAGGCGGCCTCGATCTTCCCCACCGTGGCGGGCAGAAACGCTTGGCCACCGAAGCCGGGGTTCACCGTCATAACGAGCAGCAAATCGATGCTCGTGGGGTATGGTTCAGCAGCCGCAAGCGAGGTGTGGGGATTGATCGCCAGGCCGACTTTGCAGTCGGCTTCACGCACGACCCGCAGTGTATGTTCAAGGCCGTTTGGGTGCTCCGACTCCACGTGGACGGTGATTCGATTTGCTCCGGCCTCGGCGAATCCGTTCACGAATTTTTCCGGGCGACGGACCATCAATTGCACGTCGAGCGGGAGGGCCGTGTGGCGTCGGATCGCGGCCACGGCTCCGGGTCCGAAGGAGAGATTGGGGACGAAATCTCCATCCATCACATCGACGTGAAGCCAGTCCGCGCCCGCGTCGTCCGCGCGACGCACCTCTTCGCCGAGGCGCGAAAAGTTGGCGGCAAGCAGCGACGGTGCGATGAGGCGTTCTCGAATCATGACGGTTCTCTTGGATGTGTGAGGTCACACCCGCCCAAGGTAATCGGGCGGCTTCGGAAAGCTATGGGGCCAAACTGGAAAGCCTGTCCGGGGGAGCGCCCCCCTGCTTCTCGCGACACGGCCCAGCAGGTTTTTGGTTCCCAATTTACGACGCTGGCGGAGCCGCACGAAGCAGGCGCAGGGAGTTGGCCACGACCAACAAAGTCGCGCCCGTATCGGCGAGAATCGCCATCCAGAGGCTCGTATATCCAACCAGTGCGAGCACGAGGAAGAGCACCTTCAGGCCGAGCGAAAACGCGATGTTGAAGCGGATGATCCCGAGCGTGCGTTTACCGAGCCGAACGGCTTCCGCGATTTGCCCGAGGTCGTCCTGCATGAGCGCCACGTCAGCCGTCTCGATGGCGGCGTCCGTGCCGGCGGCTCCCATCGCAATCCCCAAGCTGGCAATCGCCATGGCCGGCGCGTCGTTCACGCCGTCGCCCACCATCGCGACCACGGTATGCTGATCGCGAAGCGCGGTGATCGCCGCGACCTTGTCGTCGGGCAGCAGATCGCCGCGGGCGACGTCGATGCCGACTTCACGGGCGATGTGGTCAACCGTTCGCTGGTTGTCGCCGCTCAGCATAATGACCTTGGCGACCCCGGCGGCGTGAAGTGCGGCGATGGCGTTTTTGGCGTCCGGTCGCACGGTGTCGCCTATCGCCAGAATCCCCAGCGCGTCGCCGCCGTAGCCCGCATGAGGTTGACGGCCCACCACGACGACGGATTGGCCTCTCTTCTCAATCTCCGCCAAGCGAGACTCCAACTCGGAAGTGCAGACACCGAGTTCGTGCGCGAAGCGGTGGTTGCCCACGAAGCAGGGGCGCCCGGCAACGGTCGCCTCCGCGCCGCGTCCGAGCCGCGACTGGTAGTCGCCCGCCTTGGGCGGACGGATGTTTTTTCCTTCGGCATAAGTCACGACGGCTTGGGCCAACGGATGCGAAGAGTGTTCGTCGATGGCCGCGGCGGTGCTGATGACTTCCTCATCGGTGGCAGGAGCGAAGGCGATGACATCGATGACGCGGGGCCGTCCCTCGGTGATGGTGCCGGTCTTGTCCACGGCGAGAGCGCGGAGCTTGGCGAGTGTTTCGAGGTGAGTGCCGCCCTTGACGAGCACGCCACGGCGGGCGAGCGCGGTGAGGCCCGCGACGATGCTGACGGGAGTCGAGATAACCAAGGCGCAGGGACAGGCGATGATGAGCAGGACGCAGGCGCGGTAGAGCCACACGCTCCATTCGCCCCCAAGAAAGAGCGGCGGCACCAAGAAAATGAGGAGGGCGGCGACGGTGACGACCGGGGTGTAGTAGCGGGCGAACGTATCGACGAAGCGTTGGGTGGGTGCCTTCTGCGCCTGGGCCTGCTCCACCAAGCGAATGATCTTGGCGAGCGTGGTGTCGCCGGCGGCTTTGGTGACCTCGATCTCGAGCGAACCCTGGCCGTTGATCGTGCCGGCATAGACGACCGCGCCTGCGGTTTTTTCCACCGGCACGGATTCGCCGGTGATGGGCGCTTGGTTGACGGCGGAGTTTCCGCTCGTGACGACGCCGTCGAGCGGAATGCGTTGGCCGGATTGGACGGAAACAGTCGCGCCGGGGGCGACCTCTTCCACGGGGCGTTCGGCGAAGCGCCCATCCGCTTGGCGGACACGCGCGGTATCGGGTGCGAGTTCGAGCAGGGCGCGCGTCGCCCGGTTGGCGCGACGGTCGGCCCATCCTTCGAGCCATTCGGCGATGCCAAAAAGAAAAACGACGGTGGCGGCTTCGGCCCACTCGCCGATGATGGCGGCGCCGAGCACGGCGATGACCATCAAAAGGGCGATGTTGGGCTGAAGGCGCCGGAGCGCTCGCCATGCGCCGGGAAGCAGAAACCAACCTCCCGACACGATGGCGGCGGCGAACACCGTCGTTTCAACCGCGAACGAAGCCGCATCCGTCCAGCGAGCGACGAAGCCGGCGGCGACCAAGAGGCCCGAAAGCGCGAGACTGCGATTTTCCCAGCGCTGGTCGCCGCCATGATCGCAACCACAGGAACCGTGATGGTGAGGCGTGGACGCGTCGTTGTCGCAGGGGTCTTGGTGGTCGTGGCTCATGGCGGCGGAGTGGTTGGTATTTACGAGTGAGAGCCCTTGAGGGCTCGAATAACCGATGCCGACGTGGAGGTCGGCATCGGATCAATGGGGACCGCGGCACTCGCGCTTAGTGCGCGCAGATGCAGGCGTATTCGGGGCGGTCGCACTCGCCGCAGTTGGCGAGGTTGAGCTGGAAGCGGATCGTCACGGGCTGAGCGCCGGCCTCTGGCTTGGCACGAAGGATGGCGGGGAGGTTTTGACCTTCAGGAAGAGCGGTGGTGCTCAGCAACGTCGCGGCCGCGCCTTCGCCCTCCGTGGCGAACTGTAGCGTGGTCGGCTTGGCGCGGTCGCCGGTGATCAGCGTGGCGCTGAAGCCCTCAGGGATGGCCATGGGCTTGCCCGAGTCATCGACGAAGGTCAGGCGCACCTTGCGCTCGGCGGTGACGAAAAGCTCCGCGTGGGGCTCCAGTTGGGTCAGGACGCGCCCTTTGTTGGGGCCGGTGATCTTGGCGGCATGGGAGTGCCCAGCGTGGTCGTGACCGTCGGCGGCAAATGCCGGCGTGGTGCAGGCGAGGACAAGGGCAAGGATGCGGGTGGGGATGGGCAGTTTCATGATATGGATGTTCTTGTTTTTTTGTTTTTGGATTACGGACAAAGGGAAGGTGGTCATTCAAAGACGTCACCATGCACGGCGAGCGAACGTTCGGCGGAGCGTCGGCCGAAGGCGAAGAACACCGCCGGGGTGACGACGAAGGTCAGGAGGGTGCAAGAGGCGAGGCCTCCGACGATGGCCACCGCGACCGGATGCAGGATTTCCTTGCCCGGTTCGTCGGCGGCGAGGACGAGCGGAATGAGCGCGATGCCGGCGGCGAGCGCCGTCATGAGCACGGGAACGACGCGTTCCAGCGTGCCGCGCACCACCATCTCGCGAGTGAAGCTTTCCCCCTCGTGCTGCATGAGATGCAGGTAGTGGGAGAGCAGCATGATGTTGTTTCGCGCCGCCACGCCGCCCACCGCGATGAAGCCGACCAGCGTGGCGATGCTGATGTTATCTAGCTTCCACCAGGTGAAGACGAGCGCGCCGGCCAGCGCCAGCGGGATGCTGAGCATGACTTGGAGCGCGAGGCCGAGGCTGCGGAAGTAGGCTTGGAGCAGGATGACGATGATGACCACGACGACCGCGCCGAGGATCGCAATGCGGCGGGTGGCATCGCGCTGGGCCTCGAATTCGCCCTCGTAGGTCACGAAGTAGCCTTCGGGAAGTTTAACCTGCTCGGTGATCGTTTCGCGCAGGCGTTCCACGCTGGCCCCGACGTCCCGCCCGGTGGGCTGGATGGCGAGGGTGATGCGGCGTTGGCTGTTTTCGCGGAAGATGACGTTGGGTCCGCGTGCGTCGCGCACCTCGGCCACGGCGCTCAGCGGAACGCGGGGCCCCAGCGGCGTATCGATGAGCAAGTCGCGCAGGCGATCCGGGGACTCGCGCCAGACTTCGGGCAGGCGCAGGACGAGCGGCACGGTGCGCTGGCCTTCGCGCAGCTCGGCGATCTCCTGGCCACCGACGAGCGTGGACAAGAGGTCGTTGAGCGCTCCGGGGGTGAGTCCGTAGGCGGCCGCACGATCCCGGTCCGCCTCGATGCGAAGCTGCGGAATGTCTGCCTGCGCATCCAAACGCGCTTTTTCAAAACCGGGGATCGTGCGGGCGATGGTTTGCACCTGTTCGCCGATGCGACGCAACTCAGTGAGGTCGGGGCCGAAGATTTTCACGGCCACCGGGGCGGCGACGCCACTGAGCATGTGGCCGATGCGGTCGGCCAATGGCCCGCTCACCACCGCGAAAGCGCCGGGGATACGGCGGAGGCGGGTGTTGATTTCTTCGATGATCTCGGCGCGGGGGCGTTTGCCGCCGTGAACAAAGTCCACGTCGAACTCGGCGGTGGAGACGGGCACGACGTGGTCGCCGCGTTCGGCGCGACCGAGGCGGCGGCCGACTTTGGACACGCCTTCGATGGACAAGATTTCGCGCTCAATGATGTCGCCGATGCGGTTCATCTCGGGCAGCGAAGTGCCGGGCGCGGCGGTGGCGGCGACCAGTGCGGTTTCCTCCCTGAACTTGGGAAGGAAATCCTTCCCCATCCTCGGGTAGAGGGCGAAGGAAGCGACCAGTAGCACCGTGACGAGAGCGAGAACGGGAATCGGAAACCGCAGTGCGGGATCGATGGCCGTGGCTTTGACCGCGCGTTTGAGTCCGCGCACGAAAACACCGTCGGCGTGCTCGGTTCCCGATTTGGGGTTGAGCAACAAAGCGCAGAGGACGGGGATGACGGTGAGCGAGACGAGAAACGACGCCGCCATGCTCAGGATGGTGGCGATGGCGATCGGGGCGAAGAGCTTGCCTTCGACACCGCTTAGGCCGAGGAGCGGGAGAAACACCAGCACGATGAGAATCGTGGCGTAGAGGATGGAGTTTCGCACCTCGCCGGAGGCTTCGGCGATGACTGGAAGTCGCGGACGCGGGGTCGTTCGGGCGGCGTTCTCGCGGAGGCGGCGAAAGACGTTTTCCACGTCCACGATGGCGTCGTCCACCACCATGCCCATCGCGACGGCGAGGCCGCCGAGGGTCATCGAGTTCACCGAGAGACCGAACCAGGTGAAGGTAAGCAGGGTGATCGCAAAGCTCAGCGGGATGGCCGTCAGCGTGATGACGGTCGTGCGGATGTTGAGCAGGAAGAGAAACAGGATGATCGACACCATGATGCCGGCGTCCCGGATCGCCTCCTTCAAATTGCCGATGGCGTGGTCGATGAACTGGCGCTGTTGGAAAAGCGGCACGACCTCGATCCCTGGTGGCAAGGCCGGTTTCAATTCGGCGAGCGCTGCCTCGATTTTTTCGGTGAGGGCGCGCGTATCGAAGCCCGGTGCCTTCGTGATCGACATGATCACGCCGCGCGTGGGCTCCTTTTCCGGCACGATGCTCACGGAGGCGTCGCCGCGCATCGGCTCGATGCCCCATTCCACGGTGGCCACGTCGGCGAGCCGGATCGGCCGCCCCTCAACGACTTTGACGACGGTGCGACCGATGGCGGTGAGATCGGTGCTCATCGCGAGATTGCGCACCATGATTTCCGTGGGACCGTTGTTCAGGAAGCCGCCGGTGGTGGTGCCGGCGGCGGCGGCGACGGCGGACGTCAATTCGTCGTGAGATACTGAATACGCGGCCATCCGCGCGGGATCGGGCTGGACCTCCAGGCGGCGGACACCGCCGCCCATGTTGAGGATCTCGGCGATGCCGGGAATGCTTTGCAAGCGGCGCCGGATCGTCCAATCGGCCAGCGTCCGCACCTCCGAGGGCGCGAGGTATCCCGGCTGTCCTTCCGGCACGGTGGAGCGAACGCCGACTAGCATAATTTCGCCCATAAGTGAGGCGACGGGAGTCATGAAGGGCTGCACGCCCTCGGGCAGTTGTTCACGCGCGGTTTGCAGGCGTTCCTGGACCTGGACGCGGGCCGTGTAGATGTCCGTATCCCAGCCGAACTCGGCGTAGATCAAGGACAGGGCGACGTCGGAATTGGAGCGCAGCCGGGTGAGGTTGGCCACGCCCATGAGCGCACTTTCCAGCGGTTGCGTGACGCGTGCCTCGACTTCCTCCGGCGCGAGGCCGGGAGATTCCGTGAGGATGACGACAGTCGGCTTGGTGAGGTCGGGCAAGACCTCGACGGGGAGTTGGATACCGGTGCGCAGACCGAGGGCGAGCACGATGAGGGCGATCCCCAACACGACCGCGCGGTGGCGCAGCGACCAGCGGATGAGAAGATTTAGCATGGCTCAGGTTTCCTTGCTCGAACGAGCGGCGCGCTTGGCGAGGTTGAGGCGCCAGAAGAGGACGCCGGACAGCAGGGCGAGCACCGCGGTCGCGATTTGCCACGGGCGCCCGGAATGTCCGGCGCCGTCGTGCTCTTCACCATGATCGTCATGCGCGGCTTCACCGGCGGCATGGTCATGGCCGTCTTTGGAGGCACCGCCGGATTTCAGCTCGGACCCGTCGGCGGCGTGCTCATGGCCGTGGGCCGCATCAAGGGCGTCCTTCAGCGACACTCCGCCTCCGCCTGCAAAAGAAAGTGAATAGGCTCCACGGGTGACGACTTCGTCCCCGGGGAAAAGCCCGCCGATGATTTCGACATAGCGGTCGTTGGTGGCGCCAAGGATAACCGGTGTCTTCACGAAGGCTCCCGGCAGCTCGAAGTCTTTGGTGAACACGACGCGCGGCGCGGTGCCTTCGCCTTGCACCGCCTCGCGGGGGATAGAAAGCACGTCTTCGCGTTGAGAGAGAATGATCGAGAATTCGGCGCGCATGCGGGCGCGAAGCCGGCCGTCGGGATTGGGCACGAGGAAATGTGCGGCGAGGGTGCCCGATGTGGGATCGGCTTCGACACCGAGGCGCACCAGTTCCCCGGTGAACGCTTCGCCGGGGAAGGCGGTCAGCCGAATACGTGCCTTGGTTTCTCCCAAACGAAGACGGCCGACATAGGCCTCGGGCACACGCGCGACAGCGTGAACTTGGGAAAAATCGGTGATCTCCAATAGTGCGGAGTCCGGCTCCACCGGGTCGCCCGGATGAACGTTGAGCGCGGTGACGATGCCGGCTTGCGGGGCGCGCAGGGTGATGACGGGCGGAGGGCTGCCCGCCTGGCGGCTTTCAACGCGGATGATCTCGGCGTCGGCGTCAACCGATTCGCCCAGCGTGGAGGCAAGGCCAACCACGCGACCGGAGATGCGGCTGCTCATGGCGGCGGTGGCGCCTGGGCGACTTTCGATTTGCCCGAGGGCAAAGGCCGTTTCCTCGAAGACGCGTTCTTCGACGGATGAGAATTCCAAGCGCAGGTTGGCGACGGCGTTGGGGTCGAGGACGACGGTGTTTTGCTCACGCTTCGCATCGGGTGCGGCGACGAGCGAGGTGGCGAGAAGGAGAGCGAAAAAATAGGGTTTCATGTAGGTCTAGAACTGGAGGCAGCAGGCGGAGGATACGCGGCGGGTGGCCGCGAGGTGGTAGGCATGGCGGGCGGAGAGATCGGAGCGCTCTATCTCAGCGAGGCGCTCGCGCGCACGGAACACTTGGGACATCTCAGCTTCGCCTCGGGCAAAGGCGGCTTCAGTGGCGGCGAGGTGCGCCTTCGCCGCTGGTAATAGCTCTTTGGCGATAGCCGCGGCGGAGACATAGCGGGCGCGAACCTCCGCCTCATTGGCGGCGAGGTCGTTGCGAACCTTCAGGAGCTGGGCTTCGCGTTCCAAGGCCACGCGGCGACGCGCGGCCTGTTTTTCGGCCACGAGTGGCGCGGATACATTCCGCACCGGAAGAGGAACGCTGAAACGCAATCCCAGCATCGCCTCGTGTTCGCGACCTCCGAGGTCGGAGCGTTCCTGTTCTCCCTCGACAAAGACGCCCAGACGGAAGTCTTCGCGACCTTGCAGACGCGCAAGCGTGATTTCGGCATCGGCGGCGGCGAGCTTTGCCTCGGCAATCGCGATTTCGCCGCAGGGGCCGGGCGGTGGGACGGCCGCCTCCTCGGGCGGAAGCGTGAGAGTGTAGCTCACAGAGAGCGTGGGATCGGCCTCCCGGCCAAGTGCTGTCGAAAGAGCCAGGGCGGCGGCGGCGCGCGCTGCACGTGGAATCGCCACGGCCAGTTCGGCTTCACGTGCGACCAATTCGGCCTGGGCCGCGTCAAGCGAGGAAAGCTGACCGGAGCTGGCTTGGGATGATTGGGCGCGTGCGAGTTCGCGGGCGAGCGCGGCCTGGTGCTCGGCCAGTTCGAGCTCGGCTTGAGCCGTGGCCAATTCGACGACGGCAAGGCGGACGCGGGCGGCGGCCGTCAGCTCGGCGAAGGCCACCTCGTAACGAGCGAGTTGAATGCTCTCCTGAGCGACATGGCGTTCTCCACGCAGGCGTGAGGCGCGAGGAAAACTCTGCGAGAGGCCGATCTCGATGCGACCCCGCTCTTGGCGACCAAGGGCCAGTTCGGTCTCCAACTCTGGATTGGGCAGACGGCCCAGTCCGCTCGCTCGCGCCTCCGCCTCGGCGATAAGCGTGCGGGCGGCTTCAAGTTGAGGATGATTTTCTAACGCGAGACGGACGGCTGTCTCGGATGTGAGGGGCTCGGCGGCGGCGAGGGCCGTGAGCACACAAAATGGCAGAAGGGTTCGGAAAAACATGACCTGATGATAAGAATCCCCGCGACGGGCGGAGGGCCGGCAGCCGTCCCAAGAGGTGCGGCATGCAATGGGCTCGTTCGGAAACGAGCCGGCGCGAAAGGCCGCAGGCGACCGCGCAGGGTCGCGCTAAAGCGGCATCAGGTCAGATTGGGCGCACGCGCGGGCAACGCAGCCCGAGCGGCAAAAGCCCATTGTGGCACCCAGCCAGCGGGATCGTCCTTGGTCCATGCGGGAGGCGCGAGCGGAGGTGCCTCGGAGAGAAGAAGGGCGTGCAGGCAGGCGAGGCACGCAAGCGTGGTCAGATTGGGAGCCGGCGCGTGGGCAAGCGTAACGGCCGACGTGTAGTCACCGCTCTCCACCACGGTGCAAACATCCTCGTGCGCCCCATCGTCATCGTGATGGCAAGCGGTCCCGCACAGGTCCGCGACCCAACCTGACACAGCGCCAAATACGCAATGCTGCGTCGCTGGCATCCATAGGGCCAGCAGCACGAAGGCTACGATTTGACTGAAAAGACGCACGGACTAGGCAGGACAATAAACGTGGTGGATGTCAATTTCAGCATGAGTGGACGTTAGCGCCCCGTTTGGCTGGTGATCGGCGAGAGGTATCGGATGCTGCGAATTGGGGCGCACGCTCCGGTTGAACCTACGGCGAACATCGCCGCAAAAAGCGCGCCGGTCGGGCCGGCGCGCTAGTCACGATTAAAGCCACCGGTGCTTCAATGCGGCGCCGGTGCCGAAGAGGACATCGGCGAGATGGTCCACGCTCGCGTAGCCCACATCCAAACCGGTTCCGGTGACTTTGACCGCGTCATGCTCGCGGCAATACTCGCCTTTGATTGCGACTGCTACCTCCCAAGTGATGCGCTTTAGCTCCCCATCCTGGACGTGGTAGAACTCCAACCAGCGGTAAGTGCCGAGCTTGTTTTTTCGTCGAAGGACGACGTAGATGGTCGCTCCCGGCGTGATGACCTCACTGAGTTTTTTGATGGCGGTGTCGCGTTGAACTTCGGTGTTCATGGTATTTCGCGAGATCGCGCGTGGTCGGATTCCGGCACCGTGCCGGGTATCTCCGCCAGCCCGATCTCCCGGCCCGTCAGCACGCCCGGGCAAAGGCCGGTCGCGCCCGATGCGCGGACGGCCGTGGTGGAGGCGCGCAGCGCACTACCTTGCCGGGCGTGGTAGGCTGGGAGAACAGAGGGCAGCCTGATCCCCGGCGGCACTCCCGTGAGCTGCTCAAGATGAGAAAATCTTATCGGCCCGCGCGAAGTCTCGGGTCGGGCGGAGCCGAGTGAGCCGATAGCCGGAGCGGTGCCGACGCAGGAGGCCCGCGTAGGCGGACGGAGAAGCGAGGCGAGGAACGTGCCCGAGTCTTCGCGCGTGTGTCGTCGTAGTGTCCGCAACAGGCAAGCGAGTGCATCAATCGAGGAGCCTGCGACGAGGTTGATGCAGTGGCTTGCTGTGTCGGTTGGCGTATTCCGGATATCCGGTGGACACGCTGGTGTCCCTATTTCCGGTTCGTCGGAAGCAGCCGTGATTCGGACCGCAATCGGCCCGCGCGAAGTCTCCGGGACGGGAGGAACGCAGCCTGGCCGGGAGCTGGAGCGGAGGCCGCTAAGTGCGGCCCGCGGAGGCGGACGGCGGGCGGAGAGACGACCGGGCCCGGTGTCTTCGCGCGTGTGCCAGAGTGGCCTCCGCCAGCGCAAGGGGCCGCGCCGAAGTGGAGCGCAGCGGAACGCAGGCGCGGTTGCTTGCGAGGTCGGAAACAAGTTTGGGCGGGCACTTGCATGGGTCACGGTTCCCGCGCCCCGCAGAGCGACAGGTGCGCGGGTTTACGCGGACGCGTTTGCGACATGGAGTCGTATTTTACGAAATTCGGAGCGTTACGCCGCAGCGTAAGGGGAAGGGCGTCCTACCTTGAGAGAAACGCAGCTGCGTTTCCTAAGTTAAACGCGCGCAAGTCGCGCCTTGGGCGATGCTGAGTCCCAAGGCACAGATGAATTTGAAGCACGCGAAGGCTTACTTTCGCGAGCATCTGAGCGTGGGCGATTACTACGCGGTGAAGGCGCAGGTGCGCGGCGAATGGTTCGGCTTGGCTGCGGTTCGGTTGGGACTGTCAGGGGAGGTCGGCGAGGCGGATTTCCTCGCGCTTTGCGAGGGCGGGAATCCGGCGACGGGCGAACGGCTGACGCAGCGAATGAATTCGTTGCGACGAGAGGTGCTGGGCGGCGAGATGGCAAACCGGCGCGTGTTTTACGACTTCACGATCAGTCCGCCGAAGAGCGTTTCACTGGTCGCGTTGTTTCAGGATGACCGTATTTTGGCGCTGCATGATTGCGCGGTGCGGATGGCCATGTCCGAGCTGGAAAAATTGGCCGCGACGCGGGTGCGAAAGAACGGCGCGCAGGCGGACCGGGAGACGGGCAATGTGGTTGGTGCGGCCTTCCGGCATGATACGAGCCGGGAACTCGATCCGCACCTGCACACGCATTGTGTGGTGCTCAACGCGACCTTCGATCCGGCCGAAAATCGATGGAAGGCGATTCAGGCCGCGGGGATGTATGCGGCGCAAAAGTTCGTGGAAAACTTATACTACCACGAACTGGCAAAGGGCCTGCGCAGACTCGGCTACGAGGTCGAAAACAATGCGCGCGATTTCGAGCTGAAAGGCGTGCCGGCGAGCTTGGTCGAACGTTTCTCAAAGCGGCATCGTCAGATCGACGAAGAAGCCCGGAAGCGGATCGCGAGCGAGGGGCTGCACGGGAACGAAAAGGCGCTGCGCGAACAGATCGCGCGTGCCGAGCGGAAGCGCAAGACGGCGGATGCGACAGCGGACAAACTGCGCCCGTTTTGGGCGCAGCAGATGACGCCGGAGGAGCGGGCGGCAATGGCCGCGGTGCGGCCGGGGACGGTGCGGCCGGAACCCGCGAATGCCTCGTCTTTGGTCGCGTGGGCGGAGCAACACCTGTTTGAGCGAAGGTCCGTGGTGGCTGATTACGAGCTGCTGTCGGCTGCGCTGATGCGCGGTCGCGGAGACGCGGTGAACCTCGACGAGCTGAGGCATGCGGTGGATTCTGGAAATTATCTTCGGGAGCCTGATTCGCGAAAGCTGACTTCGGAGGCGGCATTGGCTTGCGAACGCGAAGTCGTCTCGGCCGCGCAGTTCGGCCGGCGACGTTTCGAGGCGTTCAACCCGGACTTTCAACCGGTTCCGGATTTGTCCGCCGAGCAGGCGAAGGCGGTCCGTCAGATGCTCGGGAGTCGCGACTTCATCACGTTGTTTCGCGGCGGCGCGGGCACTGGAAAAAGTTTCACGCTCAAAGAGGTCACGCGAGGCATGGCGATGGTTGGCCGGCCCGTCGTTGTGCTGGCCCCACAACGGCAGCAGGTCGAAGACCTGCTCCGCGACGGACTACCAGCGGAAACGGTGTCGCGAACGATCACCGTCGGCTCGCTGGCGCGCGGTGCAGTCGTGATCGTGGACGAGGCCGGACAACTCGGCGGGCGAGAACTGCGAGACGTGATTCGGCTGACGAAGGCCAATGCCGGTCGGATGATCCTGTCGGGTGACACTCGCCAGCATGGGGCGGTGACGGCCTCAGATGCGCTGAAGGCTATCGAAAAACATTCGGGGCTGAGACCGATCGAGATTCAGAAGATCCGCCGGCAAGATCCTTCACGCGGAAAGACGCACAGGGAGCGCGCGGAGATTCGAGCATATCGTGCCGCCGTGAAGAAGGCCGCCGCCGGTAACACTTTGGATTCCTTGGACCGGCTGGACGGTCTCGGATGGATACGCGAGCTGCCGCCGGCGGAGTTGAGGGAAGCAGTGGCGGCGGAATACGTCGCCGCGAAGTCGAGGAATGAGAATACGCTGGTGGTTTCACAGACGCGGGAGGAGGTGAGGGCGATCAACGATTCAATCCGCCGCGCGTTGGCGGCGGCGGGAGCGCTGGGTGCGGGGCAGACGGTGTTCGCGTTGGAAGCGCTCGACTGGACGGAGGCGCAGAAGCGTGATGCCCGGTATTACCAAACTGGGCAGCGCGTGCAGTTCCTGCGCCGGTATGGGCGGTTTCGATCAGGCGACACCTGCGAAGTCGTGGACGTCAACGAGCGCGGGCTGGTCATCCTCAAGGAGGGGCGGCGCTCGGCGTTGAGCTTCCGCTATGCGGACCGCGTGGTGGTCACGCGTTCGGTCGAGTTGGAGCTGTCGCCGGGTGACCGTCTCCAATTGAAGTTCAACGGGCGCTCGATGGAAGGGCGACGGCTGAACAACGGTGAACTCGTCACCGTTGTTCGCATTGAAGCGGACGCGCGGCTTGTCGTCGAAGACGACAAGGGCACGAGGAAAACGCTCGCGCCGGAACAACGCTTGTTCACGCGAGGATACGCCGTCACGTCCTACGCTTCGCAGGGGAAGACCGTGGATACGGTCCTTCTTGCCGACTCGGCCAACCGAGCCGCGACGAATCAGAAGCAGTGGTATGTGAGCATCTCGCGCGGTCGTCGGCGCGCGCAGATCTTCACACCCGACCAAGCCGGCCTGCGCGCATGCCTCCAGAATCCCGGCGACCGCGAGCTTGCCCTGTCGCTCAAGCTAAAAAACTCTGCGAGATTACAACGGCAGGCGATAGAAGCTGCGCAACGAGAGCGTGCCCATCGCGCGTTCGCCCAGCAGACGGTTTCAGCGATATCGGCAGAGCGGCGAGGGATAAGGCGCTGACGACAAAACCGAGTGCAATGGCAGCCGCTCTGACGAACTTCTTGCGGCAAATCAAGAGAGGGCATTATCAACGAGCTGCCCTTGCGGGTAGAAAACATGTTCAACGTTATCGTTTCCTCAAACACAACTGCATGGGAGACCGACCAACTGATGCGCATAACAGCGGATCGCTTCATGGAACGAGGCAGCAGCGATAATCCCGAGGCCGCACGGGTAAGCCTCCAATCACCGACTAGCCTCGGTTTAGTGGAAGGAATTCCAACCCTTCTTTTCTATGAGCAATGTGACCGCGATCCAGCCGCAGACGTAATTCGGTATGGCACGGTGCATGGCGTTCGTCGCGACGGTTCGGACATCGTGTTTCGCTTTACGGAGGAAGGGCGTTTTTCACGCGCCACATTGGCCGAATTCCAAGATCGTCTAGGAATAAACGTAAATAGAACGAACTGGGCATTAAAGGAGGCCGGCATACCCAGTGGGATGATGCAGCATTTGATTCCCACTTACGACGTGGTGTTTTCTTTTGCCGGCGCGAATAGAGCCTATGTATCTACGGTGGCTGATTATTTACGAGCCCGTGGCGTGAGAGTGTTCTATGACGAATATGAGCAGGATCATTTATGGGGAAGAGATTTGGTTGAACACTTCAGCACCGTCTACGGGCAGAGCGGGCGCTTTTGCGTGATGTTTATTTCGGCTGACTATGTCGAAAGCATGTGGACGCGTCATGAACGGCGGACAGCTTTGGAACGCGCTTTGAAGGATACTCAGGACTATATCTTACCAGCACGGTTTGACGACACGCCCGTGCCGGGAATTCGTTCAACCGTGCATTACATGCATCTCGCCAATCGATCACCGGTTGACTTGGCGCAATCGATTTTGCGGAGGCTCGGACGCCCGGTTGGCTGAAGCCAACGAGATTAGAGCATCAACTTCTCACTATGGCGCGCATCAATTCGCGTTAGATAGTTTGGTCCGGCGCGCTCAAATTTTTGGCGCCTAGCAGCCTGTCGGGCTTAGGTTTTTTGCGGGAAGGAAGGGGGAGAGGGATGAGGAGGGCGATGGAGGGAGGATGAGGGGAGTTTGGTGTCGGGCGAGGCGGGCGGAAGGCGGTGATGGCGCGGGTGG
>Ga0065721_10050175_pt1 | contig 22497 bp, 18 predicted proteins | sample Mesricmetagenome_FD_59108 | JGI IMG/M metagenome (GOLD analysis project Ga0065721, IMG submission 59108) | Mesophilic microbial community from rice straw/compost enrichment Sample: eDNA_1 v2 (version 2) | ecosystem: Engineered > Solid waste > Grass > Composting > Bioreactor | place: USA: Davis...
TGAAATCCAGCTTCTTGCCGTTGGCGCCGGCGATATAGAGGTTGAGGCTCTGGGCCTGGTCGATCCACTTCTGCCGGCGGCTGGCGGCGTCGACGATCCAGCGCGGTTCCACTTCAAACGCGGTGGCGTACAGCTGTTTCAGATCTTCCGGAATGCGGTCGATCTTCTGCACGGAACCTTCGTAGTACTTCAGATCGTTGACCATGACGATGTCCCACAGGTCGCGCGCCTTGAGGTCGTGCACCAGGTAGGGATTGACCACGGTGAACTCGCCGGACAGGTTGGATTTCACGTACAGGTTCTGGTAGGTCGGCTCGATGGACTGGCTGACTCCGGTGATATTGGCGATGGTCGCGGTAGGCGCTATGGCCATCACGTTGGAGTTGCGCATGCCCTGGGTTTTCACCTTCTCACGCAGGCGGTTCCAGTCCTGGGTCTGGCTGCGATCCTGCTCTATGTACTGCTCGCCGCGGTTGTGAGCCAGCAGTTCGATGGAGTCGATGGGTAGTATGCCTTTGCTCCACAGTGAGCCTTCGAAGCTGGAGTAGCTGCCGCGCTCCACCGCCAGATCACTGGAGGCTTCTATGGCGTAATAGCTGATCAGCTCCATGGAGCGGTCGGCGAATTCCACGGCTTCCTGGCTGCTATAGGGGATGCGCATCTGATAGAGCGCGTCCTGGAAGCCCATGATGCCCAGACCCACCGGGCGGTGGCGCAGGTTGGAGGTGCGCGCCGCAGGCACGGAGTAGTAGTTGATGTCGATGACGTTATCCAGCATGCGCACAGCGGTGCGCACGGTTTCGCGCAGCTTGGCTTCGTTCAGCTTGCCGTTTTCGATGTGCTGGGCCAGGTTCACGGAACCCAGGTTGCACACGGCGATTTCGTCGTGGGCCTTTGTGTTCAGGGTGATCTCGGTGCACAGGTTGGACGAGTGCACGACACCGGCGTGTTGCTGCGGGCTGCGCAGGTTGCAGGCGTCCTTGAAGGTGATCCAGGGGTGGCCGGTTTCGAACAGCATGCCCAGCATCTTGCGCCACAGATCCAACGCGCGGACCTTCTTGTGCAGTTTCAATGTGCCGTTTTCCGCCTTGCGCTCGTACTCTTCGTAGCGGGCCTCGAAGGCTTTGCCGTAGAGGTCGTGCAGATCCGGCACATCGTTGGGGGAGAACAGTGTCCAGTGTTTGTCTTCAAACACGCGCTTCATGAACAGATCCGGCACCCAGTTGGCGGTGTTCATATCGTGGGTGCGGCGGCGGTCGTCACCGGTGTTCTTGCGCAGTTCGAGGAACTCCTCGATATCCAGGTGCCAGGTTTCCAGGTAGGCACAGACGGCGCCTTTGCGCTTGCCACCCTGGTTAACCGCAACAGCGGTGTCGTTGGCCACTTTCAGGAAGGGAACCACACCTTGGGATTTGCCGTTGGTGCCTTTGATGTAGGAGCCGAGCGCGCGCACTGGCGTCCAGTCGTTGCCCAGACCGCCGGCCCATTTGGACAGCATGGCGTTGTCCTGGATGGCGCCGTAGATGCCCATCAGGTCGTCCGGCACTGTGGTCAGGTAGCAGGATGACAACTGTGGGCGCAGGGTGCCGGAGTTGAACAGGGTGGGGGTGGAACTCATGTAATCGAAAGACGAGAGCAGCCGGTAGAACTCAATGGCCTGCTCGTTTTTGTTCTTCTCGGTTGACGCCAAGCCCATGGCGACGCGCATAAAGAACACCTGGGGCAGTTCGATGCGAACGCCTTTGGTGTGCAGGAAGTAGCGGTCGTACAGGGTCTGCAGGCCGAGATAGGTGAATTGGTTGTCGCGCTCAGGCAACAGCGCCTGACCGAGCATATCCAGGTCGAATGTCAGCAATTCGGGGGAGATCAGCTCCAGTTCGACGCCTTTGTGGATAAACGCCTTGAGGGCCGGACCGTAGTACTGGTTCATCTGCCGCTGGGTGGCTTCCTGGGCTATGCCGAGGTAACGCAGGGCTTCGCCGCGCAACTTGTCCATCAGCAGACGCGCAGTGGCGTAGGTGTAGTTGGGTTCTTTCTCCACCAATGTGCGGGCGGAGATCACCAGGGAGGTGTTCAGGTCTTCGTGGGAAACACCGTCGTACAGGTTGCGCATGGCCTCTTTCAGGATGGCTTGCGGATCCACTTCTGCCAGGCCTTCACAGGCGTCGCTCACCAGGGTCAACAATCGGTCCACATCCAGTTTCTGCTTGCTGCCATCGGGCATGACCACATGAATGTCGGGCACCTTGAGGTCTGAAGCCACCTGGGATTTCTGCGCGCGTATGCGGGCGCGCTCGGTGCGGTAGATGACGTAGTCGCGGGCAACCTTGTGCTCGCCGGCGCGCATCAGGGTCAGCTCGACCTGATCCTGGATTTCTTCGATATGGATGGTGCCGCCGGAGGGCATACGGCGCTTGAAGGTTTCGCTGATCTGCTTGGTCAGTCTGGCGACCGTCTCATGGATACGGCTGGAGGCTGCGGCTGTGCCGCCTTCAACGGCGAGAAAGGCCTTGGTCATGGCCACGGAGATTTTGTCGTCGGTATAGGGGACGACGGTGCCGTTGCGCTTGATGACGCGCAGCTGGCCCGGGGCTGTGGCGGTGATGGACGCAGGTGCATCGACTTCAGGTGCCCGAACCCGGGCGGTTTGCGGCTCTTTGATATCCACGTCTGTGTACATTAGTTAGTGACTCCTCCGTTGGCCAATCTTGATTAGATCGATTGATTTAATTGTGTTTGTTTGGGTGGCCCGTTTTTATTTTTGTGTGTTGTGGACAACCTTAACGAAGCGTAGTTGGCAAATTGGGTTTTTCAAGTCGAAAACCACAAGATCTAGTGGTTTGGTTTGTATGGCGACGCAATATATCGCAGTCCAGTAAAAAAAACATGTGTGAATAAGTGGGAAAACCTGTTGGCAACCTGTGGGGCTAAAAAGGGGGAATAGCTGATAAGCGGCGCGGGAACTAGAGGGGCTCGGTGGATAAGATTTTGTGCCCCAAAAATAGACTTTTTTCTTATTTGAAGGAGTCTGGATATAGCGTGCTCTTTTGCGTTGGATATCCCACAAAAAGTGATTTGGTTGAATTTTGTTCAGAGACACTGGAAAGAGTTTAGGGAATCGTCGTCAATACATCCCAGTAGACTGCACCGCGCCCGTTTGGGGCGCGAGGCTTCCAGATCCTTTCCGACGCACCCGCGCTTGGGTCGACAATCGATTGACTGCGTCGACGGCGATGGGCGTCAGTTATCATGTGGCGCCTGTAATCCCTCCTGTCATGAGGTCATACCATGCTGCAGCAGTTCGCACTTCTTGCCGAATACAACGCCTGGATGAACGAAAAAATATATGCCACAGCCGCCGAGCTTGCGGAGGAAGTGCGCACGGAAAATCGCGGGGCTTTTTTTGGTTCCATTCATGGAACCTTGAATCATCTATTGGTCGCAGACCGCATATGGCTACAGCGTTTTGCGCGGTATTTCACGCAGTTTTCAGTGCTGGAATGGGTGGGTGCGCTGCCGCAGCCGACGGCCTTGGATGAAATTCTGTTCGCGGATTTCCAGGCCATGCGCGAACACCGTCGGGCTTTGGATGCCACCATCAAGGAGTGGATAGGGGCACTCAGTCAGGCCGACCTGGATCAGGTACTGCAATACTCTTCGATCAAAGGGATTCCCGCCAGCCGCTCTTTTTCAGGCGTGTTGCTGCATTTCTTCAACCATCAGACCCATCACCGCGGACAGGTCACCACTTTGTTGTCGCAGTTGGGCAAGGATGTAGGGGCAACCGATTTGCTGTTATTGGTTGCGGATCGGAAGAATTAGGAAAGCAGGGTTTTCAGAGACTGGTTATCCAGGGTTCGCACACCCGCCAGGGTCAGCACTATGTCGAGCAGGACCTCCCAGGGATCGCCCTGGGCCATGCCTTTGACTGTGCGATCGGTATAGCCGCATTCGCGCAGCAGCAGCCTCAGTGTGCCCAGGGGCAGGCGCTGCAGGGCACCGCGGATCAGGGGCAAGCGGGTTTCGAATATGCCGTGTTTGCGGGCGACGAATTCCAGTTTCTGGCCGTCGCTCAGGGCGAGTTTCAAGGCGGTGAGTGCGCGGATTTCCCGCGACAGGGCCCAGAGCACCGCCATGGCATCGGTTCCTTCGCCACGCAATCCGTTGAGCGCCGTGGCCGCCGCCTGGGCATGCCCCGCCAGGGCTTTGTCCACTAGGCCGAAAACATCGTAGCGCGCACTGTCCACAACTGACTGGGCCATGGTTTGGGCGTCGATCAATCCGTCCCGGGCCGCCAGCTTGAGCTTTTCGATCTCCTGCACCGCCGCCAGCAGATTGCCCTCCACACGCCCGGCCAGTATGTCTATGGCCTGCGAATCCGCGCGTATGCCGGCGCGCTGCAGGCGCTGCTCGATCCAGCGCGGCAGTTGTTTGATGCCGATGGGCCAGACGGTGACCACTGTGCCTATCTGTTCTATGGCGCTGTACCACTTGCTGTTTTGCGTGGCCTTGTCGAGTTTCGGGCAGACCAGCAGCAGGAGATTGTCGGCGGAGGGGGTCTCGCAGTATGCCTGCAGAATCTTGGCGCCCAGATCGCCGGGCTTGCCGTTGTGGATGCGCACTTCCAGCAGTTTTTTGTCGGCGAACAGGCTTAGGCTGTTGGCGCTTTGCAGCAGTTGCGGCCACTGGAAGCCGGCATCCGTATGGAAGAGTTCGCGCTCGTTGAAACCCGCCTGGCGGGCGGCGGCGCGCACGGCATCGCAGCTCTCCTGCACCAGCAAGGGTTCATCGCCGGTGATGAGATAGACCGGCGACAGGCTTTTGGCCAAGGCCTGCGGCAGCTGTTCAGGGTTGAGTCTGGCCATGGGATACCGGTGGCAGCTGGTGGTAGCGCGCCTGTTGCAGCACGCGTCTGGCCAGATCGCGCCGCATTTCTGAGAGCAGGGTGTTTTCCTCCTCGCGCTTTGCCACTGTGCTGCTGGGGTCGAAGTCGAAGACGCGCTCGACGGAAAGCGTCTGCGGCAGAGTGACGGGATTGCCGGCCATGTGATAGCGGAAGCGGGTGGACATGGACATCTCATACTGGGCGGGCGAGCCTATGGAGGTGACCGCCACCACGCGTTTTTCCAGCTCCTCCGGCCCCAGATGCAACTGCAGCGGCGCCTCCGCTCTGTCGCTGACATTGGCCAGGCGCATGGCCTCCCGCATGGCCAATGCCAGGGGGGAGTAGCGCTCCTCCGGGATCAGGTGCAGCTCCGCTGGCGCCCTGTAGGAGTCGGTTCCACGCAGATGCCAGCCGCAACCGGCGAGCAGCAGGCAGGACAGCAGGAGGCGGAGACCCAGCTTCACTTGACCACCAGATTCACGAGCTTGTTGGGCACGACTATCACCTTGACCGGGGTTTTGCCCTCGAGAAAACGCTGCACGTTTTCATCGGCCAGTGCGAGCTGCTCCAGCTCCGCCTGAGGCGCATCCACCGGTGCCTGGAATTTGCCGCGCACCTTGCCATTGACTTGGGCGACGACTTCCACGGTGCTGCGCACCAGGGCGTTGGGATCATATTTCGGCCAGGGGGCATCGAGTATGTCGTCCCCTCTGCCCAGGGCCTGCCACAGACTGTGGCAGATATGCGGCACTATGGGCGCCAGCAGCAGTACGGCGGTTTCCAGGGCTTCACGCTCCACGGCAAGGCCTATGGGGGTCGAACGGTCCGCCTGACGGCTGACTTCGTTGAGCAACTCCATCACCGCGGCTATGGCGGTGTTGAAGGTCTGGCGGCGGCCGAAGTCGTCGCTGACTTTCTGGATGGTTTCGTGGGTTTTGCGGCGCAGCGCTTTTTGTTGGTCATCCAATTGCGCGGGGTCGAGCTGGCCCGGCTGGCCGGCCTCCAGATGATTGGCGATGCTTTTCCACAGACGGCGCAGAAAGCGCGAGGCGCCCTCCACGCCGGAATCGGTCCACTCCAGGCTCTGCTCCGGCGGTGCGGCGAACATGGTGAACAGGCGAACCGTGTCGGCGCCGTATTCGCGGATCACGTTTTCCGGATCCACGCCGTTGTTCTTGGATTTGGACATTTTGATCACGCCGCCGGACTCCAGCACTTCGCCGGTGACCTTATGGACGGCGCGCACCACCTTGCCTTTGTCGTCGCGCTCCAGGGACACCTGATCCGGTGCAATCCACTCGGTGCGACCGTCCTTTTTCAGGCAGAAGGCTTCGGCGTTCACCATGCCCTGGCAGAGCAGGCGGCTGAAGGGCTCGTCGCATTGCACCAGACCTTCGTCGCGCATCAGCTTGTGGAAGAAGCGCGCGTAAAGCAGATGCAGGATGGCGTGTTCAATACCGCCGACGTACTGGTCCACCGGCAGCCAGTAATTGGCCTTGGCGCTGTCGATCATGGTGTCCGCGTTGGGGCAGGTGTAGCGCGCGTAGTACCAGGAGGACTCCATAAAGGTGTCGAAGGTGTCGGTTTCGCGCTCCACCGGCTGGCCATTCAACTCGTCTTTGCGCCAGTTGGGGTCGGCTTTGATGGGCGACTGCACACCGTCCATGACCACGTCTTCCGGCAGCAGAATGGGGAGTTTGTGCGGCGGCACGGGAATTTCGCCGCCGTCCGGCAGATTGAAGATCGGAATCGGCGCGCCCCAGTAGCGCTGGCGCGACACGCCCCAATCGCGCAGGCGGTAGTTGGTGGTGACGCGGCCTTTGTTGGCGGCGGCGAGCTTGTCGGCAATGGCTGTGAAAGCGGCATTGAAATCCAGGCCGTCGAATTCGCCGGAATTGATCAGCACGCCTTTTTCGACGAAGGCTTCCTTGGTGAGGTCTATGGCTTCGCCATTGGCCGGGGCTATCACCTGCTGGATGGGCAGACCGTACTTCTGTGCGAATTCATAGTCGCGCTGGTCGTGGGCGGGCACGGCCATCACCGCGCCCGAGCCGTAATCCATCAACACATAGTTGGCGACCCACACCGCCACTTCCTCTCCGGTGATGGGGTGGAGGGCCTTGATGCCGGTGTCCATGCCGCGCTTTTCCATATTGGCCATATCGGCTTCGGCAACCGACTGCACCTTGCAGGATTCAATAAAGGCGGCGAGTGCGGGATTGTCCTTGGCCAGATGCAGCGCGATCGGGTGCTGGGCGGCCAGACTGACGTAGGTGACGCCCATCAATGTATCCGGGCGGGTGGTGTAGACCTCGAAAGCTCTATGCTCGCCCACCGGCTGGGTCAGGTCGAAGCGCATCTCCACGCCGCGGCTTTTGCCGATCCAGTTGCGCTGCATGGTTTTGACCTGCTCGGGCCAGTCCGGCAGCTTGTCCAGATCGTTCAACAATTCTTCCGCGTAAGCGGTGATGCGGATAAACCACTGGGGAATCTCTTTGCGCTCCACCGGCGTGTCGCAGCGCCAGCAGCAGCCGTTCTCCACCTGCTCATTGGCCAGCACCGTCTGGTCTTTGGGGCACCAGTTCACCGATGACACCTTTTTATAGGCCAGGCCTTTTTCATACAGGCGGGTGAAGAACCACTGTTCCCAGCGGTAGTAATCCGGCTTGCAGGTGGTGACCTCGCGCGACCAGTCGAAGCCAAATCCCAGGGCCTTGAGCTGGTTGCGCATGTAGTCGGTATTCGAGTAGGTCCACTTGGCCGGAGCCGTATTGTTCTTGATGGCGGCGTTCTCCGCCGGCAGGCCGAAGGCGTCCCAACCCATGGGGTGCAACACGTTCTTACCCAGCATGCGCTGATAGCGGGAGATCACGTCTGTAATGGTGTAGTTGCGCACGTGGCCCATGTGCAGGCGGCCACTGGGATAGGGGAACATGGCCAGGCAGTAGAACTTCTCCCGGGTGGGATCTTCGGTCACTTCGAAACTGCGGTTCTGTTGCCAGAAGGACTGGGCGGCGGCCTCGACGGCCGCGGGATCATAAAACTCGTTCAATCGGGTCATGGGCGACAAGTGGGAAAAGGGGTGAAAAAAGGCGCCCATTATAGGCACGGAGGGCGGCTAAAGATAAGTCGCAGCCGGCGACCGCCTATGGGGACGAGGAGTGGGTGGCACAGGCATTGCCTGAAGCCGGGTCCTGGACCAAAAAATCACCGAACTGGAGCCGTACCCTTGAGGTATGGTTATACGATTGCACCATGAATGAACAGGCACACCCCCTGCAGGCACCAAACTCAGGCGTCAATCCCAAGGAGTTTGAATCCTTCTGTACCACCTACCGTCAGCACCAGGATGCCTTATCCCTCATCAAGCAGCTCAACCAGATGATCAAAGCGGTGCAGCGCCACCGGGGTATGAGCATGGCAATCCTCGCCGGCAGCACTCTATTCCAGGGGGACTTCCATGTGTTGCAGCGCCAGGTGGAGCGACGATTGACCTCACTGGAAGTGTTTGCGGCGCAGACCGGACTGCTCTCCGCCCGCGACAAGGAAAACCTGCACAACGCCTGGCACACCATAAGGGCGGACTGGCAGGGCGACGACGTCATAGACAACTTTGAGCTGCACTCGCACTTTATCGACCAGCTGCAGATCATGATTGCCGGCCTTGCCAAGCATCTGGAAAAGCCTGTGTCCGTCACAGTGGCGGAAAAAGCCAATCTGGCGTTGCCGGATGAAGATGCGACCGCTTATCCGAAAATGTTCAAGCAGATCGAATTATTGAATTTCGCCGCGCGCCAGGTCACTACCATGGCGGAACAGGTGGGCCGCATTCGCGCCTTGTCCACCTACGCCGCCGCCAAAGGGCTTTGCGATTATCACCACGACCGTAAATTGCGCTATGCCATCTCCTGTGCACGCACCTCCAATGAAAAGCTGCGCCACCAGGCTGAACGTTTGGAATCCCTCCTCGCCGGCGCGCTGCCGTCCCTGGCCATGATCAAAACCTACGAGCTGAAATTGATGTTTCTGCTCAATACCGTCGAATCCGATGTCCTATCCGGCATGACCATCACCACCAACAGCTACAACCTTTTCAAACTCGCCACGGAAATCATCGATGTGTATCTGAAAGTGGTGGATGAGGCCATGGACCTGGTGGCCCGCTGGCATGAGGAGGATTTGGAGAGTTGGCTGTGTTTGGTGTAGATGGTTGAGGGTCGCCCTCGCGCAGCGAAGCATTACATGGGGTGTTCTTTGATAAATTGCTGCAGCATCGCATAAGCCTTTTTGCCAAAGGCTCGTCGAAATACCGGTATCCAGCCCAGCATGAAGCCTGTTGTCCCCAGTGCCATTCTGGACCAGCGCCAGAAGTCGAAGTCATCCTCATGCTTGATGATCAGTCCATCTTTAAAATAAAAGGTGGAATTCACCTTGTTGTGAACTTTCAGACCAGTTTTTTTGAAAGTGTAAGTGGCTTCCCAATAAGCGTGTCCTTTAACGGAGTCCACAGGCCCTATGGTATAGACCAATTGTAAATCCTTGGCTCGCGCGCACAGCATATGCCACATGGCGGTCACTTCCTCTGCTGTCAAATCAAAGACGGCGTCGCTGAAGTGGACGTCCGGGTGGCAGCAGGAGGCCATCTGCTGGAAATCCCGCGCTTTGAATCCTTCAAAGAATTTATGAAGCAATGCTTCTTCACCCATGTGTCAACTCCTCTCGCAAAGTTAGATATCGAATTCAACCGAGAAAGATTCAGGAAAAGGTCCTCCTTTGAAATCGATCTCTCCGGCCTTGCCCGCCGCTCGCCGAAGATTGGGTTTGCGCAACAGAGCCTTGATAACAGCTGGAACCTGTACCTCAGAGACCTCGTCGCCCAGGCAGGTGTGTAAACCGTATCCGGTGTGCATGTAATGGTATTTCGGTCGATTGATGTCGAACTTCTTCGGGTGCTTGAGTTCTCGTCCGTCCATCATGGCTGAACGGGTGCATATCAGCACCGGATCGCCGGCTTTGATTGTCGTTGATCGCAGGGTTCCTGAGGCAATTTTATAATCCTGCTTGCAAATCCGGATGACGAAAGGATTGATCGGATTGAAGCGCAATGCCTCCCAGCAATAGCGAAATAGAGTCTCGTCATCATCGGCTGCTGCAGCTTTGGTCGCCTCGCGCAGAATTTCGGGACGTTTGAACATCTGATCCAGTATCTGTACGATCGCCTGCGAAGTGGTTTCTACGCCGCCCACCAAAAGCCCCATGATATTGCTTTCAATGCGGTCCTCGTCAAATCCGATGGCATGAGGACATACGGTCTGCAACAGACGGGTCACTATGTCGTCCTGCACCGCTCCTCCCTCGCTCAGGTTTTTGCGCCTTTGAGGCAGATATTCGCGCAGCCATGCCCGCATTTCCGCGCCCGCCTGTACGTTATCCTGATGCACCTTCGGATCCTTATCCTGGTTATGGAACATATCGTACTGGGTGGCGCGGGACCACTTGAACATGCTGGCTTCGTCAGGACCTCGGAAGCCGAAGTATTCCCCTGTCAATAAAATGGGCACGCGTCGCGATACGTTTGCCACAACTTCCAAAACTCCATTGCGCGTGCCTTCACGAATGGCTCGCTCGCTTAAGCGGGTGACAATTTCTCTCACCCTGGGTAAATCCTCCTTCTGAATCAACGCGCGCATGATGCCCTTATCGCGTTGATTGATGGTAGTGCCATCCCGGCCGAGCATATAAGGGCCAACGCTGGGATCCATCATGGGCGCATAGGTCACAGCAAAAACTTCGGGGCGCGAGAGGGCTTCCTGTACATCGCGAAAGCGCGTGATCAACGCGGGGCCGCCCGGGACGCGGATATTGGGTCTGGTGTTGCGCAAAAAGCAAAAAAAAGCGTCGGTTTTTTCCTTCAGCAAATAGGAGAACACTTTTTTCGCCAGACTATTGTTTTGCTCCGTTTGATTTGTGGAAGACATGGCCGGTCCCCTGATGGGTTGATTGTGAATGACGTGGGCATTGTGATGCATCAGGTGGTGAGTGCTTCACCACCTCCGATTTATAAAGTTTTTAAATATTCGATGACCGCCATTTTTTCCTGGTGATCGAGACGCCGGCCAATTCGACCCACGGCGGAGTCGCTTGATTGCTCATCATCAAATATATGCCCGGTGTTACGGTTGCCGGGTTTGTGCGTGTCCAGAATAAACAGCCCGTCCACATAATCCGCAACGGATTCCGCTTTTTTGTTCAGCTCGACGATTTGTTCCGATTGCGCAAGTCCGAGACGCTCTGGATCAAACTTTTGGCTGCCCAGCTCTATGAATCTGGGTCTTTCCTTCTGCGTCGACAGCAGGTCATACACGGTCGCTATGGAGCCATTGTGCAGGAAGGGCGCAGTCGCCCACACACCGTTCAATGGGCGCGCCTTGTAACCCTGGCTCACTTGCAAACAGTTGGGCCGCTCGCCTTCCATTTTTGGGATATCCCTCGGGGGGACAAAATTCTGCTCGAACCAGCGGGTGTTGACCCGCTGCACGAATGCGCCCAAGGCAAGTCCGTACATGGATGTGGCGCTGTCGCCGAGTTTGACGAATTCCAGCGCGGAATAACCGGCTTCCGTCGGCAGGGGGGTGCATATTTCCACGTCCAGATTCAGACCGGTGGTATCCACGGTGCGTTTGGGTAGCACCTCCGCCTGAGCCACATCCGTACCGATTTTATCGAGCGGAATAATATTCAGGGTGAGATAGGGATCCGGCGTTTCCTTGGCTTCTCCGTACTCAACATATTTTATGGGCTGCCAATATTGCGGGTCCCAGAACTCGTTGGAGTTGACGGGCGGAAGATGGCAGCCCTGGCAAAGTTCTTTATAGAGCGCCGCGCCGTGCTCAGCCAGAGTCTCATTGATTTTGGGAAATCCAGTCGGCCATTTGGGCGCATCCAATCCGTTGAATTCACGCTTGGGCAGAGGATGGCTTCCCGCGATCCAGCTCTCGATCGCCACCAACCCGGGCACATCCACAGAAGAGGCAAATCGCTGGGCATCCGGGCCCTCGGTATCGACAAAGGCTTTCACGCCGAGCGCTTCACCCGAATTGCGCACCAGCGGCTGCATGATGGAGCCGTCATACTGAACCCAATCAAACCAGGGCGTGGTCCAAATGTGCGGAAAATTCACCGGTGCATTAATGGGTGAATAATTGGAGGGGCGGTTCATGTCCGAGCTGAAAACCTGATTGCCGATTCTGTTTAAAGCATCCAGACGTCCAAAACCTTCGGTGACGTTAATGACATCGACTTCCTTTGCCAGTTTGGCCAGGGTTGCGCTCAGTTCCGCCTTCAATCGCTTGCGGGTCAGAACATTGTCGTTATTGCCCAACACGTTCTTGGCAAATCTTTCAAAGCGTCCGTTGAAAAGAAGAAATTCACTGGAAAGCGCGGTCTGCCCCAGGGCGGCGCCCAGGGCCTTGGTCAACTGCCCTAAATCCACAGTGGCGGGGCCACCGTCGACCACATAGCGTTTGTCGTCATAAATAAGTTGTCCCGTGTGGCAGGCGGCACAGGTAAATCCGGCGGCGGCCGCCCGGCGGTTGATACTGGGAAAATAGATGCTGGGGGTGATCGCAAATCCTATGGGAAGCCCATCCGGATTCTGCTCGGTCTTGGGCTGCCTGATAAAGCCGAATCTCAGCAGGTACTCTTTGACGAATAGATCCTCTTTGCCCCAGAAGATAAACCAGGGTTTGCTTTTCGGCGCCTCCAATGCGATCAGCCAGTCGTAGGGGATGGGCAGTGTCACGGTTCCTTGTGATGCGTGATAAAACCACTGGGAACTTTCTCCGGGTTCATATCGGGTATTGAGATACAGGGTCTCCACATCCTGATATTCGGGCAGCGTCGGTGGTGACATGGCGTATTCCAGACGATCGATCGCCGAGCGCACACTTAAAATGGCATAGATGCTGATGGCGAGCAGGAGAAAAATCAAAATCCAGGACCACTTGGATTTTGCCACGCGCATGGCGATACCGCTGGTGGAGAGATGGGATTTCATTGTTTATTCCTCTTAAACCAAAAAAACCGGAAATGACCGCCGGTGTCCGAAAAACTAAGCGTGCCGTTTTCCATGCGCGCCAGGTTGACATCGACAGGATCCGCACAAGGCAACGGAAAATACCTGACGCGTCAGAATTCAATGGAATTCAGTGCAAACAAGGTGTGAAAGGGACTTGCGGCGAGTTGCAAGTCAGGTGTCGTCAAAGGTGGGCGGATTCTATCCTAAACCCCTTAGCGTGTGAATATTTTGGCAGTATCGCCCGGCGATCATGAGTTTGAATCCTGGTTGCGTCCCGCCAGTTCCAAAAACACCTTGCGATAGTCCGCCAATTTGTCGAACAGATGTTTTCTCTGCTTTTCATTCAGTTCATTGACCAGTTTGGCCAGAACCTCATAGGTCCGCTTCTGATTGTGGTCCATGATCTGTTCCAGCTCCAGCTGCCAATTGTCGGTTCTGTGGAACATCAAACCCTGTAGACCGGCCAGCAGCTTTTCAGGATCCTGCCGCTGGGCGAGTATGGCTCGCAGATTGTCTTCCCAGATTTTTTGTTGGCGCAAATTGAGTTGCTCGTAGGGTTGCAGAGATTGCGCCCACTGGGCTATCTGCTTTTTCTGGCGGCTGTCGAGCCGGCCAACCCAGTCGCTGAAGTACTTGATGAATTCCTCCTGGCGTTTTTTGACTTGCTTGGCCGCGCCAATATCCACGTACTCCTCCCTGTATTCCTCCCGCTCCTCCGCTATGCGGCCCATCAGCTGTGTCACCTGGTCGTCGCTCAGTTGGGAGAGCACAGCTGCGGCGTCCGGCAGTATCTTGTTGATGGCGTCATCCACCAGCAGCTGGATTTTGTCTGTCTCTGCGTGGATCGCGTCGGCGGTGAGCGGCCCCTGTTGCAGCAGGGCTTCAACGGATTGCAAATAGTCGGCATAGATCGGCAGCTGGGTGGTTCTGTGCCATTGGTGGAATTCGCGCACCGCCTGTCGCATCTGATGTTTTTGCTGGCCGTGCAGTGTGACCAGGCGCTGCACCTTCCACTCTATGGCCCAGTCGAGGAAGTTGTAGGCGGTTTTGGTGGAACAGCCGGCCAGGATCAGAAGGCACAGCAGGGCGGGGAGCAGAATTCTGTGAAGGTGCGGTTTGGGCATGTTGGCTTTCCGAATGGGAGTCAGGTATGTTCACCGCCGCGGAGGGGCCACTCGGGGTGAGTGGCGATCTGCCGTTGAGTCAACGCCTTGCGGTAAAAAGTTCATTGCCACGCGGATTTCCTTATGAAAATCGTATCTGCCAAAGTCATAGTCACCTGTCCCGGCCGTAATTTTGTCACGCTGAAGATAGAAACCGATCAGGGATTGTACGGTCTCGGGGACGCCACTTTAAATGGCCGCGAGAAGGCGGTCGTGTCCTGTCTGGAGGATTATATGATCCCCGCCCTGATCGGCCGGGATCCCCAGCGTATCGAGGACATATGGCAGTACTTTTATCGCGGCGTCTACTGGCGCCGCGGCCCCATAGGCATGACGGCGCTGGCGGCGGTGGATACGGCCCTGTGGGACATCAAGGCCAAGGCGGCCAACATGCCGTTGTACCAACTGCTGGGTGGCCGCAGCCGCGACCACATCATGGTCTACACCCACGCCAACGGTAAGGATCTGGAGGACACCCTCAAGGCGGTGGAAAAAGCCAAGGCCAAGGGATACAAGGCGATCCGCGTGCAGTGCGGTATCCCGGGCATAGCCAAAACCTACGGCGTCGCCAGAGGCGCCGGCAGCTATGAACCCGCAGATGCAGATCTGCCCTCCGAGGAATCCTGGAGCACACGCAAATATCTGGATTTCATTCCGGAGGTCTTTGCCGCCGTGCGCAAGGAGTTTGGCGATGACCTGCATCTGCTGCACGATGTGCATCACCGATTGACCCCCATAGAGGCGGCGCGCCTGGGCAAGGATCTGGAGCCCTATCATTTGTTCTGGATGGAGGACGCGGTGCCTGCGGAAAACCAGGAGGGCTTCCGTCTTATCCGCGAGCACACCACCACGCCTCTGGCGGTGGGGGAGGTTTTCAACAGCATTCACGACTGTCGCGAGCTGATCCAGAACCAGTGGATCGACTATATCCGCTCCACCGTGGTCCACGCCGGCGGCATCACCCATCTGCGCCGCATAGCGGACTTTGCCAGCCTCTACCACGTGCGCACCGGTTGCCACGGCGCCACCGATTTGTCCCCCGTGTGCATGGGGGCGGCACTGCATTTTGACTATTGGGTTCCCAATTTCGGTATCCAGGAACACATGGCCCACAGCGAGCAGATGGATGAGGTCTTCCCGCGCTCCTATGAATTCAAGGATGGCTTTTTCACACCGGGCGAGGCGCCCGGCCACGGCGTGGACATCGATGAAAAGCTGGCGGCGCGTTATCCCTATAAGCGCGCCTGTCTGCCGGTGAACCGTCTGGAGGATGGTACGCTCTGGCATTGGTAAGCGGCATAAGATAAAAAGACCAACCCGTTCTTCAGACATAGGAGCCGTCCCATGCTCACCTTGCTGGCGAAGATCCTCAAAGTGCTCAACTCCCAAGCCTCTCCCTGGCAGATAGGTTGGGGCATAGGTTTCGGTGTGCTGGCGGGGCTGCTGCCCTTCGGTCTGCTGACGCTGGTGATATTGCTGATCGTCTGCCTGTTCACCATTAATCTCAGCACCTTTTTGTTGGTCTGGGGCTTGAGCGGCGGACTCATGTTGATATTCGGTCCGGCGCTGGAGGCGCTCACCTGGCGCTATGCGCAAAATCCCGGTCTGCTGAATCTGCTGGCCTCTACGGAAACCCTGCAGTTGTTGCACCTGCACCACACCCGGGTGCTGGGAGCCTGGGTGGTGGGTGTGATATTGCTGGTGCCTCTGGCGTGGCTGGGCGCCGTGCTGGTGCGCCAATACCGCCATAGGGTGATGTCGCAGGTGCAGAAGTGGAAGATCGTGCAGGCGCTCAAAGCCAGCAAGCTCGTCAAGCTCTACCAGCAATTCAACTGAGGAGAACATCATGATCCGCAAATCCGGATGGTTGATATTCCTGGTTCTGCTGGCCGCTATTCTGGCGCTGGTGTATCTGTTCGCCGGCCCCGCCATTCGCCTGGGCATGATCTACACCCTGGAAAAAGCGGCGGGTGCGGAGGTGAATATAGGCCGCGTCTCCCTGAGCCTTTCGCCTCTGGCGCTGAATATCCGCGATCTGCAGATCACCGATAAAGACAAACCCACCCATAACACTCTGAGTTTTGACCGCGCCCAGGCCTCCCTGGAATTGTGGCCTGCGCTGCTGGGCTATTACGTGGTGGATGACTTGTCCGTGGACGGGCTGGCCTATGGCGCCGAGCGGCGCTCACCGGGCAAGGTCTATAGGGGCGAGCAGGCGGCAGAGGCGAAAGAGCCCATAGATATAGCCCTAGTGCTGCGCATGGATCTGCCGGACGCCAAGGAATTGATGGCGCGGGTGAATCTGCAAAGCCAGGACAGGGGAAAAATATTGCAGACCTTGCTGCCGCAACAGCAGCAGCAATTGGAAGCCCTGAAAAAGCAGCTGCCCGATAAGGCGAAGCTGGATGACATACAGGCGCAGATCAAAGCGCTCACGGAAAGCAAAATTGAGGATGCTGCGGATCTGGCGCGCAAGACCGAGCAATTGAAGCAATTGCAGGACACCCTCAAAGGCGAGCGCGATAAATTGAAGCAGGCGCAACAGCAGCTCAGCCAGATGAGCGATCAGTTGCAGCAGTCGACAAAAGATGTGCTTGATGCGGGCGCGGCGGACTGGAAGAAATTGCAATCCCTGGCGAACATAGGTGACGGCGGCCTCGCACCCATCAGCCAGATTTTGCTGGGCGACTACTGGGGCGAAAAAATCCGTCAGCTGGAAACTTTTTATCGTCTGATCAAACCCTACATTCCCGAATCCTTCGGCAAAGGTGAAGCGAAGGAGGTAGCGCCTGATCCCGAACTGCCCAACCGCATTTTGCCGCTGCCGCGCCAGCCTTACCCCAATTTCTGGGTGAAGAATGCCCGGGTGAACTGGTTGATCGGCGGCGGCGAGGCCACCCTCAGTCTGCAGGACATCACTGCGCAACACGCGCTGATCAACGCCGCCACCCGTTTCAATGTGGATGTGCAAAATCTGCCGCAGCTGGCGGCCTTCAGTCTCAAAGGGGATTTCGCAATTTTGCAGCAGATGATCACCCATTTGTCCTGGCAGATGGAGGGATTCAAGCTGGACGATCTGGCCTTGGGCAGCGGCGACGATTCGTTGAATGTGGCAGCGGGTGTGCTGGCGTCCACCGGCTCTTTGAAACTGGTGGACAATCAACTGACCCAGCAGGCGGAAGTGTTGTTGCAGCAGGCGGATATCAAGGCCGCAGGCAACCGCTATTTACAGCAGCTGGCTGAGCTGCTCGACAAGCAGGACAAAATTCCTCTGAGTTTGAGCGCCCAGGGACTGATCAGCGATCCGGAGGTGAGCGTGCGCTCGACCTTGGACAAGTTGATTGGCGACGCTCTTCTGGGAGAGGCGCGGGAAAAAATCGCCGCGCTGGAAAAACAGCTGCGCGCGCAATTGGATGCGGAAATTCAAAAACATCTGGGCGGCCAGGAAAATCTGGCGGCGTCGCTGGATGCGCAGAATCTGGAGTTGAAGGCCATGGATGACAGGATTGCGGAAATGCTCGAAGCCAAATTGGCCGATGTCAAATCCGGGGCCAAGGACCTTTTGAAGGATGCTCTGAAAAAACGTTAGAGGGTCTGCAATCCGGCCCTCTCCCTTTCATTTGAAGTAGATCAGGAGTCACCATGCTATACGATCTCACCGTTGTGCAATTCGACAAGATGCTCGGCAATCTCAGCTCGTTTCTCGACAAGGGAGCCGCCTATGCCGACAGCAAAAAATTTGACGTGACTGTATTGTTGAATTCCCGTTTGGCGCCGGACCAGTTCAATCTGATCCGCCAGGTTCAAATCGCTTGTGACACAGCCAAGCTCGGCGTCGCCCGCCTCACCGGAAAAGTGGAAAGCGCTCCCGTGCATCCGGATACAGAGACCACACTGGCGGAATTGCAAGCGCGCATCAAAGCCGTGCGCGAATATCTGTCCGGATTCTCCAAAGAGGATTTCGCTGGTGCCGAGGAGTGCAAGGTCAGTCAGCCGCGCTGGGAGGGCAAATATCTAACGGGTTATGAGTTCGCCATCCAGCACGCCATTCCCAACCTGTATTTCCATGTCACCACCGCCTATGCGATTCTGCGCCACAACGGCGTGGATTTGGGCAAGAAGGATTATCTGGGGAATATCCCTTACAAGAGCTGAAGATCTCCGGCGCATTTGCCGGTGTGAATCAAGGTTCGACGGCGGCCGCGCTTTTTGCGCGGCCGTTGCGCCACACCAGCAACATGGCCACACCTATGGCCGGCAGCATCACCAGATTCAGAATTTCCCATCCCAACTGCGCCTGCAGTTGACCCGCCAGCAGACTGCCACCGGCGGCTACGCCGAATACCAGAAAATCATTCATCCCTTGGACCCTGGCTTTTTCCGCCGGTTGATAGCAGAGCGTGAGCAGGGATGTGGCGCCTATAAAGGTGAAATTCCAGCCTATGCCCAGGGCCATCAGCGCCAGCAGGAAATGCCAGTATTCGAAACCCAACTGAGCTACGAGCACGCAGCTGGCCAGCAGCACGCAACCGGTTTGAATAATGGCGATTTCTCCCCAGCGGCTGATCAGTCTGCCGGTAAAAAAAGAGGGTACGAACATACCCAGCACATGCCACTGGATGACGCTGGTGGTGTTGGCAAAATCGTGGTGATGACTGTGCATGGCAATGGGTGTGGCGGTCATCACCAGAATCATCACGCCGTAACCTATGGCGCCGGCCACCACTGCGGTCAGCAAGCGCGGTTGACGCAATAAAGCCATGTGGCTGCGGCTGGGACCGGTCTGTTCTTCGATGCCTGGTTTGGGCAGCGGCAGCAGCACTACCACCAGAAATGCCAGTGCATAGAGCGCGGTGACCGCTGCGAAAGCGCCGAGAAATGTGGAATGCGGCCACAGGCGGCTGGACCAGATGGCGAGATTGGGGCCCAGTAGCGCCGCCAGCACACCGCCGGCCATCACCAGGCTGATGGCGCGTGGGCGCGCTTCTGGCGCACAGGCTTCTATAGCGGCAAATCGGTATTGCTGGCTCACGCCTATGGCGATACCCAGGAGAGTGGTGCTGATGCAGAAAAGCCAGAAGCTGTGCTGCTGAAGTGCGACACAGGCCAGCAGGCCGCCGGCGATGCCTACGCCGTTGCCCAGGGAAAATCCGGCTTTGCGCCCCAGCACCTTCATGATCTGCGCAGCGGGCAGAGTCGCGGCCATCAGACCGATAAACTGCACCGCCACCGGCAATGTGGCCAGGCTGGGCACAGGTGTAAGCTGCTGACCCAGAAGCGCATTGACGGAAATCAGCAGAATATTGCCGGTGACCAGCAGCGCCTGGGCCAGTGTCAGTCCCCAGACGGTGAGGGGGAGCATTGAAAGCCCCGCGCTAGACGTTGAACAGCGATTGTGACTGCAAGTCATTGAATGAACAGTTAACCATGCTGCTCCATTAAAAAACATACTCATGTTTGTACTCAAGAAACTCAGCATTGAGTATGTTCAACCGTGATCTGGCGCCGTTGCGCCGGCTCGGATTCAGCTTTCCAGGCGCCGGCGACAGGCATCAATGGTGGATTTGATCTGTTGCGCCAGCATCCGCCTGATCGGCGCACGCTCCAACCGCTCACCCAATGAGCTTGCCTGCAGCAACATCCGTTCGATGACCTCTTCCGCCCGTTTCCTTGGGACGCCACCTTCCTCCGCCAGACGCAATAAATGCCGGCGTTCGATGGCAGCACCTTCGCCGCAAACGTCCAGGTGATGCTGGCCCATCGGGCCTTCGCTGAAGGTCAGGTCGAATGCCGGTGCCAGACGCCAGCGCCGGTCAGGCCCGAGACGCCACGCGAAGTTCTTGGGATGGTCGTCACGGTTGTGGAAGAGCACATTGAAGACTGCTCGCGCGTAGGCTTTCTCCACTTCGCGCTCGTCGCGCGTCAGGAAACGGGTAGCCCGCAAGAAAGCGGTGTAGTCGGTGGCACCGGGCAGGCGAAAATCCACCTGCAACAATCCAGCCAGACTGTGCACCGGGACGCGTTGCCCACCTTCCCGGTCGAAGCGAGCGACGCCGAAGGCGGCCAGTTCAGGGCCAAGGTCGAACCAGCGACTTTCGGGCACATCCAGTCCGCAATCCCGAGCCAACTCGGCATAGAGCTGCTCGATGACGCAGACCTCCTTGTGTTCGTTCTGCGCCGGGAACTTGACCAGCCAGGGGCTGCCGGGCGCATCCGGACGGGTGCTGACTTGCCCGGTCGTTGCGTCGTACTGCACCAAGGCCTTGGGTCGAGCCCCTTGCGGTGAGCCGCCGGTGAGCGCGAGCTCGCGCAGGGCTGCCCCCGCCTCGCCCGCGAGCGCGAGACGGCTTTGCTCGGCCAGCGCCAGCAAGGACCAGTCGGGCTCGTGGGCGCCGGCGTCGCTTGCCGGAACGAAGCGCAACGCGCCCATCGCACGCTCACCAATGAAGGCCAGGCGGTCCAGTGGCCCGGGATGGCGCAAGCCGTGTTGACGGAACAGGCGATCCATCAGCAGCAAACCCCAGCCGTCAGGCAGACTGTCGGCTATTAGGCCCGGAAGGCGATGCAAATGGGTCGGAAAACCACCGTAGGCATCCGCACGCAGCTTGAGGTGCAAGGGCGACAGTTCCAAGCCTTGAGACAGGGCTTCGGGAGAATATTCGAAGAGCAGGGATTGACCGTCATCGGCCAAGCGTCCCAACGGCCAGTCTTCTCCCCAGCCGCAATAATGTACGGTAAGCAGCTTCATGATGTTCTCTTACGCGGCGCACGCTGGCGGCGGCTCACAAGGTCCACCTGCTCCATCTGGGCGATGGATTGCCGTTTGAGTACAAAGAGATCGTCCAGCGCCTCCAGCAAGCCAAGTGCCTGCGCGACGCGGACCAGCGTTTCCAGCGAGCACTGGCCGTTGCTTTCGAGTTTGCGCAACGCCCCCAGAGACAGTCCGGCCATTTGCGCCAGTTCTCGCTGCGTAAGCGATTGGGCAAGCCGCTGCTCCCGCAGACGAACACCCAGCGCATGCAGGATCTCAGCGGGAGTCGAGAGATGAAAAGTCACTTTTATGACCCTTAACGCCGAAAAAATTGCGTAAGTGCCATTGTAGTGGACTTTACTTATTCTTGAAAGCAGATGGCTGCGATAGCTGCCGCGAGCGACTAGGCAGTGACCATCGTAACGCTACGATACCGTAGCGCTACGATGTTACGGTGCAGGCTCCTGTCCAGCCGCCGGCGCCTCCAGCAGTACTGAAGGCTCCACCCCCAGCGCCTCGGCCAGCTTGAAGATGTTGAGTAAGGCGATGTTGCGTTGCCCACGCTCAACACCCCCCAGATAGCTGCGCGCCAAGCCACTTTCCAGTGCCAGGCGTTCTTGCGACCACCCTCTGGTCTTTCTGATTTCTATCAGCTTCAAGCCGAAGCGTAGTCGGGGATCAAGGGCCATATTTCTCTCTTCTTAAAGAGAAATGACTCTATGAGTACCCCCTCTATAGGGCTACGCCCGATAAGTGCCCGCACTATAAGTGACAATTTAACTCAAGCGCCATAGAATGACCTCTATGAGTAACAAAATGGAGATCATGACGTATGGCAAGCGTCTGGAAGACTGCTGGGATGGGAGCGGCTGCGGGGCTTGCTGTTCCGGTGGCTGGGCTTTCAGGTCTCGCTGCCGCTGGTCTTACGCTGATTCTTGTACTGGCGATGTTCGGCGTGGGGCCTGCGCGCCTGTCACAGACATCGCTGTGGGGGCTGTTGACCAGTGAGTTGATGCTCTATCTGCTGATTTCACTGGCGATTTTCACGCTGTCCTTCCGCTTTCTGGCGCGCTTGCAGGCCCGCTGTCAGGCACTTGTAGCCGAGCTCAACGCTCAGCAGGGTCTGTCGTTCGATGCTGGGCATCTCTTGGGCTACCCCGCGCCAGCCTTTCTGGTGTTTGACAGGCAGCATCGCAAACTGGCTGTCTGTTCAATCGTGGATGAAACCTGGCGAATCCACGACTTCTCCTGGCTGCTTGGTTGGCGGATGACCTGGCGCGAGGTCGAGAGCATGGAGATGAACGGCGGCAGCCGTCAGGTCAACGCCAGCGGCATGAGCGTGCCGACCTTCGAGCGCACGGTACGCACCAAAGACTTCGCCATCGAGCTGCAAACCGCCGATCCGCAACGACCAGTGCTCAGTTTTCCCATGAGCCGTCAGGCGGCGGAAACCTGGTGTGCCCGGCTCAATACCCTCTTCAACGGATAACCTCGCGAGGAACTGCGATGAAACACTACCGGAGCTTATTGCTTCTGCCTTTTGTATTGACGGGTTGTGCCACAACTTATCAAGACCCGCTTTCTGTTGGCTGGCGATGTGCTGATCCGCATGGAGATCGAG
>Ga0065721_10005295_pt1 | contig 22489 bp, 18 predicted proteins | sample Mesricmetagenome_FD_59108 | JGI IMG/M metagenome (GOLD analysis project Ga0065721, IMG submission 59108) | Mesophilic microbial community from rice straw/compost enrichment Sample: eDNA_1 v2 (version 2) | ecosystem: Engineered > Solid waste > Grass > Composting > Bioreactor | place: USA: Davis...
AGCTTTCCCATCCGGGCCGCGAGAAATCCCTTCTCGGCTTCCGACTGCGAAAGCGCGATCGCTTTGCCGTAGGCCTCGCGCGCCAGCCCGCCCTTTCCCGACCGCGCCAGCAGGTCGGCGCGCACCGCATGGAACGGCTGGTAGCTGGCAAGCACCGGCGCCAGCGGCGCCAGCAGATCGAGCGCCGCATCCGGTCCGCCGCTATATGATACGGCCACCACCCGGTTGAGCTCGAACACCGGATTGGGCCGCATCGCCGTCAGCTCGCGATAGATGAGCGCAATCTCGCGCCAGTCGGTTTCGGCGAAGCTCCCGGCTTCTGCATGGATCGCGGCGATCGCCGCCTGCAGCTGGTGAGGTCCCGGCCGGCCCCGACGCAGCGCCCGCTCGACGAGCGCCGCGCCCTCGGCGATCCGGGCCCTGTCCCAGCGCGTGCGATCCTGGTCCTCGAGCGCCACCATCTCGCCCGCGTCCCCGATCCGCGTTCCACTGCGCGCATGGTGGAGCAGCATCAGGGCGAGCAGGCCCTCGATCTCCGGCACCCTCGGCATCAGGCTGTCGAGCAACCGCGCCAGCCGGATCGCCTCTTCGCAGAGGTCGACCCGCACCAGCGGCCCCTCCCCGGCGCTGTAGCCCTCGTTGAAGACGAGGTAGATCACCGCCAGCACGGCATCGAGCCGCTCGCCGAGCCCGTCGGTTTGCGGCACTTCGTAAGGGATTCCCGCGCGCGATATCTTGTGCCGGGCCCGCACCAGCCGCTGCGCCATGGACTCCTCGCTGACGACGAAGGCACGCGCGATCTCCCCCGTCGTCAGGCCCGCGACCGACCGCAGGGTCAGCGCCACGCTCGTCTGCCGGTCGAGCGCCGGATGGCAGCAGGTGAAGACGAGCTTGAGGCGCTCGTCGGGAATGTCGCTCGCCTCCTCGATCTCCGGCTCGGCCCGGATGATCTCCTCCAGCACCGCGACCGCGCCTGCCTTGGCGCGGAAGTTGGCGGCGCGGCGCAGGCGGTCGATCGCCTTGCGCCGCGCCGTGCGCATGAGCCAGGCCGACGGCGAGTGCGGCAGGCCGTTGCGGCCCCAGTGCACCAGCGCCGATTCCAGCGCGTCCTGCAGGCTGTCCTCGGCGAGCTGGAAGTCCCTGAGGTTGACGATGAGGCATGACAGCAGCCGCCCGCCGTCCTCGCGCACGATCGAGGCGAGAACCTGCCCGACCGGCTGGCTGCCTGTCATGTCCTCCACCTGCGGTCAGCCGAAGTTCTGGATCGGGCGCACCTCGACGGCGCCGTAGCTCGCCGTCGGGATCATCGCCGCATAGCGCAGCGCCTCGTCGAGATTGGCACAGTCGAAGATGTAGAATCCGCCGAGCTGCTCCTTGGAGTCGGCGAAGGGGCCGTCCATCGTCTCGGGCTTGCCGCCGCGCACGCGCAGCGTCGTTGCCGTCGAGGCGGTCTCCAGCGCCTCGCCGAGCACCAGCACGCCGTCGCGCGCGAAAGCTTCGTTCGCCGCCTGGTAGGCGGCCATGAACGAGCCGAATTCCGGCGTGCCGTAGGCGGGCGACGAGCCGGGCTCGGCATAGATAAGGGCCATATACTTCATTTCGGGATCTCCGTTGGCTTCACGATCATCCATCCGGCAAGGATGGTGCGCAATGACGAACGGCCGGTGACGCGATCGACTCCGGCCGCGCATTTTTTGAGAGTCAGAACTGCGACCAGACGAGGTAGGCGACCGCCCCCATCATCGCGACCTGCGTGCCGATGCCGCCGGCAAGGCGCAGCGGCGCGGCGGGCTTGGCCGGATCGAGCCCGACCGCATGGGCGACACGCGCAACGACCAGCAGCACACCCATGGCGTGCAGCCACGGCACTGGCAGGCCGCGCGCTTCGCAGAGCGCCATCAGCAGGAGCGCTACGGCAAGGTTCTCGGCAAGGTTGCCATGGCGGCGGATCCACAGCGCAAGGCCGGTATTGTCTCCGTGCAGGATGGAAATCCCCGTCTGCCCGCGCTTGGCGCTGACGATGTTGGCGAGGACGATCATCCAGACCGTGAGGACGGATGCGTAGATTGCAGTAACCTGAAAAGTCATCTGAACCCCGGGGGCTTGGTTGCGTACAGCGCAATGACGAACGGCGCTCCGCCGATCGACTCCTTCCCGAAGATTTTTTGTCGACCTCCTGCTCAGCGGATCGTGAGCAGTGCCTCGACCGCCTCGATCTCCTGCAGCTCGACGAACCGGACCGCAAAGCCGACGCCGAGGTGCCGCACCACGCGCCCGACGATCCGCCCGACGGCGAGCGGCGTGCCGACTTGCGGCGTGACCTCGGCCGAAACAGCCACTCCCGAACGCGAGACGTCGATGACGAAACACGGCAGCTGCATGCCGTCCGCGAAGATGATGGTCGAACGCGGATCGCGCGGCGCCCAGCGCCTGTGCTCGCGTCGGTCGGGCAATTGCTGGAGCACGTGCCGCTTGTACCAGCCGATCCTGGCGGCCAGTCTCGCCCGTTCTTCCTCGCCGCAAACGATAGCGAAGGCGAAGCCGGCATCCACTCGGCGCACGATCGTGCCGCTCAGGATGCCGAAGGCGTCGAAATGCGCGGTTACGCCGTCGCCGCCGCGCCCCACCACGGGAGCGACCACGACGCCCATGCGCGACGAAATCGAGCACAGCCTGCAGGCAAAGATTTCAACGCCCCCGCCCGAGGCGGAGCTGCGTCCGGAAAGCGCGTAGCGTCCTGCCACTGCACCAATGAAGCGTACGTCCCGTTGCGACGCTTCCGCGTCGTTCGGGATCGGCAACCGCGAACCACCCATTCTGGGTCCCCCAAGCGCGGAAATCCGGGCGGGACCTTAGGGGCTTTCCCTGAAGCGACCATTGCGCAATTGCCGCAAATCCGAGGTTTTGCGGTGACGGAACTGCAAGGATGAACGGAGCCGGCGCTCTACTGGCGCGTAACGGGGCCTGCGGGGTAGAGCCCGAGAACGCTGGCGGCGAGTTCCTTTTCTGCCCCGCTCTTGAGCGTCAGCAGCGCCTCGAGCTTGTCGAGGTCCTGCAGGTCGTTGAACTCGACTGCAAATCCGTACTCGAGGTATCTCACCACGCGGCCGGGCACCGAGCCCACGGCCAGCAGCGTCGTGATGGCCGGCGCGATATCGGCCGAAACCGCGACGCCCGAACGCGACATGTCGATGATGAGGCAGGGTACGGTCTGCCCGCCCGCCATTACCACTTTGGCATGGGGGTGCCGCGGAAGCACCCGTTTGTGCTGCCGGCGTTCGGGCGCCTGGTGCGCCACGTGGTGCTTGAGCCAGTCTATACGCGCCGCCAGCGCTTCCCGTTCGGTCTGCGTGCAGTGGAACCGCACGACGAACCCGCCTGCGATTTCGTGGTCGATCTCGCCATGCAGCAACCCCAGAGGATCGAACCGCATCGCCAGCGCGGTTCCTGCCTTGCCCGAAACCGGCGCGTCGAAGACGGCCATCTGCGTGGAGATGCTGCGCGCCCGGCACGCGAAGACCTTGACCTGCGTATCCTCGCGCCGCTGGTCGGAAAAGACGTAGCAGCCCATGAGGTCGCCGATGAAGCGTGCATCGCTCCTCGGCCGGCTGCCGGGCGCGCGGCTCCCCTGCCGCTCGTTCGAAACCATGGCCCCCTCCGCCAAAAGCTCCGGAGAGATACTTGCGCACAATTACTTAAAATATTGCCACACGCCCGCAGCCTCCTGCTGTACGCGATCAAGTAAAGGTTGTTCCCTTAAATACTTTCCATTTGCATCTGCCGGTAGAAGTCTTCTGGGCCATCTACTTCGCGCAGCCGCCCCTTCTCGATGAGAAAGAACCGGCTTGCCACCGCGTCGACGAACGCCCGGTCGTGCGAAACGAGGATGCAGCTGGCTTGGCTTTCGAGGATTTCCTCCTCCAGCCGCTCCTGCCCGGCGATGTCGACATGGTTGGTCGGCTCGTCGAGCAGGTAGAAGTTGGGCTTCGTCAGCCGCAGAGCCAGCAGCCCGAGCCGCGAGCGTTGCCCGAACGACAGCTCTGCGATTGGACGGCCCTGCTTCTCGATGGCGAACCCCGCGCCGGCCAGAAGGCTTCTGGCTCGCTGGTCCGGCACGTCGAAGCGCCGGGAGATGAACTCCTCGGGTGTTTCGCGTGCCGGCAGCTGCGATATCGCCTGGTCTGCATAGCCCGGCACCACGGAGGGCGTCACGCGTACGCCCGCCACGTCCTCGCCCGCCATCGCGCGGGCCATGAGCTTCATGAGCTGCGACTTGCCCGTGCCGTTGCGGCCGAGCACGACGATCCGGTCGCCCTTGAAGATGTGGACGAGCCCCGTGCGGAACAGCGGCTCTCCCGCCGGCGTCGTGACGGTGAGCCCGTCGAGCGTCACCAGTACCCGCGCATGCGTGTCCCGGTTGGAAAGGCGGATGTCGCCGCTGCGCTCCTTGTGCAGCGCCCGCTGCGCTTCCTCGATGGCGGCGGCGCGGGCCTTGAGGCGCTTCGCCTTCACCAGCAGCAGGTCGCTGCCGCTGTTGATGCCGACATTGTAGAGCTCGCCGGCATTGCGGCGCAGGCGCTTGGCTTCCTTGAGCTCCTTCTCCTGCCGGCCGGCATCCGCTGCGTCCGCTTCGTCGAGCGCCGCCCGCGCCTGCGAGTACGACAGCGGGAAGAACCGGGACTCTCCCGGGCGCAGGAACAGCGTCCGGTTCGTCGTTGCATCGAGGAACTGCCGGTCGTGGCTGGCGATCACCACCGGGATCGATCGCGCCGCTTGGTTGAGCCACTCCTCGAGCTGGAAGATGCGGGCAAGGTCGAGGTGGTTGGTCGGCTCGTCGAGCAGAAGTGCGTCGGGCTGGGTCACCCAGACCCGCGCGATCAGCGCCAGCCGCTGCCAGCCGCCGCTGAGCTCGGCAAGCGGCCGCTCGCGCATGTCCGCCGGCGTTGCGAATTCGTCGAGCGCCACGTCCACCCGCCAGGCCTCGTCGCGCTGCGCATCGGGAGGCAGCGCGTCGGCGACCGCATCCCGAAGGCGCATGGGCATCAGCCGTGCCGGCACGTCCTGCTCCACATACCCGATGGTCAAGCCGCGCGAGAGCACGATCTCGCCGCTGCCGGGTTCGGCCTGGCCCGCCATTGCGCGCAGAAGCGTCGTCTTGCCGCCGCCATTGCCGGCGACGAGCCCGAGCCGGTCGCCATCCGAGACGACGAGGTTGAGATTCTGGAAAAGGGTCTCGCCGGCGACGGCGCCGGCATTGCGGAGGCTGATCGAGCCCATGGGAATTCTCGCTGGTGGAAAGGCGCAGGCGCGCCCTGGTGCAATCTTGTCCGCGGCGCCTATGCGCGCGAACTATGACGTTGCGGACCAGCGATCGAGTAGTGACGAAAGGGCGTCAGTTCCCGCGGATTGCCGGCCCTGCAGGCATGACCCGCAGGGCGAAGACAGGACCACGCTGACGGTGGGGATCGAAACGAAACGTCACGCGGTCCTCCTCTGGTTCGGGGTTGACGATGATCGCCTTATAGAGCGCGGCGGCCGCCGCGGCAACAGCATCAAGCCAGATAGAAGAGCGCGGCGCAGGCGAGGACGAGCAGCGGCCTCGGCGCGGCAAGACGGGCAAGCCGGTACGCAGTACCAATGAATCCGGCTCGCACCCATCTTTTGGATGGCAGGTGGGAAACGTCGGCCGCAAACAACGCAATACCGATGGGCGACGCTTCCCGCATACGGCAACTCCAGACACAGACCGTATGGGAAATGTCTAGCAGCGCGCCCTTAAGAAAGTGCTGAAAGAAAGCAAACGCTTGGTAAAATCGCCGACCGATATCGGGACGGATTTGAGCGTTGTCAAAACCCGACTTATCTCAGCACGACACGATCGATGATCGTATTGTTGCAGAAATCGAAGTCGAGCAGATACGTCGTTCCACCCTGCACCGCGCGCACCCGTATGCGGCGGTCGCCCGCGACGTTGAGCGCGATATCGCTGTAGCCGCGCGCGGCGATGGCCTGCCGGATCTGGTAGTCGGTCATGCAGATTCCGAGCTCGGGCCGGCGCGGTTCGTAGGTGTCGTTCCAGAACTGCAGGCCGAACGCGCTGTAGGGCGGCTGCGCGACCGCCGGCCCCGCCACGAGCCCTGCCAGCAGCACCGCTGCCACGATGGTGCGCGTGAGGGTTTTATGTCCAACCTTGCTCATCGTCGTTTCCCGCCATGCTCTTGCCCAAGAATAGGGCCAGCCTCCATCTCGCTCAATCGCCGAAGGTGTGCAGCCGTTCCAAATGGCAGCCATCGGATTGACCGTCCTTCCTACACCGGCCCGAGTGAACCGCGCCCGATCCCGCCGTTCATCTTCGGTTCATCTTGACGCCCTGATTGCAGGTAGCCGCGCCACCCCGCGTCGGCGCTGCAAAATCCCGGCGGCGCTTGGGTTATGCTAGAAAGCAAGCAACGCCGATTCGGCCCCTAGACGGAATTCCACGTGTCGCAAGCTGAAGACCTGTTCGCAGACGAGCCCGCTCCCACCCCTGTCCCGCAAAAGTCGCCGGCGGCCAGGCCCGCGCGTGCGCCGCAGTCGGGATCGAGTTCCTATTCCGCTCACGACATCGAGGTGCTCGAGGGTCTCGAGCCCGTGCGCCGCCGGCCGGGCATGTATATCGGCGGCACCGACGCCAACGCGCTCCACCACCTCTTTGCCGAGATCATCGACAATTCCATGGACGAGGCCATCGCCGGCCATGCCAGCCGGATCGAGGTGCACCTGGAAGCGTCCGGGCACGTCACCGTCACCGACAACGGCCGGGGCATGCCCGTCGAGAACCATCCCAAGTTTCCCGGGCGCTCGACGCTCGAGATCATCATGACGACGCTCCACGCCGGCGGCAAGTTCGATTCCAAGGCCTACGAGACCTCGGGCGGCCTCCACGGCGTCGGCGCGTCCGTCGTCAACGCCCTTTCCGACGAGATGGTGGTCGAGGTCGCGCGAGACCAGACGCTCTACCGCCAGACCTATTCGCGCGGCAAGCCGCTGGGGCCTGTCGAGACCGTCGGACGGGTCAGCAACCGGCGCGGCACGACCACGCGCTTCCATCCCGATCCCGAGATCTTCGGCGCCCACGCGCATCTCTCGGCCGCCCGCCTCTTCCGCATGACCCGCGCCAAGGCCTACCTCTTCGGCGGCGTCGAGCTGCGCTGGAGCTGCGACGAGGCCCTCGCCGGCGAGGAAGTGCCTGCCAAGGCGACCTTCCACTATCCGGGGGGCCTCAAGGACTTCATGGCCGCCCGCGTCGAGGGCGAGACGCGCATCGTCGAGGAGATCTTCTCGGGCAGTGCCGGCCGGCCAGGCGGGCACGGCGCCGTCGAATGGGCCATCGCCTGGACCCTCGGCGACGGCGGCATCTCCTCCTACTGCAACACCGTGCCGACGCCCGACGGCGGCACGCATGAGACGGGCCTGCGCACCGCGCTTTTGCGCGGCCTCAAGAATTACGCCGAACTGACCAAGAACAAGGCCGCCGCGATCCTCACCTCCGAGGACATCTTTGCCGGCTGCAACGCGATGCTCTCGGTCTTCGTGCGCGAGCCCGAGTTCGTCGGCCAGACCAAGGACAAGCTCGCCTCCGGCGAAGCGACGCGCATCGTCGACAATGCCCTGCGCGACGCCTTCGACCACTGGCTCGCCGCCTCGCCCAACCAGGCCGGCAAATTGCTCGACTGGGCGGTCGACCGCGCCGAGGAGCGCCTGCGCCGCCGCAAGGAAAAGGAGATCGACCGGGCGAGCGCCACCCGCAAGCTCCGCCTGCCCGGCAAGCTCGCCGACTGCACTCAGACCGCCGCCCAGGGCGCCGAGATCTTCATCGTCGAGGGCGACAGCGCCGGCGGCAGCGCCAAGCAGGCGCGCAACCGCGCGACACAGGCCGTGCTGCCTCTGCGCGGCAAGATTCTCAACGTCGCCGGCGCCAGCCGCGACAAGCTCGCCGCCAACCAGCTCATCGCCGACATGATCCAGGCCCTGGGCTGCGGCACCCGCGAGCGCTACCGTGAGGATGACCTGCGCTACGACAAGATCATCATCATGACCGACGCGGACGTCGACGGCGCCCACATCGCTTCGCTCCTCATCACCTTCTTCTTCCAGGAGATGCCCAAGCTCATCGACGGCGGCCATCTCTACCTCGCCATGCCCCCGCTCTACCGCCTCTCCCAAGGCGGCAAGACGCTCTATGCGCGCGACGACGCGCACAAGGACGAGCTTCTCGCCACCGAGTTCAACGGCAAGGGCAAGGTCGACATCACCCGCTTCAAGGGCCTGGGCGAAATGCCCTTCGCGCACCTGCGCGAAACGACCATGGCGCCGGCCACCCGCACCTTGCTTCAGGTCAAGGTCATCGACGATCGCGACGAGACCAAGCTCACCGTCGATCGCCTGATGGGCACCCGCCCCGAAGCGCGTTTCGAGTTCATCCAGGAGAATGCAGAGTTCGTTACCGACCTCGATATTTGATGAACTTGCCGCCCGACTTCAGCAAATCCCTGAAATACCGTTGACTTGAGAAGTCCATACGATATGGTCCGCGCCGCCTGGAGTTTTCGGCGCACGGCTGCGGCAACCGACTCGCTGAAATCCCTCAAGGTCGCACTGTCGATCACAAGCAATCGCCACAAAGGCGACAGGACCGGCACCGCAACCCGGATGCGGCGCGTTTGTTTTCCCGCCCGGGAGCCTTACGAACGACTGTCGGCAAGCATCGCGTTGCCCTACGCAGGACTTTGCCGAGCATGATGAATGGACCACTGATTTGACCGACGATTTTTCCGGGCTTGGTCTTTCCAGCAAAGTTACCGATGCCGTCGCCGCGGCCGGCTACACCAAGCCAACCGACATTCAGGCCAAGGCGATCCCGCATGTCCTCGACAGGAAGGACATCATAGGCATCGCCCAGACCGGCACTGGCAAGACGGCCTCCTTCGTGCTGCCGATGCTGACCCGCCTTGAGTCCGGCCGGGCCCGCGCCCGCATGCCGCGCACGCTCATCCTCGAGCCGACCCGCGAGCTCGCCGCCCAGGTCCATGAGAACTTCGAGAAATACGGCAAGAACCACCGGCTCTCCGTCGCCCTCCTCATCGGCGGCGTTTCCTTCGAGGACCAGAACAAGATCCTCGACCGCGGGGCCGACGTTCTGATCGCCACCCCCGGGCGCATGCTCGACCAGTTCGAGCGCGGCCGCATTCTTTTGACCGGCGTCGAGATCCTCGTGATCGACGAGGCCGACCGCATGCTCGACATGGGATTCGTGCCTGACATCGAGCGCATCTGCGGCCTCCTGCCTCCGCGCCGGCAGACCCTCTTCTTCTCGGCCACCATGCCGCCCGAGATCGAGAAGCTCACCAAGCGGTTCCTGCGCGATCCGATCAAGATCGAGGTCGCCCGGCAGAACTCCACCGCCGAGACCATCACCCAGAAGCTGGTCAAGGTGGGCTCCAAGCCCGAGGAGAAGCGCGCGGCGCTACGTGATCAGATCCGTGCCGCCGAGAACCTCACCAACGCCATCATCTTCTGCAACCGCAAGCGCGATGTGGCCACCCTCGCCCGCTCGCTGCAGCGCCACGGCTTCTCCGCCGGCGCCCTCCATGGCGACATGGACCAGAAGAGCCGGATGGAAACGCTTGACGCCTTCAAGGCCAACAAGCTCACGCTCCTCGTTGCCAGCGACGTTGCCGCTCGCGGCCTCGACATTCCCGCCGTCAGCCACGTCTTCAACTTCGACGTGCCGGTCCATGCCGAGGACTATGTCCACCGCATCGGCCGCACGGGCCGCGCCGGCCGATCCGGCGCCGCCTTCACCCTCGTCGCGCCTGCCGACGGCAAGCATCTCGACGCCATCCTCAAGCTCATCCAGCGCGACATCCCCTGGGTCGAGGGCGCCCCCGCCCCCACCGACGAGGAGCCGTTCGAGGAAAAGCGTGGAGCGAGGCGCCGCAAGCCCGCCGCCGAAAAGCCGCAGGCCGAGAAGGCCGCCAGGCCTGCAAGGGCACCGAGGAAGAGCGAGCCTAGCAGGTCCGAGCGCGACGAGGGTGAGCCGCGCCGCAAGCCCGACGCGCGCGAGGCCAGGGAGCTCGGCATCGACGAGAATTCGCCGTTCGGTGCCGACGGTCCGGTGCCGGCGTTCCTCCTGCGCGGACTGCCACGGTCACGATAATATCTTGTGGGAACTCAAGATTCCCCGCATGAGTGCGCGTCTCGCCCGTTGATATGTATACTTCGGCGGGCATATTTACCGAGTTTTAGACGGGATGATGTGTAATCGGGATGCCCAACGGCGGGCGCCCGAGCAGAACGCGAGGACATCGTGTCGGAACAGGAATACAGGCGCGTACTTGGCTATGGGAATGCCGCCTTCGACCTGCTCAAGCGCAGCAGCATCCCGCCCTATCCGAACTTCTACGAGCTCCTCTACACCTATGCCACCGGTGTCAACCCGGCGCTGAATACCCGTATCAACGAGATTTTCCGGCAAGGGCACTCCCCCACGGTCAATCTCGCCGAGGCACTCTACAACGAGTTCCTCAAGTCCGATGTCGACGAGCGCATCAGCGCCGTCTCCGAGCGCATGCACGCGCGCATCGAGGCCGTGCACGATGCCATCGACAGCGCCATGGTCACGGCCAGCGCCTATTCCGGCACGCTGCAGGCCGCCCGCGGCGACCTCGAGGCCGAGGTCACGCCCGATGCGCTCAAGACCATGGCTGAGCGCCTGCTTGCCGAAACTCGCCGCATGCAGGATACCAACCGGCACCTCGAGATGAAGCTCGAGGCCTCGCGCGACGACATAGCGGCGCTCCGTCGCGACCTCGAGAACGTGCGCCGCGAGTCGCTGCTCGACCCGCTGACCAAGATCTCCAACCGCAAGAGCTTCGACGAAGGCCTGGCCACGGCCATTAGCGAAGCGCGACGCGACCGGCTGCCGCTCTGCCTGCTGTTCCTCGACATCGATCACTTCAAGAAGTTCAACGACATCCATGGCCACCAGACCGGCGACCAGGTGCTGAGGCTCGTCGCCATGACCTTGAAGTCCAACATCAAGGGCAAGGACCTGGCGGCCCGCTACGGCGGCGAGGAGTTCGCCGCGGTCCTGCCCCACACCGATCTCGAAGGCGCGGTCATCGCCGCCGAGAACATCCGCAAGGCCATCCAGGCCAAGCAACTCCTCAAGCGCTCCACCAACGAGAAGCTCGGCCGCATCACCGCTTCCTTCGGCGTCGCGATGCTGCGCGACGACGACACGGCCTCTTCCCTCATCGAGCGCGCCGACCGCTGCCTCTATGCCGCCAAGCACGCCGGCCGCAACCGGGTTGTCAGCGAATCCGAGCTCGCCAGCATCGAAGCGGCCTGAGGCCGATCCCTCCCCGCCGCGCGTTACCATCCGGCGGCACGTCAGCGCTTGCCAGAGCCTTCTCGTTTCCCCAGACTGCAGAACCCTTTAGAGGTTCATTCGCCAGGGAGCGATCGTGATCGGCGTCGACGACATCCTGCGCATGCTGCAGGCGGACCTGCACCTCGTCGCCCTGATACTCGCCGCCAACTATGTGCTGGCCGCCGTCTGCGCCGTGCGCGAGGTGATGAACTCGCGCACCTCCCAGGGCTCCATCGCCTGGCTCCTTTCCCTGCTGCTGCTCCCGTTCCCGACCGCGCTCCTCTACCTCGTCTTCGGCTGGAAGTTCTTCGACGACTACGCCATCGAGCGCATCAAGCTTGGCCGCACGCTCCGCCCCGTGCGGGCGCGCGACCTGGCACTCATCGACCAGGAAGCGGACAAGGAATGGCCGGTGCTCTCCGGCGTCGCCGAGCTCCCGTTCCTCTCCGGCAACAAGGTCGAGGTGCTCATCGATGGCAAGGAGACGTTCGACTCGATCTTCGATGGCATCTCCAAGGCCCGCTCGCAGCTCCTCATCCAGTTCTACATCGTGCGAGACGACCGGCTGGGCCGCGAGCTCGCCGACCGGCTGATCGAGCGCGCCCAGGCGGGCGTCAACGTCTATTTCATCTATGACGAGGTCGGCAGCACCGGCATGCCCAAGGCCTACCGGGAGCGCCTGCGCGCCGCCGGCGTTAAGATCGCCGCCTTCAACCGGCGCCACCGGTTCCTGCGCATGTACGGTCCCGCGCGCCTCAACTACCGCAACCACCGCAAGATCGTCGTCGCCGACGGCGAGATCGCCTGGGTGGGCGGCCACAATGTCGGCGTCGAATATCTGGGCGAAGATCCACGCTTCGGCCACTGGCGCGACACCCACGTGCGCGTGCGCGGCCCCGCCGCCCTCGCCTGCGCCCTCGTTTTCCGCGAGGACTGGGAGTGGGCGACCGGCGAGCTGCTGCCCGCCGACCCGCCCGAGCTCGTGCAGACCCCCGGTGACCAGTCCGTCCTCGTCATGGGTACCGGTCCGGCCGACAAGCTCGAGGAATGCGCCATCGCCTTCACCGACATCATCGCCCAGGCGCGCGAGCGGCTGTGGATCGTCAGCCCCTATTTCGTGCCGGATACCGACGTGCGTACCGCCCTTTATGCCGCGGCCATCCGCGGCGTCGACGTGCGCATCATGCTTCCCGAAAAGCCCGATCACCTGCTGGTCTGGCTCGCCAGCATCGCCCATGCCGACGCCATGGTCGAGCACGGCATCTCCATGTACCGCTACACCGACGGATTCCTGCACCAGAAGGTGCTGCTGATGGATGACCGCATCGCTTCGATCGGCAGCACCAATTTCGACAACCGGTCCTTCGCCATTAATTTCGAGATCACTCTCTGGTTTCCGGGCCGCGAAACCGTCGACATCGTAGAGCGCATGCTGCTGGCCGACTTCGAGCACTGCCGCAAGGTTTCGGCCGCCGAAGTCACCGGCCGCTCGCTGGTCTGGCGCTTCGTTGCGCAGGCGGCCAAGCTCTTCTCCCCGATTCTATAGGAATACCCCAATGACCGAATTCCTCTTCCGCGACGACAGCTATCTGCGCTCGGCCGAGGCCCGGGTCGTCGAACTCACGCCGGAGCGCGGCATCGGTCTCGACCGCACCGTCTTCTACGCCACCTCCGGCGGCCAGCCCGGCGACACCGGGCGCCTGCGCCGCGCGGACGGGAGCGAGATCGCAATTGCCGCCACCATCCATCCCGAAGGCGACAAGGCGCGCATCCTGCATATCCCTACCAGCGATGCCGCCTTGCCCGAACCGGACGAACCGGTCACCGTCGAGATCGATTGGGAGCGGCGCTTCCGCCTGATGCGCATGCACACGGCCCTGCACCTGCTCTCGGTCGTCTTCCCCTTCCCCGTCACCGGCGGCTCCATCGCCGAGGACAAGGGCCGGCTCGATTTCGACATGCCCGAAGTCCCCGCCGATCTCCCGGAGCTCGAAGCGCTTCTCAACGGCATGGTCGAAGCCGCCCACCCCGTCACCTACGAGTGGATCACCGACGAGGAGATGGCCGCCAACCCCGGCCTCATCAAGACGATGAAGGTGAAGCCTCCCATGGGCCAGGGGCGCGTGCGGCTGGTTCGCATCGGCGACGTCGACCTCCAGCCCTGTGGCGGCACGCATGTGGCCAACACCGCCGAGATCGGTCCGTTGAAGCTCGGCAAGATCGAAAAGAAGGGCAAGGAAAACCGGCGCGTCCACCTGCTCTTTGCCGAAGGTACCTAGCTCCGGCGGCAGCCGTCACCTCACCGGCGGAGCGTAGAGCAGGCCTCCGTTGAGCCAGAGCGAGTTCTGCCCGCGCAGCAGCACCGCGCCGGTTTGCGGCCCGAAATTGCGCTCGTAGATTTCGCCGTAGTTGCCGACGGCCCGGATCACGTTGGCCATGAAGTCCGCCTCCAGCCCGAGCGCCGAGCCGTAGTCGCCCTCGAGGCCCAACAGCCGCCGCACGGCCGCCGTGCGCGTCGTTGCCAATGACTCGATGTTGAGCGAGGTGACCCCCAGCTCCTCGGCGTTGATCAGCGCATAGATCGTCCATTTGACGATGTTGAACCACCGGTCGTCGTTCGCCCGCACCACCGGGCCGACCGCTTCTTTGGAGATGCGTTCGGGCAGGATGCGGTGGAAGAGCGGGTCGGGCAGCTCGCGCCGCATGGCGTTGAGCTCGCGCCCGGAGGCCGATAGCACGTTGCAGAGCCCGGCACGGTAGGCGAGCAGCAGGTCGGCGGTGTCCTCATAGACCACCTCGCTGTAGTTCGCCTGGTTCTCGAAGAAGAACTCGCGCAGCCGCGTCAGCTCCTCGCCGTTGTCGGCAACGCAGATCGTCAGGTCGTCGAGCTCGTAGGCCGAGACTACGCCCTCGGACTGCGGCACCATGAATGCCTGTCCGTCGAAGAAGGTCGGTGCCACGTAGCGCGCATCATAGACAGTATCGCGCCGCTCGGTCCACGGCGCGTTGCGCACGATCACGTCGAGTTCGCCGGTCTGCAGCGTCGCGAAGCGGCTCGTGCCGCGTAGCGGCCGGAACTCGAGGAGGTTCGGGTCGCCCAGCACCGCTGCGGCGATCGCCCGGCAGATATCGATGTCGAACCCGCTCCAGCGCCCTTCGCCGTCGAGCTGCGAGAAGCCCGCGAGGGGGCCGACCGCACCGCAGATGAGGAACCCGCGCTCGCGCACGGCCTCGAGTGTCTGCGCCCGCGCACCGCCTGTCGCGAGGGCCCCTGCGATCAGCACAAGCAGCAGCAGCCGCACATGCCGCATGGCCGCCCGCAATGGCGAGTTTGCTTTAGGGTTCGACACTGCCAGACGACCGGAAAAGGCTCCCTGCACGCCCAGCACTATCGACAGGCGGCGCCTGGGGGTCAAGGCGCGGCGGCAGTTATGGACAGCTCGCCGCGCCTCGCTACGCCGCCCCATTCCGGGCCGGCATCAGCCAGATCGACCTAGTGCAGGATCTGGCTGAGGAAGAGCTTCGTGCGCTCGTGGCGTGGGTTGGAGAAGAAGTTCTCCGGGTCGTTCTGCTCGATGATCTGGCCCTGGTCCATGAAGATCACGCGGTTGGCGACCTGACGGGCAAAGCCCATCTCGTGGGTGACGCAGAGCATCGTCATCCCGTCCTCGGCCAACGAGATCATCACTTCCAGCACCTCCTTGACCATCTCCGGGTCGAGTGCGGACGTCGGCTCGTCGAAGAGCATGATCCTGGGCTGCATGCAGAGCGAGCGTGCGATGGCGACGCGCTGCTGCTGCCCGCCCGAGAGCTGGCCGGGATACTTGTTGGCCTGCTCGGGGATCTTGACCCGCTCCAGGTAGTGCATCGCCGTCGCTTCCGCCTCGGCCTTGGGAATGCCGCGCACCCAGATGGGGGCGAGCGTCAGGTTCTGCAGGATCGTCAGGTGCGGGAAGAGGTTGAAGTGCTGGAACACCATGCCGACCTCTCGCCGTACCTCGTCGATGCGCTTCAGGTCGTTGGTCAGCTCCGTCCCGTTGACGACGATGTCGCCCTGCTGGTGCTCCTCGAGCCGGTTGATGCAGCGGATGAGCGTCGACTTGCCCGAGCCCGAAGGCCCGGCGATGACGATACGCTCGCCCTTCATCACCCGCAGGTTGATGTCGCGCAGCACGTGGAAGTCCCCGTACCACTTGTGCATCCCGACGATGTCGATGGCCACTTCCGTCGAGGACACCTTCATCTGCGAGGTGTCGATCTCGCGGTCTACCGTGGTTTCGGAAATTTCGCTCATGGCGTTACCTCTTGTGGCCGGTGTCCAGGCGCCGCTCCATCCAGATGGAATAGCGGGACATGGCGAAACAGAAAATCCAGAAGACGAAGGCGGCGAACAGGTAGCCGGTCACCGCCTGCGTGGGTGAGGACCAGTTGATGTCCGAGCTCGCTGCCTGCACGGTGTTGAGCAGGTCGAAGATGCCGACGATCGACACCAGCGACGTGTCCTTGAAGAGCGCGATGAAGCTGTTCACGATGCCCGGAATGACGTGCTTCAAGGCCTGCGGCAGGATGATGAGGCCCATGGACTTCCAGTAGCTGAGGCCGAGCGAGCTCGCCGCCTCGTACTGCCCGCGCGGCAGCGCCTGCAGCCCGCCGCGCACCACCTCCGCCAGGTACGCCGACGAGAAGAGCGTCACGCCCACCAGCGCCCGCAGGAGCTTGTCGACTGTCGTGCCCTGCGGCATGAACAGCGGCAGCATGATCGAGGCCATGAAGAGGATGGTGATCAGCGGCACCGCCCGCCACAGTTCGATGAACATCACGCAGAGCGTCTTGATGATCGGCAGCTTCGATTGCCGCCCGAGCGCCAGAAGCACTCCGATGGGCATCGAGCAGATGATGCCGACGAGCGAGATGATGAGGGTGACCAGCAGCCCGCCCCACTGCTCCGTCGGCACTCGCGGCATTCCGAAGACGCCGCCGTTGAGCAGGTAGTAGCAGATGATCGGATAGACGACGAAGAAGAGGATGGCGTTGGTGCGCTTGAACGGCACCCGAGGCCAGAGCAGCGGCACGAGGAGCAGCGCGCCGAGCAGGAACACCAGGTTCGGCCGCCAGTATTCGGCCGGCGGATAGAACCCGTAGATGAAAAAGCTCATGCGCGCCGAGATATAGGCCCAGCAGGCCCCTGCCCCCGCCGCGCGGCACTCCTCGACGGTACCGCCCGGCGGCACCGCGTGCCCCAGCGGCGCCGGCACGATGAAGTTGAAGATCGGCGGGATCGCCCAGATGAGGAAGGCGATGCCGATGACGCTCATCACCGTGTCGAAGGGCGTGGCGAAGAGGTTCTGCCGCGCCCAGCCGACGAAACCGGTGGTGCGCACCGGCGCCGGCTGGGGCGCCACCATCTGCTCGCGAACGTAAGAGAGGGTCATCTCGGTCTCCTAGCGTTCCACGAGCGCGACGCGCGCGTTGTACCAGTTCATGAACGCGGACGTAGCCAGCGACAGCGTGAGGTAGACGGCCATGGTGATGGCGATCACCTCGATCGCCTTGCCGGTCTGGTTGAGCGTCGTGCCCATGAACACGTTGACCAGTTCGGGATAGCCGATCGCCGCCCCGAGCGAGGAGTTCTTGGTGAGGTTGAGGTATTGGCTGGTCAGCGGCGGGATGATGACGCGCATCGCCTGCGGGATGATGACGAGCCGCAGCCGGTCGCCTTCGCGCAGGCCCAGCGATTGCGCCGCCTCCGTCTGCCCCTTGTTCACCGCCTGGATGCCGCTTCTGACGTTCTCGGCGATGAACGCGGCCGTGTAGATGGTGAGCCCGAAGGCGAGCGCCACGAACTCCGGCGGCAGCTCCAGGCCCCCGCGGAAGTTGAACCGCTGCAGCTCCGGCATCTCGAAGGTCATGCTGGCGCCGCTGAGGACGAAGCCGAGCACGACGACGGCAAGCAAGACGGCGATGTTGACCGCCACCACCGGAAACCGCTGCCCCGTCGCCTCCAGCCGCCGCCGCGCCCAGACCGTGATCCCGATGGTCGCGGCGATGGCTATGGCTACGGCGACGTACACCCAGCCGAACTGCTCGTCGGGGATCGGCCGCGGCACGTAGAGCCCGCGCTGGTTGATGAAGACGCCGAGCGGCAGCGCGAGGCTGTCGCGCACGGCGGGCATGGCCTTCAGCACCGCGAAGTACCAGAAGAAGAGCTGCAGGAGCAGCGGGATGTTGCGGATCACCTCGACATAGACGGTGGCGAACCGCGCGATCAGCCAGTTGGACGACAGCCGCGCGACGCCGAGGATGAAGCCGATGAGGGTAGCGAACACGATACCGATGGCGGCTACCACCAGCGTGTTGAGCAGGCCCACCAGGAACGCTTCCCAGTAGAACGAGGAGCGGTCGAACGGGATGAGCGTGAAGCTGATGCCGAACCCGGAGGTCTGGAACAGGAAGTCGAAGCCCGTCGTCTTGTTCTGCGCGGCCAGGTTCTGCGCGGTGTTGGTGATGATCCAGACGAAGAACGCGATGACGAGGATCGCGACGACGATCTGGTAGATGACGCCGCGGATGACGGGATCGTTGTAGAAGGCGACTCTCGGCGGAGCGCTTTGGGTGTTGCTTTGGACGGCCATGGGGCGAAAGGTCCTCTCAGCGGACGATGCGGCGCGCTTGCGTGAAAACCGGGAAAAGCCCGAGCCGACCGGCCCCGGCGCTGGCCGGCAGCGCGCAAATGCCAGTGGACTTGGCTTGTCCTCGATGTGTCACGAATGGTGCCAGCAAAAGCGATCCGGCGCCCTCGATGGATCGGGGCGCCGGATCTCAGTTCCTTAGCGGATCGGCATCGCGTATTGCAGGCCGCCGTCCGTCCAGAGCGCGTTCAGGCCGCGCTCGAGGCCGATCTCGGTCTCCGGACCGACATGGCGCGCATAGGACTCGCCGTAGTTGCCGATGTGCTTGACGATCCGGTACGCCCAGTCGTTGGTCAGCCCGAGCGGCGTGCCGAACTCGCCCTCGACGCCCAGCAGGCGCCGCACGGCCGGGTTGTCGGAGCCGAGCATCTCGTCGACATTGGCCTGGGTCACGCCCAGTTCTTCGGCCTCGAGCAGCGCGTAGTAGGTCCAGCGGTTGATCTTGAACCACTGGTCGTCGCCCTGGCGGACCACCGGGCCCAGCGGCTCCTTGGAGATGATCTCGGGCAAGATGATGTATTCGTCCGGATTGGCGAACTTGGAGCGTTCGGCCGCCAGCGCCGAAGCGTCGGTCGTGTAGACGTCGCAGCGGCCGTCCTCGAAGGCCTTCACCACTTCGTCCTGGTCGGTGAAGACCACGGGAGTGAAGTCCATGCCGTTGGCGGCGAAATAGTCGGCGGCGTTGAGCTCGGTCGTCGTGCCCGATTCGATGCAGATCGCGGCGCCCGAAAGGTCGAGCGCTGACTCGATGCCATCGGCCTCGCGCACCATGAAGCCCTGGCCGTCGTAGTACATCGTGCCGATGAACGAGATGCCGAGGTCGGTGTCGCGGCTCATCGTCCAGGTCGTGGTGCGCGACAGGATGTCGATTTCGCCGGCCGAAAGGGCCGCAAAGCGCTCCTGGGAGGTGAGCGGCGTGTAGCGCACGGCGTCCGGATCATCGAAGATCGCCGCGGCGACCGCGCGGCAGAAGTCGACCTCGAGCCCCGCCCAGACGTTGTTGGCATCGGGCGCCGAGAAGCCCGGAACGCCACCGGTCACACCGCACTGGATGTAGCCTTTCTCCTTTACCGCATCGAGCGTCTGCGCGTACGCAGACGTGGCTGTGAGGCCGAGTGCGGCCGACAGCGCGATCGTAAGGACCTTGTTTTGCATCTTATTGCCTTTTGTTTCCTGACCCTGAAGGGGCCGGACGCGCCTTCGGCGCTGCCCGGGACACCCCGTCGCCTTTGTGCGGCGATCGTGATGCTGTTAAGCATCGAAGCGGCTATTGGTACGGTCGTCAAGGGCAGAAACCCGCATTGGCCAGCAATACTGTCGCTTTTTTGGGCGCAGTATGGAAGTGAATTGAATTTGTGCAGGACGTTGCGATGAGCAAAAACGAGCCGGAAAGCGGCCCTGAATTTTCTGTGGAAACGGTGCTGACCCACCACGGACGCGTGCCCGACGAGCAGTTCGGTTTCGTCAACACTCCCGTCTATCGCGGTTCGACCGTCCTCTTCAAAACCCTCGACGACTTGGAAAGCCAGCAGCAGCGATTCCTTTACGGGCGCGCCGGCAACCCGACGACGGCGCAGGTCGAGGCGGTGGTTACCGAGCTCGAAGGAGCCTTCCGCACCCTCCTCGCTCCCTCCGGCCTCGCCGCGGTCACGATTGCGATACTGAGCTGCGTCTCGGCCGGCGACGAGATCCTCATCACCGACAGCGCCTACGAGCCCACCCGCAACTTTGCCGAAGGCTTCCTCAAGCGCATGGGCGCGAGCGCCCGCTACTACGATCCGCGCATAGGGGCCGGCATCGCCGATCTCATCGGCGGGAACACCAGGGCCGTCTTCGTCGAGAGCCCCGGCTCCGGCACCTTCGAGGTGCAGGACCTGCCCGCCATCGCCGCTGCCGCCCACGCGCGCGGCGCCAGGGTCATTGTCGACAACAGCTGGGCCACCCCCCTCTTCCACCGTCCGTTGGCGCTCGGCGCCGATATCGTCGTCCACGCCGGAACCAAGATGTTCGTCGGCCACTCGGACGCCTTCGCAGGCACTGTTTCCGCCATGGACGAGGAGACCTGGGCCTCGATCGACAGGACCCGCCGCCTTCTCGGCTTCTTCACCGCCGGCGACGAGGCCTTCCTCGTCGCGCGGGGCCTGCGCACCCTTTCCATCCGCATGGCCGAGCACCGCAGGCGCGCGCTCGAGATCGCCCATTGGCTCGAGGGGCAGCCCGAGGTCGCGCGCGTCCTGCACCCCGCCTTGCCGAGCCACCCCGACCATGGCGTCTGGAAGCGCGACTTCACCGGATCGGGCAGCCTCTTCAGCTTCCTGCTCGAGCCCGCGCCGCGCGCAAGCCTCGCCGCCTTCCTCGACAACCTGCGGCTGTTCTCGATGGGCTACTCCTGGGGCGGCTACGAGAGCCTCTGCGTCCCCGTCAAGCCGGCGCGCATGCGCACCGCCGTGCCGTGGATGGAGGACGGCAATCTCCTGCGCCTCCACATCGGCTTCGAGGGCATCGAGGATCTCAAGGCAGATCTCGGCGAGGCCCTGGTTCGCTACGCGAAGGCCCGGTGACGGGAAGCCGCCGGTACGCCGTACTCACTCTGCCCGGTATCGGAGCGCCTCGACCAGCAGCGCTAGCGCGGGCGAGGCTTGGCGGCGGTGCGGGTAATAGAGGTGGTAGCCCTGGAAATATGGACACCAGTCGGCGAGCGCCTCGATGAGCCGACCGCTCTTCAGGTGCGGCTCGGCCAGGTCATAGGGAACGTAGGCGAGGCCCATTCCGTCGAGCACGGCGCCCAGCACGGGCAGGATGCTGTTGCTGGCGAACTGCCCGTCGACGCGCACGTCGAGCGTGCGGCCGTCCTTGGCGAACTCCCACGCATAAAGGTGGCCTGCGGTCGGCAGGCGGATGTTCAGGCAGTTGTGGTCGGTCAGGTCCTGCGGCGTCAGCGGCAGCGAGTGGCTTTCGAAATAGGAGGGCGCGCCGACCACCGCGAAGCGCCGGTCGGGTCCGATGCGGACCGCGATCATGTCTTTGCTCAGGGATTCGCCGAGGCGCACGCCCGCATCGATCTGCTGCTCCACGATGTTGGTGAAGCCGTTGTCGATGATTAGCTCGACCTTGATGTCGGGATACTGGACGAGGAACGGCATCAGCCGCGGCCGCAGGATCGTCTCCGCGACATAGTCCGACGAGGAGATGCGGATCGTGCCGGCCGGTTTGTCGCGCAGTTCGCTCAGCGCCTCGAGCCCGTGCTCGATCTCGTTGAAGTGCGGACCGACCGTATGCAGCAACCGTTCCCCAGCCTCGGTGGGCGAGACGTTGCGCGTGGTGCGCGACAGGAGCCGCAGTCCGAGTTGCTCTTCGAGGCCGCGAATGGTGTGGCTGAGCGCCGAGGGCGAGACCTCGAGACGGGCTGCGGCCTTGGTGAAGCTCCGCTCGTTGGCAACGGCGATGAAGGCGATGAGGGCATTGATGTTCGGGCGGGGCATTGCTGAACGATCCTCACAAGTCCATGCGAACTACACCTGCTAGTGCCAGCAGTCCAGCCTCTCTAGGCTCTGGCCATATCGTAGCGGGAGTGTTGCTTGGCCACGTGGCAGGACGAGGAGCGTCGCCGCATCGCTGAAGCGGATGGCCTGCATATCGAGCCACCTCGCTTCGATGATCGGCTCGAGGGCTCGCGCCGCGACGGTCAGGATCATACCCCAAGACATAAAGGAGGATCGAGATGCAGAAGCGTAGGCTGGGTCAGGGTTTCGAGGTGTCGGCGCTGTCGCTGGGCGCCATGGGTTACGGCAAGTCCCGTGAGATCGAGGACCGCGCGCAGATGATCGAGCTCCTGCGCAGGGCGGTCGACCTCGGCATGGACTTCTTCGACACCGCGGAGGTCTATGGCCCCTGGACCAACGAGGAGATGGTCGGCGAGGCGTTCGCCGGCATGCGTGACAAGGTCAAGATTGCCACCAAGTTCGGCTGGGACATCGACCAGGTGACGGGCGAGCACCGCGGCGACGTCAACAGCCGACCCGAGCAGATCCGCAGCGCCATCGAAGGCAGCCTCAAGCGCCTGCGCACGGATCATGTCGACCTCTACTACCAGCACCGCGTCGATCCCAAGGTGCCCATGGAAGACGTGGCCGGCACCGTCAAGGACCTGATCGCAGAGGGCAAGGTACTGCACTTCGGCCTCTCGGAAGCCGGCGCCGGATCGATCCGGCGCGCACATGCCGTCCTCCCGGTGACGGCGTTGCAGAGCGAATATTCGCTATGGACGCGCGAGCCGGAAGACGAAATCCTGCCTCTCATCGAGGAGTTCGGCATCGGCCTCGTTCCCTATAGTCCGCTCGGCAAAGGCTTTCTTACCGGCAAGATCGACACCAGCACCCAATTCGCC
>Ga0065721_10050176_pt1 | contig 22486 bp, 20 predicted proteins | sample Mesricmetagenome_FD_59108 | JGI IMG/M metagenome (GOLD analysis project Ga0065721, IMG submission 59108) | Mesophilic microbial community from rice straw/compost enrichment Sample: eDNA_1 v2 (version 2) | ecosystem: Engineered > Solid waste > Grass > Composting > Bioreactor | place: USA: Davis...
GGGGCGCGACGTGGCAGGACGCGTGGCGCGACTCAGGGCTCGAGGAGCTCGAGCGCGCCCTGCAGTTGCCGTGGGAGCGCGGCGCGCATGCCGCGCCGATTCTCGACGCCGCCGCACAGTCTCATGCGCTGTCCCGACGCAGGGCGATGCAGATCGCGGCGGGAGAGCTTGGCGTGCGCCTCACGATGCCACTCGCGCTGTGCCTGTTGCCGGCCTTCGTGATCGTGGGCATCGTGCCGCTGCTGCTCGCGCTGCTCGGCGACCTCGAGTGATGTCCACAGGCAGGCCCGCACGGGCGGCTGTCCACCGCCGCCGGGGGTGGCCCGCGCATCGCGATCGCGAACGGGCGAGTCTGAGCGGGTCGAAAGGAGGACACATGACGCTCTGGCATCGCCTCGCCCGCGACGACCGTGGCATGGCCACGGTCGAGTACGCCCTGGTGACGGTCGCCGCCGCGGCCTTCGCAGGCGTGCTGCTCGCTTTGCTCAAGTCGGCTGCGGTGAAGGATCTGCTGATGAACATCGTGGAGAGGGCGCTCGGGTGAGGGGCGACCGCGGCTCGGCCACAGTGGAGTTCGCGATGACGCTCCCCGCCGTCGCGATCATCCTTGCCGCGGTCCTTGGCGGGGCACGGCATGCGGCCGACGCCGCGGTCGCCTCCCACGCTGCCTCTACTGCCGCTCGGGTCGCCTTGGTGGAGGGCCAGGCGGCGGGGGAGGCGGCGGGGCGCGCAGCTGCGAAGGGGATGCGGGTGACCGTCTCGCGCGACGGCTCGTGGTGGGTGGCGAGGGCGACGCTCTCGGTGCCGGGGCCGCTTCCAGACGTGACCGCGACCGCGAGGTCGTATCAGCCATGAGAGGCGATCGTGGCTCGGCGGCGGTGCTCGGCGTAGCCGTGCTGGGAGCCGCTGTGGCGGTGGGGCTGCTTCTCACGGTGGTTGCGGGCGCGGTCGCTGACCGCGCCCGGGCTCGCTCCGCGGCGGACCTCTCAGCACTCGCCGGTGCCTACGCCGTGAGAGCGGCCCTCGGTGCGGGGACAGTCGAAGCAGTCGACGAGCCGTGCGCCGTGGCTCGGCGCACCGCTGCCGCGAACGGTGCCACGCTCACCGCCTGCACCGCGTTTGGTGACGGGTCGGTGCAGGTGACCGCAGCGTCGGGCAGGGGAAAGGCAAGTGCGAGGGCTGGCCCGGAAATGGAAGGGCCCGGCGGAGTTCGGGCTGAGGGGGCCGAACCGCCGCCGGGCTGACCCAGCATCTCGGGGGGACTGAGGGAACCCACCGGGCTGGGCGGACGCGTCAAGCGCGTCACCCTCCGATTAAACAGAGGTATTTCGTTTCGATAGAACCGAAGTGGGTGCAATGTGAAAAATGCCACACACTGCATCAAAATCGCTACTTCGAAATAGTGACCGTTCCGAGCGAAGTCCACACCTGGAAGGAGGCGTAGTCGGAGACCTCGGGAGAAGGGGCCACGTCGCGTCCGGCGTCGGCACCCTCAGAGCCGCCTGCGCCTTCCTCGATCGGCATGAACATGCCGCCGCCCACGTAGATGCTCTGGACATTGAGCACGGTGTAGGTGCCAGCGCCCACCTCAACCTGAGAGGCGTTGTCCCAGCAGCCATACAGGTCGCGCCACAGGTAGTCACCGCTCAGCGAGTCGCCGCGCTTGAGCCAGCCGTCGCTCACCGGAGCGGAGATCGCGTCTGCCGAACCGATGCTGCGGCCGGCGTCCTCGGCAGCGCCATAGGCGACCACTCCGCCGCCGTGCTGGTCAAGGCCAACCGGGTAGGCCTCAGCCACCACCTTGCCGTCCTTGACCAGGTACAGCGTCGACTGCGCCCCGCCATAGAAGCCGGGGATCGACCACGGCGAGTTATTCGTCACCGACAGCGACACAGGCGGGTTGTCATCGACGATCCAGCCGTAGCTCACGTGAATGCCTCCGGGCACGGAGCCCCTCACATCGAGCCAGTCGAGCTCTGCGGAGGCAGCCGGGAAGCCACCCCCCGCACCGTCCATGGGGCAGCCGAAGTAGGAAGCCGTCCAGTCGGCATCCGGGTTGTCAGACGATCCGGTCATGACCACTCGCTGCGTACCGGGCGCCATGTCCCAACGGCCCAACTTGAGCGCCTTGTTGTACGCATCGATGGCGTCCCTGGCGTTCAGCGCATCAGCGGGAACGCCAGGGTCCACGGGCTGCGGATCGCCGTTGAGGTACTCACCGAAGGGGTCGTCGGCAGGGTCGCCGGGGATGGTGATCTCGAAGGTGGCGACCGCGGAGCTCGTCGCGGGAGTGAAGGTCACCGAGTCGTCACCGCCGCCAAGCTCCACGGAAGCGTTGGCGTCGACCCCAGCGCCCTCGCCGTCCGGCTCCACGACATCGGGCTCGCGCTGCGGCTCGTCGTCGGAGGCGACCGGCTGGTCGTCGTTCTCGACCACGGGTGTCACGCTGGCCACGGTGTAGTCGCCTGCCGGCAGCTCCTTGCCGTCCCAGCAGTTGAGGGCCTTCGCGTCGATCGACCACAGCATCGAGTCGCCAGCCTGCGCCTCCCATGTGCCGAAGTCGGGGCCGCCGGAAATGCCAACGACGATGTCCTTCCACACGAACAAGGTGACGGGCTCGCCAAGGGTGACCCAAGCGTCGGCCGTCGCGGAATAGGAGATGTCATAGGTGAGGAGTGCCTCGCCCACCTCGCTCTTGTCGTAGGCGGCAGTGATGGGGCCCTCGCTGAATGCGGCGGGGTCGAACGCCTGGCCGCACGCGTACAGGCCGCGGTCGCCGGAGTTGGGGGAGATGGCCTGGCCCTCGGTGCCAATGGCTGGCTCCGGCGCGCCAGCGTCGTCGCCCGCCCCGTCAATCGACGCAAGACCAGACTGTCCGGCCAGCGCGCCCATGACGCCAGCGACCACGAGTCCGGCAGCGCCAACTCCGGCGATGCCGTTGGCTCCGGCGCGAACGGCGCGGGAGCGCTTCACTCGGCGAGCCGCGGCGCTCGCAGAGACGTGCACGTCATCGACGGGAGCGGTCTCCGCCGCTGCCCGCAGTGCGTCAGACATCTTCATGGTGTGCTCCCTCGTTCAGAACCTCGTCCTCGAGCTCGCCCAGTGCGAGCCTCAGGCGCCCAACTGCGTCGCCCAAGTACCGCTTGACCGTGCCCTCGGCGAGCCCAAGGTGACGCGCAATCTGCGGCACCGTGAGGTCGTCGAAGTAGCGCAGCACAACGCACGCCCGCTCTCGCGGGGCGAGCGTCGCAAGCGCAGCCGTGACGTCGGAGCGGGCCTCGATCTGCGAGATCCCGTCCTTCGTCGCCTCTGCCGGCCGGAACAGGTGCTGCACCCGATCCCAACGCTGCGCACGGCGGTACTCATCGATGTAGACGGAGGTGATGGAGCGTCGGACGTATGCCTCCGCCTTCACCACGGTCAGCCCGGGACGCTCCCGAGAGAAGGTGCGCACCAAGGCCTCCTGGACCAGATCCTGAGCCTTGGCTGCATCACCGCACACCAGGAACGCGTAACCGAGCAGCGCACGCTCACGATCGCGCACGAGGCGCTCCATCGTGTCCTGCCACTCAGCCATGAGTCCTCCGAGGTGTTGTTTACCGCCTACGCATTCTCGACGAACACCTGTCGCGAATCGTTGGGGGCGGCTCCCACACGGTCTCATCGTCGCCTAGACTCCACGCATACGTAAGCCGCCGCGACAACGATGTCGTGGCTCGTCAAGGAGGACGAATGCTGTCAACGTCGGTCTCGGCCCTATCGGTCAGCACCGGAAACGTCACAACCGTTGTGGTCATTGGAATCATTGCGGCTCTTGCCCTCGCGATGTCCTGGTACCTGCGCCAGCAGGTGCTGAAGTTCAAGGACGGCACCGCGAAGATGCAGGAGATTGCAGGAGCGGTCCAGGAGGGCGCGAGCGCCTACCTGATGCGGCAGCTGCGCACTCTCGCGCTGTTCGCAGTGATCGTCTTTGGACTGCTGTTCCTGCTTCCGGGAGACGCTGGGGTGCGCATCGGCCGCTCGGTGTTCTTCCTGGTGGGCGCGTCCTGCTCCGCGATCATCGGCTACATGGGTATGTGGCTTGCGGTGCGAGCCAACGTGCGTGTCGCGTACGCCGCCACTCAAGAGGAGGGCCGCTCGCTCGGTGCCCGCATTGCGTTCCGCACCGGCGGCGCGGTGGGAATGGGCGTCGTGGGTCAGGGCCTTGGTGCCGCGGCCCTCGTGGTCTTCCTGTTCAAGGCCGACGCTCCTGCCGTGCTTGAGGGATTCGGCTTTGGTGCCGCTCTGCTCGCCATGTTCATGCGTGTTGGCGGCGGCATCTTCACCAAGGCGGCCGACGTTGGTGCCGACTTGGTCGGCAAGGTCGAGCAGCACATTCCTGAGGACGACCCCCGCAACGCGGCGACGATCGCCGACAACGTTGGTGACAACGTGGGCGACTGCGCCGGCATGGCGGCAGACCTGTTCGAGTCCTACGCGGTGACCCTGGTCGCGGCGCTCATCCTTGGCAAGGTTGCCTTCGGTGAGCAGGGCCTCGTGTTCCCGCTCATCGTCACCGCGATTGGCGCGCTCACTGCGGCGATCGGTGTGATCATCACGAAGGTGCGCAAGGGCGAGTCCGGACTGCGCGCCATCAACCGTGGCTTCTACATCTCCGCCATCATCGGCGCCGTGCTCGCGGTCATCGCCGCGTTCGTGTACCTGCCTTCGACGTTCGCTGGCTTCAACGGCTCGTCGGTTCTCGACTCCGAGGTCGCCCGCGACCCGCGCATCGTCGCCTCGATCGCCGTGCTCGTTGGCATCGCGCTCGCGGGCGTCATCCTGTGGCTCACCGGCTACTTCACTGACACCGCGAAGCGTCCCACCAAGCGCGTGGCTCGCACCTCACTTACTGGTGCTGCGACCGTCGTGCTCTCGGGAATCGGTGTTGGCCTCGAGTCCGCGGTGTACACCGCGCTCGTCATCGGCGGCTCGATCGTGCTGCTGTTCACGGTGGCCGGCGGCTCCATCGCCCTGGCGCTGTTCCTCGTGGCGCTCGCGGGCTGCGGCCTGCTGACCACGGTCGGCGTCATCGTCGCGATGGACACCTTCGGTCCCGTCTCCGACAACGCGCAGGGCATCGCCGAGATGTCCGGCGAGGTGGACGAGGAGGCTGCCAAGATCCTCACCGACCTCGACGCCGTTGGCAACACCACCAAGGCCATCACCAAGGGCATCGCGATCGCCACGGCCGTGCTCGCGGCTACCGCGCTGTTCGGCTCCTACTCCGACGCTGTCGAGAGCGCCCTGCGTGACGCCTCAGCAATCGCGGTGGACTTCAGTTACGCGATCATCCACCCGCTCACGCTCGTTGGCGTGATCATCGGTGGAGCCGTGGTGTTCCTGTTCTCCGGCCTCGCGATCGACGCGGTCACCCGCGCCGCCGGCGCGATCGTCTACGAGGTGCGTCGCCAGTTCCGTGAGATGCCGGGCATCATGACGGGCGAGCAGCGTCCCGAGTACGGCCGCGTGGTCGACATCTGCACCCGTGACTCGCTGCGCGAGCTCGCGACCCCTGGTCTACTCGCGGCCATGTCTCCGATCGTGGTGGGCATGGCGCTCGGTCCTGGCGCGCTCGCTGGCTTCCTTGCGGGCGCGATCGGCACCGGTGTGCTCATGGCCGTATTCCTCGCGAACTCCGGCGGCTCATGGGACAACGCCAAGAAGATCGTCGAGGACGGCCACCACGGCGGCAAGTACTCGCCGGCTCACGAGGCAGTGGTGATCGGCGACACGATCGGTGACCCGTTCAAGGACACCGCCGGTCCGGCGATCAACCCGCTCATCAAGGTCATGAACCTGGTGGCGCTGCTCATCGCTCCCGCGGTGGTCATGCTCACCTACGGTGACGGCGCGAACTCGGTGCTGCGCTACGGCATCGCGATCGTGGCTCTGGCCATCGCGGTTGGCGCCGTGGTGCTCGCGTCGCGTCGCTCGCACAAGGGCGGCGTCGACTCCGAGGTCGCGGCTGCTGCCGCGGCTGCGGAGGGTGATTCCGGTGAGGCTGCAGAGTCCGGGGCCGAAGCCGGGGCCAAGGCTGCGAAGAAGCCCGCCAAGGCCGCCAAGAAGTAGGTCCAGTCAGGAGGGGCGCACCTGCGGGTGCGCCTCTCTTGCTGTGTCTGGGCACCTCGCCAAGCGGCGCCCGGCCGCGCCGTCCGCTAGCGTGCCCACGTGAGCACTCCCGCGCCCGTCCTCGCCGTCGACGCCCAGCCCTCGCTGCGCAAGGACCTTGAACCGTGGACCAACGACGCCATCGCGGAGCTCATCGGTGAGCGCGCCTCTCACGCCCTCGACCGAGAGCAGCTGGTCCCCGCTCGCCTCGCCGCTCGCGACGCGGGCGACGAGCCGGTCGCCCTGCTCACCCGCCTCTTTGCCCTGGGAGACACCCTCACCGTCGCCCAACTGAATCGCGCCTTGCCGACGCTGGGCACGCAGGCCGCCGCAGCGTCGGGCCTTGTGGCGACAGCGGGGGCGAGCGATGACGACCCCGTGCGCGCGCTCATTGACCTGCGCCCTTATGAAACAGAGGACGAGCGCTGGTGGATTGCCTCCGACCTTGGCGAGGCGGTGACCGGAGCGCGACTCGAAGACGACCACGTGCTGGGCGTGGGCGGCGCGTCCCTGACGCTCGCCTCGATCACGATCCGCAATCAGGTGGGCCGCGCCCTGGACCTTGGCACGGGCAGCGGCGTCCAGGCGCTGCACGCGGCGAGCCATTCGCAGCAGGTGGTGGCCACGGACGTCTCCGTCCGCGCTCTCGAGTTCGCGGCCTTCAACGCCTCGCTCAACGAGACGGAGCTGGACCTGCGCAGCGGCTCTCTCCTCGATCCGGTGGACGGCGAGCGCTTCGACCTTGTGGTGTCCAACCCGCCATTCGTCATCACCCCGCCTGGTGCGCCGAGCTTCGAGTATCGAGACGGCGGCATGCGCGGCGACGGGATTGTCGAGACCCTGGTCCGCGGCCTCGGCGACGTGCTCGCGCCGGGAGGAATTGCGCAGCTGCTGGGCAATTGGGAGATCGGCGAGGATGGCTGGACGGCGCGCATCGAGGAGTGGCTCGACGGCACGGGTCTCGACGCGTGGGTGGTGCAGCGCGATGTCCTCGACGCCGCCCAGTATGCGGAGACGTGGTTGCGCGACGCGGGGGTGGTCCCGGAGCGCGGCCGCGCGGACTTCGATGCCGCCTACGAGGCCTACCTCAAGGACTTCGACGCTCGCGGCGTGCGCGAGGTGGGCTTCGGCATGGTGCTGCTGCGCCGCCCTTCCGGCGACACGCCGACGCTGCGGCGGCTCGAGTCCCTCGAGGGCGCCATGGCGACGGGTCACCACCTGGCGGCATGCCTTGAGGCGCACGACCGTCTCGCCGGGCTGAGTGACAAGCAGCTCCTCGATACTCGCCTCACGGTCGCGACCGATGTCACGCGAGAGGTCTATGGACGGCCGCTCCTGCCGGATCCGGAGCACATCCTCATCCGCCAAGGCGGCGGATTCGGGCGTGCCGTCCGCGCGGACACGGGCCTCGCCGGACTGGTGGGGGCATGCGATGGCGAGCTCAGCGTCGGGCAGATTCTGGGTGCCCTTGAGGCGCTGGGAGTGGAGCACGCTCGCGAGCTGCTGCCGGCCGTCAGGGAGCTCGTGGAGAACGGCATTCTCCAGTGACCTAAGTCCGGGCTGACGGGCGATTTCGGCTCTTACCGTTGAGTCTGTGATCACTCTGTCCCCGCGCCGAGCCCCCTCGAGCGACACCGTCTGGCCAGGCCGCCGCGCCGCAGTCGTTCCCGTCGCCGAATGCACAAGCCCCGAAGTGATGGAGTCGCTGCGCTCCCGCTGCTGCGTGATCGACGCGGTGGTGTTCGCCGGCTGCGAGCCGGTAGAGCAGCCAGGGGTGGCCGACGCTATGGCTGAGGTGCGCGACATGGGTTACCTCGTGGGGCTGCACACCTCTGGACAGCACCCGCATCGGCTCGCCGCCGTGCTCCCGCTGCTGGATTGGGTGGGCCTCGATGTCTCGGCGGCGAATGTCGAGGTGTGGACGTCGCTTGAGCTGATCATGAACTCCGGCGTCGACTACGAGGTGCAGCTGCCGATCAACCCCGCCGTGGACACTCGCGAGGGAGTGCTCGCGAAGGCTCGCGAGGTGATTCGCCGCGGTGCCCATGCGCCGGTGCTTGTTGGCCGCGGGATGTATGAGGTCATCCACCACGAGGACCTTCCGGACCTCGAGCGCCGGTAGCTGTTTGCCGCGGCCTGCGCGCCTAAGCGGGCAGCGCCGCCGCAATCTTGTCCCACACGCTCGGATGCGCCGTCAGCAAGCCTCGACCCCCGTCCCCGGGGTGATACTCGTCACCATTGGGTCGCGCAGACGTGAGCCCTGCCTGCTGCACCAGCAGCGCGCCTGGGGCATGATCCCAGGGCAGCGTGCGGCTGAAGTAGACGTAGTCCTTGAGGCCCTCGACCATGTCGAGGTAGTCCCAGCCGGCGCAGAAGCGGATGTCCCGCACCGGGCCCAGAGTCGCGGCGGCGGCATAGACCGCCTCCGGGTCGGCGACGAACGCGCGGGCGCCGATCGCTCCGCGCAGCGCGTCCGGGTCGTTCGGCACGGGTGCCGCGGCGCGCACCCCATCGATGAACGTTCCGACGCCGTCCGCGCCGTGCATCTCGCGGTCCACCGCCGGGTAGGTGATCCACGCGGCCACCGTCTCACCAGCACAAAGGAGGGCAACCATGCACGCGAAGTCCTCCTGGCCGTGGACAAAGTTGCGCGTCCCGTCCACCGGATCCACGACCCAGCAGGCCTCGGCGCTCGCGACCAGATCCACGAGCTCCGGTCGCGCGGCCGTCGCCTCCTCGCCCACCACCGGCACGTCTATAAGAGAGGAGAGGGCTGCGGTGATCCGACGCTCCGCCAGCACATCCGCATCGGTCACCAGATCCCACGGCGCGGACTTGGTGCGCACTTCATCAGCGGTGAGCGCACGCCACCGGGGAAGCACCTCCGCCTCGGCGGCCTCGCGCATCGCGGTGAGCACAGCGTCGGACAGTGCAGGGGTGACCAGAGGGGAAGGCATATCCCCAATGTTCCCACCCTTGAGACAGGACAAACTCCGCCGCGTATGTATTCTGTGTGCGTCCCGGCCCCAGCGCCGTGCTGAAAGCAGGAATCCATGGCCCGCAAGCTCGTAATCGTCGAGTCGCCTACCAAGTCGCGCACTATTGGCGGCTACCTTGGCGACGACTATGACGTCGTCTCGAGCATCGGTCACATCCGTGACTTGCCGCAGCCGAGTGAACTTCCTGCCGGCAAGCGCGAGGGGTCCATCGGCAAGTTCGCGGTCGACATCGAGAACGGGTTCACTCCTTATTACGTGGTGAGTCCTGAAAAGAAGAAGGTGGTCGCGGACATCAAGTCGCGACTCAAGGACGCCGAAGAGGTCTACCTCGCAACAGATGAGGACCGCGAGGGTGAGGCCATCGCGTGGCACCTGCTCGAGGTGCTCAAGCCGTCCGTCCCCGTGAAGCGACTCGCCTTCCACGAGATCACTCGCGAAGGCATCGCTCGCGCCATGGAGAACCCGCGCGACATCGACATGGAGCTTGTCGAGGCCCAGGAGGCGCGCCGCATCCTCGACCGCCTGTACGGCTACGAGGTCTCGCCGGTGCTGTGGCGCAAGATTCAGCAGGGCCTTTCCGCCGGCCGCGTGCAGTCCATCGCGCTGCGATTGGTCGTGGACCGCGAGCGCGAGCGTATGGCCTTCCAGGCCGCCGAATATTGGGACCTCACCGCCTCCTTCACCGCCGTCGAGGGGCCCGACGCTGGGCGCACCTTCGAGGCCAAGCTCACCACCGTGGACGGTCGCCGCGTCGCGACCGGCAAGGACTTCGACGACCGCGGTGTGCTGAAGAGCGACAAGGTCGAGCACATCACCGGTGCGACCGCCGGCGCGCTCGCATCGGGTCTGGCCAACGCTGAATTCACTGTGGTGGGCGTCGAATCCAAGCCCTACAAGCGTCGGCCCGCTGCGCCGTTCATCACCTCCACGCTGATCCAGGAGGCGTCGCGGAAGCTGCGCCTTGGTGCGCGCGATGCGATGCGCGTCGCCCAGGGACTATACGAGCGCGGCTACATCACCTATATGCGCACCGACAGCCCCACGCTGTCCGGCGAGGCCGTCCGCGCCGCCCGCGCACAGGCCGCCGAGCTCTACGGCTCCGACTCGGTCGCGCCCACCGCGCGCGTGTACTCCACCAAGGACACGAACGCACAAGAGGCGCATGAGGCGATCCGCCCCGCCGGCGACCGCTTCCGCACCCCCGACTCCGTTCGCGCCGAACTGCGCGGCGACGAGTTCCGCATGTACGAGCTCATTTGGAAGCGCACCGTCGCCTCCCAGATGGCCGACGCTGTGGGCACCACCTCGACGGTGCGCCTGGGTGCGCGCTCCGCGGCCGGTCACGCGGTGGAGTTCTCCGCGAGCGGCACCATCATCACCTCGCCCGGCTTCCTCGCCGCGTACGAGGAGTCGCGCGAAGAGTCCCGCTACGAGTCGGAGAAGAAGGCCGCCGTCACGGAAGCCGATGAGCGCCTTCCCCAATTGTCCGAGGGGCAGCCGGTCACAGCGTCGGACATTGAGCCGGTGACCCACTCGACCACGCCGCCGCCGCGCTTCACGCAGGGTTCCATGATCAAGGAGCTCGAGGACCGCAAGTTTGGACGTCCCTCGACGTATGCGTCCACAGTGGACCTGATTGTGGCGCGCGGCTATGTGCGCGTGGACAAGCAGGCGCTCGTGCCCACGTGGATCGCGTTCGCGATCGTGGGGCTCATGGAGCAGCACTTCTCGTGGCTCATCGACTACGACTTCACCGCGGACATGGAGGAGGACCTCGACCGCATCGCGCGGGGCGAGGCCGACATGCGCGAGTGGCTCAGCCGGTTCTACTTTGGGTCTGGCGAATCTGGGGCCGAGGGGCGCGACGAGGGACTGAAGCACCTGGTAGACGACCTGGGCGAGATCGACGCGCGGGCGGTGAACACGTTCCCCGTTGGCGACGGGATCTCGCTGCGCGTTGGTCGGTACGGGCCGTACATCGAGCGTGAGCGTGACGGCGAGACGCAGCGCGCGTCGGTGCCCGAGGACGTGGCGCCCGACGAGCTGACCGTCGCGAAGGCAGAGGAGCTGTTCGCGTCGCAGGGCGGCGAGGAGCGCGAGCTTGGCGTGCACCCCGAGACGGGGCTGCCGGTCGTCGCGAAGGCCGGCCGCTTTGGTCCGTACGTGACCGAGGTGCTGCCGGAGGACTCGAAGGCCAAGCCGCGCACCGCATCGCTGTTCAAGTCCATGCAGCTCGAGACCGTGACGCTCGAGGACGCCGTGAAGCTCATGTCGCTGCCGCGCGTCGTTGGCGTGGCGCCGGACGGCGAGGAGATCACCGCGCAGAACGGTCGCTACGGGCCGTACCTCAAGAAGGGCACGGACTCGCGGACGCTTGCGTCCGAGGATCAGCTGCTCGACATCACGCTTGAAGAGGCGCTCGCGATCTACGCGGAGCCCAAGCGGGGCCGCGGTCGCACTGCCGCGCCGCCGCTGCGCGAGTTTGGCGTGGACCCTGTGAGCGAGAAGCCGATCGTCGCGAAGTCCGGCCGCTTTGGCGACTACATCACTGATGGTGTGACGAACGTGACGATCCCTCGTGGTGACACGGTGGAGTCCTTGACGCCGGAGCGGGCCGTGGAGCTGCTTGCCGAGAAGCGCGCCAAGGGTCCGGCGAAGAAGCCGGCGCGACGCGCCCCGGCAAAGAAAAAGGCCGCGCCAAAGAAGAAGTAGGCCGGGGGGCGCGCTGGCGCCGGCGGCCGGTGAGCCCAGCGTCGGCCTCCCCACCCCCGCACCCCCTGCGTCCGCACGGCAAATGTTCTTGAGCGGCACTCCGCGCTGTCGCTCCGTGCGGGGCGTCCACGTCGCGCGAAGGATTTGCCGTGCGGACGCAGGCTGTGGACAGAGAGCGTTCGCGCCCGTTGTCCACAGAGTGCCGCCTCTCACGCGCGCCGCGATTGTCGATGGGGCACGCTCGCGCCATGGATGTCATTGCCACGCTTGCCGCGCTCCAGGGCTGCGCGCGCCGCGAACAGCTCCTCGAGACGGGTGTGACATGGGATCAGATCGAGGCTGCTCGACGGTCGGGCGACGTCTTGCGTCGACACCGCGGTGTGTACGCGCTTCCCAACGCGCCGCAGGATGTGGTCACGGCCCGCGTCTTCCGTGCCCAGGTGGGATGCGTGTCAGCCGCACGTCACTGGGGGATTCGCGAATTGCCATTCCTGGCGGCCCAGGCCACGCCGCACTTGATCGTGCCGCGCAATCGGTCACTTGCGCGCCCGGGGCTTCGAGGCCACTGGGAAGCGACAGTCCATCACTCGGACTCGTACAAGCCCCGTCAACTGTGGACACCGCTGCTGGGGGCGCTTGACCAGATGGCGGACTGCGTGGCGCCTCTGGACCAACTCATCGCAATCGACGGCGCGCTCTATGACCGCAAGATTCGCCCCGAGGATATGGGCCTCTTCGTGTGCGGCACGGAGCGGCGGCGGGAATGGCTTCGTGCTCGCGCCTCGGCACTGTCCGGGTCGCTGCTGGAGACGATTACCGGTGCCGTCCTGGACGTTGCGGGCTTCCCGGCCCAGGCTCAGAGGGAAATCTCGCGCGTGGGACGAACGGACTTCGTTCTCGAGGACGGCACGGTTGTTGAGGCGGATGGGTTTGATCCTCACGGCACGCGAAAGGCGTTCCGCGAAGATCGCCGACGCGGACGCGAGCTGCAGCTTCAGGGTCGCGGCCTGCTGCGATATGCATTCGAGGACGTCGTGTGGAGTCCACTCAACATGATTCTCGATGTCGCGAGGCAGGTGGGGCGCGATCCCCGCCCAGACTTCCGTGCGCGTTGGCGCGAAATCACGTCCCCCACCGGCTTCCGCACGGCAAATCCTTCCGGTCGAGAGTTCACCTCGTTCCCGTAAGCGGGGCGCCGCGGTCCCGCACTCGATTTGCCGTGCGGACGCAGGGTGCGCGGGGTCGCGACCCCGCCGCGACCGCGCCTCGTGACCCCGCCGCGACCGCGCCCCCGCCGCACGCCCTCGCCACTACTCTGAAACTCGCCCACAACGTTTCTGCGCAGCACAGCGTTTTGGGGCCAGAAGAGGAGAGTCATGGCCGACTTGGACGAGGTGCTCGCGGGGCTGACCCGCACAGCTGGGCCTCGCCTTGCCGCCTACGGCTTCATCCTCACCGGCTCGCAGTCCGACGCGGAGGAACTTGTGCAGGAGGCGATCGTCAAGACGTTCGTTCGCCGGCCGCGCCTGAGCGACCCTGCGGCCGCGGAGCAGTACGTGCGGCTCGCGATGAAAACCCTGATAATCGACCGTTCCAGGAAGGCCCGACGCTGGCGCGACAAAGCGCCGACCCTCGCCGCTCCTGCGGTTGAGTTGGAGCCGGTCACCGCTATCTCGACGCGCGTCGCGGTGGAGAAGGCGCTGCAGTCGCTCACCCCGCAGCAGCGCATCGCGGTCGCCCTCAGGTACTGGGACGACCTCACCGTGCCGGAGGTCGCGGCGGCGATGCGGCTGAACGCGGGCACAGTGAAGCGCTACCTTCACGACGCCGCGGCGGTGCTGCGTCCCCTCCTTGGCGAACACATCGAGCCCGATGACGACGAGGGCATCCGCGTCGTCGGAGTGAGGAGGCGGCGATGAGCGACATGCTTGACCGCCTTGAGCAGATCGCGGGCGAGGCTGGCGCGGACGCTGGCACCCGCCTGGCGACTCCGGATGTCACGGCGAAGCTGCAGGCCCAGATCACCCACGGAGTCCGGAGGCGCCGCACCGTGACCGGAGCGCTCGCTGCCGCCGCGGTCGTGGTGCTGGGCACAGCGTCGGTCATTGTTCCCCAGCTGGTCGAGACGCCCATGCCGCCGGCCGCGACCCCAACCCGCGAGGTGGTGAACAGCTCTGAGTCGCTGCTCACCTACAGCGACGGGTCGATGCAGGTGGTGACGTCCGTCGGCAAGAGGGTGCATATCCCGGCGCCCGGTGAGGACTCGCCGCGTTATACGGGCACGGCCGTCAAGGACGCATGCCGCGCGGACCCGGCGGAGCTGGCACCCGGCTGGACGCACGAGTTCCCTGAGGCGTGGCAGCTGATGAGCTTCGGCAGGCCGCTCAGCATCGACAAGGACGGGCACCACGTGCTCACGCAGGGCCAGGCGGTGGAGAAGGGCTCGGGCTACCGCTCCACGCTGTTCGCGGCAAGTGTGGACGTTGACCCTGCTATCGCGCCGTATGTGGTGATGAGCGTCAATGTCTACGTGCTCGCGCCGGACGGCCGCATCGCCTACGTCGCTTCGCACCTCGAGTCGCGGCCCAGCATCCAGTACTCGGGTACCAGGGGCACCGCGACGTACACCGCTACGGCCACGACGCGCGGGATCGACTCCTACGCGGAGTGCCGCGAGGTGACGCGCACACTCAGCGGTGAGGCGCCAGAGAACGTCTACTACTTCCACATCAAGGTGTTCGTGAACGACGGTGCGGGCCACATCAACCCGCTGGGCGCTCACAACTCATGGATCTCTGTCACCAAGGAGGGAGCATGACAGCCACCGCCGTACGTCCGCTGACGCACCGCCTCCAGGACCCCCTGGACGCGCCCTCGCTGCGCTGGGGCGTCATAGGCGCGGGGTGGATCGCCGACGTGTTCGCCCGGTCCACCCTGGGACACACGCGCTCCACGATCCAGGCGATTGCCTCGCGCGATGCGCACCGGGGCAACCTCTACGCATCGAAGTACAACGTCCCCACCGTCCGCTTTGGCGACGGTGCCTACGAGCGTGTGGTCGATGACCCGGACGTGGACGCGATCTACATCGCCACGCCGCATGCGCTGCACCGCGACCACGCGCTGCTCGCGATCGAGGCGGGCAAGCCCGTGCTCGTGGAGAAGGCGTTCACGCGCAACGCCGCGGAGGCACGCACGGTCGTCGACGCGGCAAGGCGCAACGGCGTGTTCTGCATGGAGGCCATGTGGACGCGCTTCCTCCCCCACATGGTCGAGGCCCGGCGCCTCATTGCGGACGGCGCCATCGGCGACATCGTTCACGTGAGCGCGGACTTTGGCGGCTCTCCTGAGTACAACCCCAACGACCGCAACTTCAGCCCCGAGCTCGCTGGCGGTGCGCTGCTCGACCTCGGCGTCTACCCCGTGAACTTCATCCACGACATGCTCGGCGCGCCTACCAACCCGGGCGCCATCCGCGCCCTGGGCGCCCTCGCACCAACTGGCGTGGATCTCAGGGAGACGATCGTGCTCAACTACCCGGAGCGTCGGGCCATGGGAACCGCCCTGTCATCCTTCGCCGCGGACACCGCCCGGCTCGCGACCGTCTCCGGCACAGAGGGCCGCATCGACTTTGGCCACGACTACTACGGCCCGGCGGGCTTCACCCTGGTGCGAGCGGGACGCCGCGAGCTCGCGTTCACGCAACAGACTCAACTTGGCTGGCAGTACCAGGTCGCCGAGGTCGCCCGCTGCGTGCGCGCGGGCGCCACGGAGAGCGCGATCATGCCACTCGACGCCACGCTCGAGGTCATGGAGATCCTCGACGAGGCGCGCCGTCAGTTGGGCGTGCGGTACCCGGGCGAGTAGCGACGCGCGGTCAGCAGTCCCATTCCCAGGAGCAGCAGTAAGCCCGACGCTGCCACCAGTTGGGCGATGGCGATGCCGTTGCGCCACGGTAGCGGCGCGAGACCTGCGCTGACAAGGGCTTTCCGATCAAAACTCCTGCTAACGGGCCGGTAAGCCCTGAGGGAAGGAGGCCAGCGTCGGCTCCCACTACGCTTCATTCCATGACAGCACCCAACCCCCACGACGCCCCCGCCATCCGCTGGGGAATCCTCGGCGCCGGCGGCATCGCCCACAAGCTCGCGCAGGCGGTGAACCAACACACGGCGAGCACCGTGGCCGCGGTCGCCTCCCGTACGCCGGCCAAGGCGCAGGCCTTCGCGGATGAGGAAGGCGTCGAGCTCGCCTTCGAGTCCTATGAGGAGTTGGTGGGCCGCGACGACATCGACGCCGTGTACGTGGCAACCACCCACAACGACCACCACAACCCCGCGCTGCTCGCGATTGAGGCTGGCAAGCCCGTGCTCGTCGAGAAGGCGTTCACGCAGAACGCCGCGCAGGCCCGCCAGGTCATCGACGCCGCCCGCGCCAAGGGCGTCTATGTCCAGGAGGCCATGTGGACGCGCTGGCTGCCGCACATCGTGGCGCTGCGCGAGACCATCGCCCGCGGTGACATCGGCGACGTCGTCACCATCCAGGCCGACCACGGTCAGCCCATTGCTCACGTCCCGCGCCTGCAGCGCCCCGAGCTGGCCGGCGGCGCGCTCCTCGACCTTGGCATCTACCCGGTTTCCTTCGCCTTCGACATCCTTGGCAAGCCCGACGCTGTCACAGCGGTCGGTCAGCTCACCGAGACGGGCGTCGACGGTCAGGTGTCGATGGTCTTCGACTACGAGGCCGCGCAGGCGTCGCTCACCACGACGATGTGGGCTCGCACCCAGGTGCAGGCCGTGATCTCCGGCACCGAGGGCCGCATCGAGGTCGCCGACATGTTCTACGCGCCCAGCACGTGGCGACTGGTTCGCAAGGATGGCACCAGCTGGGAGTTCGATGGTCGCGTGGACAATGGCTTCCAGTACGAGGCTGCCGCGCTTGCGCGCAACGTTGCCGAGGGTCGCACCGAGTCCGAGGAGCTGCCGCTGAGCGAGACCCTCGAAATCATGGAGACGCTCGACGAGATCCGTTCGCAGATCGGTCTGGTGTACCCCGGGGAGTAGGTCAGCCCGTGAAGTCGGGTTCCGCCTCGACCGGCTCGGCTCCGGGTGCGGCGGACTCGAACAGCGCGCGCCCGCCCATCCACCGAGTGTCGTTTCCGAGCCAGTAGGCGCTGAACTGGGTTCCGTCGGCCTCGAAGTTCTGCAGCGTGGGCTCGTCGATCACCGCGTAGCGGAGCACCTGGCCCTGACCAGGGTGGAGGCGGCGGCAAGCGCCGCGATGGAGGCGAGCGCTACGGCGCTCAGGGTGATCTGACGCTTCATGATGAAGTGGCTCCTCAACTTGGTGCGCACCATCGCGCGCGATAAACATACCGGACAGGGCCGTCCGGGGATCTTGGGCGGAGCCGCAATACACACCCTGTCGCTCAGATCGCCGCTCAAGGTACATTTGCCCAGTGCGTATTCGCGGACTGAGGGCCGCGGTCGGCGCCCTTGCGGTGCTGGCCGCCATGACTGCCTGCTCAAGTGACCCAGAGCCCACGGCGAGTTCGCCTGCTCCGGTGACCACGCCGTCGGACACTGCTTCTATTTCTGCCAGCCCGGCGCCCAGCGAGGACCCCAACCTCTTCACGTCCACCGTGGCGTACGTCAAGGGCAGCTCGGTGAAGGTCTACGACAAGCCGTACGGCGAGGTCGTGATGACGCTCAAGGCCAAGGACGTGCTCACCGTCCCCGACAAGACGCCACTCGTGCTGCTCGCCAAGACCGTTCAGAAGGACGGCATCGAGGTGTACCTGCCTGTGCGTCCCAATGGCACCACCGGCTGGGTGGAGCCGCGCGACGTGCAGCTGTACGCGACCGACTATCAACTCGACGTCTTCATCAAGGACCACGAGCTGGTGCTGTCCAAAGGCGGTGAGGAGCTGGGCCGGTACCCCATCGGCACCGGTCGCGACGAGCTCCCCACCCCCGGCGGCGTCTACTTCATCCGCGAGCTGCTTGCGCCGCCCAACCCCAAGGGCGCCTACGGACCCTACGCGTACGGCCTCAGCGGCTACAGCCCCGTGCTCGACAACTTCAAGGGCGGCGACGCGGTGATCGGCATCCACGGCACCAACGACCCCAGCTCGATCGGCAAGGACGTTTCGCACGGCTGCATCCGCCTCAGTAACGACGCCATCACGGAGTTGGTGGAGACCTGGCAGCTGCCGCTCGGCACGCCTGTGTATATCCACGACTGACGTGTCCGCCCAGCCCGGTAGCGTTGGACGCATGAGCGGCGTGTGGGTGGTCTTCGAAGGCGGCGACGGCGTGGGCAAGACCACCCAGATCGCTCGCCTTGAGAGCGCGCTGCGCGAGCGTGGGGCCGACGTTGTGGTCACCAGAGAACCCGGCGGCACCGAACTTGGGGTCCAGCTTCGCGCCGCAGTGATGCACGGCGACCATGTCGCTCCGCGCGCCGAGGCGCTCCTGTTCGCCGCCGATCGCGCACACCACATCTATTCAGTGGTGCGGCCCGCGCTGGAGCGCGGTGCCGTGGTGCTGCAGGACCGCTACCTGGATTCGTCGATCGTGTATCAGGGTGGAGCTCGCGGCCTTGGCGACGAGGTCGAACGCATCTCGCTGTGGGCCACAGAAGGCGCCATCCCTGACCTCACCGTGCTGCTCGACATGGAGCCCACTGCTGACCGGCTCGCGGGGGACCTCGACCGACTGGAGCGGGAGACCGTCCAGCACGCTGAGGAGATGCGCCAGGGCTACCTCGCGCTCGCGGCCCGTGCCCCGGAGCGCTACGCGGTCATCGACGCCGCCCGCTCCATCGACGAGGTCGCCGCAGATGTGCTCGCCGCCGTAGAGAAGGTGCTGCCGTGAGCGTGTGGGACGACGTCGTAGGCCAGGAGCGGACCCTCACTGCGCTCAAGGCCGCCGTGGGCGATCCCACGGCGATGACCCATGCGTGGCTCGTGACCGGTCCTCCTGGCTCCGGTCGCTCCAATGCGGCGCGCGCCTTCGCCGCGGCCCTGCAGTGTGAAAAGGGCGGCTGCGGCCAGTGCGCATCGTGCGCGCAGGTGCGCGCCGGCACCCACCCCGACGTCAAGCGAGTCGCCACAGAGAAGGTCACCATCTCCATCGACGAGGTGCGAGACCTCATCTCCGTGGCGCAGCAGGCGCCAAGCAACGGCCGCTGGCGCGTCATCATCATCGAAGACGCCGACCGCATGACCGAGCGCACCTCCAATGTGCTCCTCAAGTCCATTGAGGAGCCGCCGCCGCGGACCGTGTGGCTGCTGTGCGCGCCGTCATCGCAGGACGTCGCGGTCACCATCCGTTCTCGCTGCCGGGTTGTCTCGCTCGTGACGCCAACGGCCGACGCTGTGGCTCAGCTGCTCGTCGAGATCGACGGGGTGCCGGAAGACTTGGCACTCGAGGCGGCGCGCGCCGCCCAGTCGCACATCGGAGTAGCCAGGCGATTGGCGCGCGACCCCCAGGCCCGGGCTCGCCGCTCTCAGGTGCTCGCGCTCGCGACCGAGATCCGCGGAGTGGGCGATGCGGTGCTGGCCGCCGCCGACCTGGTCCAGGTGGCGGAGGATGACGCCAAGGCGGTGTCCGAAGAACGTGACGGCGCAGAGCGCGCCGAACTCATGGCGATGCTCGGAGCCGACGAAGGCGGCAGGCTCCCTCCCGCGCTCCGCGCCCAGGTCAAGCAGCTCGAAGAGGACCAGAAGCGCCGGGCCACGCGCATGAAGCGCGACGTGCTCGACCGCGCCATCCTCGACCTCATGAGCCTGTACCGCGACGTGGCGTGCGTGCAGGTGGGCGCCGACGTTCACCTCGTCAACGAGTCCCACCGCGGCCACATCGAGGAGCTCGCCGCGCGCAGCACCTTGGCTGACACGGTGCGCTGCCTCGACGCCTTGGGCGAGGCCCGCATTCGCCTCGCCGGCAATGTGGCGCCGCTTCTTGCCATCGAAGCGATGACTCTTGCCCTGCGCCCGTTGGACGCAGGACGCTCTGCCGGCGCCGCACGTCGGTGAACTAGGGTTGCCCCATGATTCGCTCTCGCGTCGCGATGTCCCTTGCCGCAGCGTCGGCCCTTGTCATGGTGCTGTCCGCTTGCGTGCCCGATCGCAACCAGGTGACCCCCACCGCTGTGCCGTCGGGGGTGCCCACCAATGCGCCCGGCGGCGACATTTACGAGCAGGAGATCCAGTGGGAGACCTGCGGCGAACTTGAGTGCGCGACCATCCAGGTGCCGCTCGACTGGGGCAACCCTGGCGGAGAGACCATCGACCTCAAGCTCAACAAGATCCCGGCTGAGGGCGACAAGCAGGGGTCGCTGCTGCTCAACCCGGGCGGGCCGGGCGGCTCTGGCCTGGATCTCGCCGAGTACTTTGGCGCGATCGCGGGAGACGAGCTGCTTGAGGCGTACGACATCATTGGGTTCGACCCGCGCGGCGTGGGCGAGTCCTCGCCCGTCAACTGCGGCGACAAGGACGTCGTGGACACGTACATCGTCACCGATTGGCCGCTCGACACCCAGGAGGATGTGGACGCCGCCAACCAGCGCAACGTCGAGTTCGCCAAGGTGTGCGAGGCCAACACGGGCCGCCTCATCGAGAACATCGACACGCCTTCCGTGGCGCGCGATATGGACCTCATTCGCGCCCTCGTTGGCGACGAGAAGCTCAACTACCTGGGCTTCTCCTACGGCACCAAACTGGGCGCCACCTACGCGCAGCTGTTCCCTGAGAACGTGGGCCGCCTGGTGCTCGATGGTGCAACGGACTTCCTGTTGCCGGAAGAGGAGCAGGCCTACGGCCAGGCCAAGGGCTTCGAGGAGGCGCTCGAGGCGTTCATCGCGTGGTGCCTCAAGGAAGACGGCTGCCCGCTCGAGCGCAGCATCACGCTCGCGAAGAAGCAGATCCACGAGCTCACCACGAGCGCCATCGACAACCCCTTCCCCGGCCAGGGCATCAAGGTGAACGGCAACCTCATGGTCTACGGCATCGTCGTGACCCTGTATGACGAGGGTTCGTGGCCGTACCTCAAGACCGCGCTCATCGAGGTCATCGAGACCGGCAGCGCCACGATCATGGGCCAGCTCGCGGACTTCTACCTCGACCGCTCCTCGGAGAACGGCGACTACCTCACCAACTCCACCGTGGCGTTCACCGCAATCAACTGCCTCGACGCGGTGCCCGAGGAGCCGTGGACCATCGCCGACGTCGCCGAGTTCCGCGAGTACATGGAAGAGGCATCGCCCACGTTCGGCTGGTGGTTCGCGGCGTCCACGGGCTGCAGCGACTGGCCCTTCACCGCGAGCGAGCACATCACCACGCTGGACAAGGCGACCTCCGTCTCGCCCATCCTCGTGATCGGCACCACCGGCGACCCTGCCACCCCGTACGAGTGGGCGGAGTCCCTCACCCAGCGACTGGGCAACGCCACGCTCCTCACCTACAAGGGCGAGGGTCACACCGCGTACGGCCGCTCCAACCAGTGCATCATCGACGCGGTCGACAATTGGCTGGTCCACGGAGAGATGCCGGATTCGGGAACTGTGTGCTGACCCGCTACACTTTCTGACTGGCCCGGTGGTCGATTCGATTGCAGGGCCGCGCCGCCTTAGCTCAGTCGGCAGAGCGATTCACTCGTAATGAATAGGTCGTGGGTTCGATTCCCACAGGCGGCTCCACTGGCCCGGTTTCTCGCAGAGAGGCCGGGCCGTTTGCTTTGTGGGGTGGGTGCTGCCCGGCCGCGGCGCCGCGCCCCAACTCAGAGCGCGGTAATGGGACATGAGGTCCGGGTTTCGGAGATCTGTGTCTCCTAATGGGACATCAGGTCCGGCGCGGCCCTCATCCCCGCCCTGAGCGAACCTCAGGCCCAACGCTGTGGTCGCGCCACGCGCCACGCTCCCGACGCGCGCGACACTCACCACGCTCCATACTCACCCCACTCGCCGAGCGGACCTCATGTCCCATTACCGTGCAAGGATTCGCGAAAGCCGGACCTCATGTCCCATTACCGCGCACGGGTGGCGCGGCTGGGGCCACGCGGGGCGCAGCACGGCGCGCACGCGGCGCAGTACGGCGCGCAGGCGCAGCCAGCTCAGGTTGCGCCGCCGCCAACTCACGCGCAGCCAGCTCAGGCAAACAGCTTTTCGAACTCCCGCACCATCTTCCACGCGCCTCCCGCAGTGTTCGACAGCACGGTCGCCACACGCCCGGTCTCGGGATCAAACGTGGACCTGTACGACTGCCCTACGTCGCAGCCCTCCATGATCCACTGCTTGCCGCTCCAGCTGAGCCACATGCCAAGGCCGTACTGCATCTCCTCATCGGGAACCTGGTTGCGCGGCCGCGCCATGAGCTCAACATGCTCAGCACTCACGAGCTCCCCGCCGGCCAGCGCCCGCCAGAACCTCACAGTGTCGTTGGCGTTGGTGAACGCGCCACCGTCGCCGGAGGGCACCACGGGCAGATGGAAGATGTTCGTCTGATCGCCCTCGTTGAAGACGTAGCCCAGGGCCACGTCGGCAGGCAGCGAGTCCGTTCGCAGCGCAGCGGTCGCCACGAGCCCTGCGGGCTTCACCACCTCGTCATCAAGCAACTCGGCATACGGCTT
>Ga0065721_10050178_pt1 | contig 22466 bp, 17 predicted proteins | sample Mesricmetagenome_FD_59108 | JGI IMG/M metagenome (GOLD analysis project Ga0065721, IMG submission 59108) | Mesophilic microbial community from rice straw/compost enrichment Sample: eDNA_1 v2 (version 2) | ecosystem: Engineered > Solid waste > Grass > Composting > Bioreactor | place: USA: Davis...
CCTGCGCGGCGCCCGCCGCGTCCCGGCTGGTCCGGGCATCGCCGCCGCCGCCGCCGCCGCTGCCCGTGCCTCCGGAAGCGGACACAGCGAGCAGGGCAAGGGCGGGCGCCGCCGCGGCGCAAACGAGAAGGCCAGCGATGCTGATGCCGGAGAGCGCGCCGCGTAGCCGTCTGGTGCGGCCGGGGGCGGTGTAGACGAACGGTTTCATGGTCTTGCTCCTTGCATGGGCGCTCGCGCCGGGATAGGCGGCGGGTGTGCGCGCATGCCAGGAGTATGCGGGGGGAGCGTTATCCGAACCGTTGCCCCACCGCCCGAACAGCGTTCTCAGGGACACGACACCCGGCCCGGCAGGAGACTCCTGCCGGGCCGGGTGTCGCTTTGGAGGAGGGGATATCAGTTGGTGCGGACGACGACGGGGACCGCGTAGGACTCGCAGTTCTTAATCACGATGCGGTAGGTCTGGGTCCAGCGCGGCACCCAGGAGCAGTACGGCTCGTCGTCGGGGAGGCGGTCCCACTCGATCAGGTTGCCCCGGGCGTCATAGACCTCCATGTCGATGTCGTCCCCGTACGCCACGGCCAGCGCCTGAGCCAGCTCGCCGCCGCGGTAGGTGATGTTGTAGCTGACGGAGCCGCGGGCGGCGATGGTATAGGTCATGCGGTAGGGGCCACCCTCCGCATCGGCGCGGGCGTCGGGCGCGGCGGTGGAGAGCACCCCCAGGGTCAGCGCCGCCGCGGCGAGGGCGGCGAAGGCGCCCCGGACGGTCCGGGCAGCGGTCTTCTTCCTGGCGGTCGTGTCGGCGGTGGACGTGTTGGCGGTGGACGTGTTGGCGGTGGACGTGTTGGCGGTGGACGTGTTGGCGGTGGACGTGTTGGCGAACAGGGTGCGGAAGTTGTTGAAGCGGTACATGATAGGGTCCTCGTTTCCCGTTGGTACGGCGGGGCGGTTTCGGTTTTTCTGTCTGCGTCCGCCCCGCGCCGTTCGTGATGTCCCCAGTGTATTTCGCTTCTCGTCTCCCGCCCGTGACCCCGCACACCCTCCCGCGTGATCGCAGTCACGCCTCCCCTTTAAGCAAAGAGTTCCAGACGTTCCCCTGCGGCATCGTCGTCCTCGCCTACGAACTCGCGCCCGCGGTGTAATCTCAGACAGGGATTTTCAGCACCGTCCGCAGGGCTTCCCCGAAGAGTCCATGGTCCAGCGGTTCGCCCGCCTGACGTGCCGCTTCCGCAAAGCCGGGGGCGGACGCCTCGCCGTAGAGCCGCACCGCCGCCGCTACCACGCGACGGGTGGCGCGTCGGGTCCGCCGCCGCGGTCCGGCGCAGCCGCGCTGTAGTGGCGCTGCGCGCCCGAAGAGGGGGGACAGGGGGGCATCTGCGATGCCAACGCCCCGGCCGCCGCTACGGCGGCCGGGGCGTTTTTTTGTGCAAATTAATTCTCCTCATAGCGACCAGGCATAATAATTGCTCACGCCCCCGTGGTTCTGCATCACCCTGGCCCCTGATCTGGCCTCATCCGCGCCGCGCGGCGCAGACCGGCACCCGGCGGGTGTCTCCTCGCGCGGCCAATCCACACAGTAAGGACCCTGTTGTGACCGCGACCCCGCTCTCTCGCCTGCTCCGTCCTGTCGCCCTTGCCGCGGCGCTTTCCGTCTGTCTCCTCCCCACCGCCGCGAACGCGCAAAGCCTGTTGTCCCGTGCATTTCTCGTTCTCAATCCTATGAGCCCGGACGAACAATTGTTGCTCGATGAACGATTCGATACCGCATCGGCCTTGGTCGTTTCCGCTTCCGAAGAACCATGGATGATGAGCCAGGCCGCCGCGCAGACGGACTTTGGGGTGAACAAGGCACGCTTCGACGTCCCTATGAGCTTCAGTAGCACCACGCTGGCAACTGCCTCGTCCGAATGGTCGGACTATTTCACGATCACCGAGGCGGGCAAATCCGGGGTGGGGACGATGAAACTCGCCTTCGACTTTGACGGAACGTTCAGTGGCTATCCGAGTCAAGCGACTTTCACCGCCTATGTGTACAGCCAATCCGGTGCCGGAGGCGAATCCTTCGCGTTTGACCTGACAACGTTAGGATCGTCGGGGCGTTTCGAGACCGACGACATCACCTTTGCCTTCGGCGAAGCGATGTACGTCCGGACGACATTGGAGCTGACGGCGACTGTAAACCCGGGTCAATTTGTCACGGCCGACTTCTTCAACACGGTGAATCTGTCCGCGATCACCCCGGCGGGCGCTCAGGGCGCTGTTCTCACCACGGCTTCGGGCTCGTCCTACTACGACACGGTGTTCAACGGCGGTGTGCCTGCGGCGGCGGCGGTTCCGGAGCCGGGCACCTTTGCCCTGGCTGGACTCGGCGCCCTCGCGCTCGTTGGTAGCAGCACCCTGCGCCGGCGGCGGAACGCGTCCCCGGCGGCCTAGGCCAGCCGCCGCCCCGGCAGCCATATCGGCTGCCGGGGCGTTCTTCACGCGGGGAATGAATACGCATGACGGCCAGGCACGTTACTTGCTCTTGCCCCTCCCCGTGCCCCTGAAGGGGCCCTGCCCGCGCGGAGCCCCCCCCTGCGGGCGACTCCTCGCGCGGCCAATCCACACAATAAGGACGTTACTGTGACCGCGACCCCGCTCTCCCGCCTGCTCCGTCACGCCGCCTTCGCCGCGGCGGTTTCCGCTTGCCTCCTGCCTGCCGCCGCCGCGAACGCGCAATCCCTGTGGTCCAATGTCACTGTCTCCACCAAGGCGGATTACTGGAATGATTCCCAGTCGGATGCCTCGCTGGCCTCAGTCGACTACAGCCAGGACGAGAACGTGGGCACAGGAGCCGCGCAGACGAACTATGGAGTGAACAAGGCGCGCTTCAGCCTCGATGCCCAATCCATTAACAGAATGTCGGCCACGGTCGTTTCCGAATGGGGGGACTGGTTCACGATCACGGAGGGGGGCACATCCGGTCTGGGAACGATGAAACTCGCCTTCGACTTTGACGGAACGTTCAGTGGCTATCCGAGTCAAGCGACTTTCACCGCCTATGTGTACAGCCAATCCGGTGCCGGAGGCGAATCCTTCGAGTTTGACCTGACAACGTTAGGATCGTCGGGGCGTTTCGAGACCGACGACATCACCTTTGCCTTCGGCGAAGCGACCTTCGTCCTGGGGACCTTGCGGCTGGAATCGGCGGTAGACGAGAAACAAAGCTCTATGGCCGACTTCTTCAATACGGTGAGTCTGTCCGCGATCACCACGGTGGGGGCTCCGGACGCTGTTCTTGAGACCGCTTCGGGCTCGTCCTACTACAACAGCGTGTTCAACGTTGCCCCCGCGGCGGCGGCGGTTCCGGAGCCGGGCACCTTTGCCCTGGCCGGGCTGGGCGTGCTCGCGCTCGCCGCCCGTAGCGCCGCCACGCGCCGGCGCCAGCGGAACGCGTCCCCGGCGGCCTAGCCAACTGGCGAGGTAGCGGCAGCACCTCGGCGGCACCTCGGCGGCACCTCCGAGGTGCCGCCGGACCCGTGCGCGGCCCTTCCGGGTGCGCCGGTCCGGGCATAGTGGGTCACCATGCGAAAACTCAAGCTTCAAGTGCAGACGTCGGTGGACGGGTTCGTGGCCGGGCCGAATCACGAGATGGACTGGCTGACCTTCGAGTGGGACGACGCGCTCAAAGGGTACGTTTCCGGGCTTACTGATTCGGTAGACACCATCCTCCTCGGCCGCAAACTCGCCGAAGGCTTCATCCCGCACTGGGCCGCGCACCCGGAGATGGAGGGTGCCGACATCTTCAACCCCACCCCGAAGGTGGTCTTCACAAAGACCCTGGAGCGTTCGCCGTGGGACAACACCACCCTGGCGACCGGCGACCTGATCGAGGAGGTGAACCGGCTCAAAGCGCGGGAGGGGGAGGGCGACCTGATCGCCTACGGTGGCGCGACCTTCGTTTCCGCCCTGATCCGTGCCGGCCTGGTGGATGAATACTACCTGTTCGTCAACCCCGTGGTTCTGGGCGCGGGCCTGCCCATCTTTCAGGACCGCGACGCGCGCCAGAAGCTGACGCTCAAAGAGTCGCGGGCGTTCCCCTGCGGCATTGTCGTCCTCGCCTACGAGCCCGCGCCCGCGACGTAATGAAGCCGGCGACCCGGCCCTTTTTTCGACGGAAGGCGCTCCCGTAATAGTGGGGTAACGGTTGCCCGGTAGAGTTTCCGCAGGGGGCGAAGCGCCGCTTCGCCCACGCCCACCAAAGGGCTCCTTCGGCTCCACGGTCACGGAACTGTCGCTGGACCGGGAGGGCATGAACGACCTGGGGCAGATTGCGTTCCGCTACGGCCTGGCAAACGGCGAGCGTGGCATTGCGTTCACCCGCGGCTTCGGCAGCGCCGCTGCCGAAGCCGTTCCCGAACCCGGCACCCTCACCCTGGCCGGCGCCGCCGAGTGGGGTAGGAACCTGCGCCTGCACCCGCCCTCTCCCACAGCGCTGCGGGAGAGGGAGGGCGGTTAGCAGAGGCGTGGGGGCGGTGGTCGATAGGAGCGCGGAAGGCGGAGGGCGGCGTGCCATCGGTTGTTGAAGCGACTATCTAGTCGGAGTGGCATACCCCGTGATGCCAAGTGCGGCGGGTTCTGCGCTGCATTGGTATCATCTATTGCCTCGTAGGTGTCCCTTCGTGGCGTCCCTGCCCTGGTTCAGTCATACTTCTGGCCCAACGTGAAAGCCCAGAGGAGCATGCCCAGTCCTATAATCGCAATTGGGATGCCGATCAAAAAGCCTGCAGTAAGGATGCCCAGGACAAGAGCGCCTGCACCAGTCTTTGCTAAATCCCAATTGGGCCTTTTTCGCGCAATAGCAGCGCTATACCCGCTCTCAACTGAAGCGGATTGGGCGCTTCTCGCGTCGGCTTCCGCGGTAATACGGCCGGTCGGGTCCAGCCTGCGAATCTCTTTTGCTGCGTCTATACTGAGTTGGTCGCTTCCGCATGCCTCCGCTTTCCGAAACGCCTGAATAGCGGAGTGCTTCCGATTCAGCAAGCTGTAACAGAGCCCGAGGTTATAGTACGCAGCACCATTCTCTTCGTCTTGGAGCGAGCTCTCGAAGAGTTGCGCTGCCTTCTCGGTCCAGCGTGTGTGTTCGCTGGTTTCTAAGCCGCTGGAGCAGGCTACTGCCCAGCACAGGTTTCCCTCTTGAAATGCGACTATGGAACGAGCGAGGCGAACGTCTACTCCTCGTGCTTCCAGCTTCTGCAGTTCCTGATACGCTAGAGCGAGATCCCCCTTTTGTATCTCCCTCGCCCGCGCCGCTCGAGCGACGATGCTATCCGATTGCGCGCGCAGACGCTCGGTCTGTTGCTCCACGTCGTCCAGGTACGAAAGCGCGATCTGTATCTCACGCGGCAGGTCGGTGGTCTCGACAGCCATGAGTTGTTTCCCTCCCGAAGATTTGTGGTTAGGTGGTGATGAAAAACTCGGCTTTCGGGCGCGTCCTTCCGGTGCGATCCTCTCCGTTCACGTATACGCAGATGTCGTCATAGTCTCCCAAGTCGAGAGCGAACTGCGCTAGGCCGTCTGAGTCGGTGTACTTCTGGTCACCGAAGACCCCTTGATCGATCCCGAACTTTCCGATGGAGATGCGCGCCTGAGAGACCGGTTTACCCGAACGGTCCAGGACGCGAACGTTGATATAACGCATTTTGTGTTCCTTTTCGCTCCACGCACTTGTCACGTGGGAAACTGGCCGCTACGGCAGAGCGTTTGCCGTGTTGGCTGCGGGTAGTATAACTGCATCCTGACCCTCGTAAACTGACAGATTCCTGACAATTCACTGACGTCGTATCCCATGACACGCACCTGTCGTACAATGGACCCGCGGCAACCGGTGGAGGAGAAGGGAGAGATCGAAAGTGGGCGAGGGCATAGCGGCGGGAAGCTTCTTCGTGGCGGGCGGGGCGCTCATGCCCGATGCCCCCTCCTACGTGGTGCGGCGCGCGGACGAGGCGCTATACGCCGCCCTCCGGGGCGGCGAGCTCTGCAGCGTGCTCGATACCCGCCAGGTCGGTAAGTCGTCGCTTCTGGTGCGCGCTGCCGCCCGCCTCGCCGCCGAGGGCGCGACGGTCTGCCAGCTTGACCTGAGCGCCCTCGGCAGCAGCGCCAGTCTGGAGCAGTGGTACGCCGGCCTGCTCTACCGCGTTGCCGCCCAGATCGGCAGCGAGTATCCGGATGCCGAGGCCGTCGCCTGGGAGGTCTGGGAGCGGCTCGGGGCGCAGGGGCTCCCGCCCGGCCAGCGCTGGTTTGCTGCGCTCTGCGCCGCCCTGCCGGACGGCCCGGAGGCGGTCTACCTGTTTGTGGACGAGATCGACGCCGTGCGCGGTCTGCCCTTCCGCGCGGACTCGTTTTTCGTGGGCGTGCGCGAGTGCCTCCAGCGCCGCGCCGCGCTCGACCCCTGCGCGGCGCGGCTTGTCTTCTGCCTGGCGGGCGCGGCCACCCCCTCGCAGATACTGGACGACGTGCGCACGACCCCGTTCAATGTCGGGCGGCGCGTGGAGTTGTCCGACTTCACGCCCGAGGAGGCGGCCCCGCTCGCCGCCGGGTTCCGTGACACCATAGGGGCGGACGCCGCCCAGACGCTGCTTTCCCGCGTCCTCTCCTGGACCGGCGGACACCCGTACCTGACGCAGCGGCTCTGCCAGGCGGCGGCGGAGCGCGGCGCGCGCAGCCGGGCGGATGTGGACGCGATCTGCGGAGAGCTCTATCTGAGCCGCAAGGCGCGCGAGACCGACAGCAACCTCACCTTCGCGCGCGACCTGCTGCTCGGCGGCGATGACGAGGCGCGCGCCGCCCGCCTCTCGCTCTACGACCGGGTGCTCCGGGGGGGCGGCAGCGTCCCTTTCGACCCCGGCAGTCCGATAGCGGACGCCCTGCGCCTGGCGGGCGTCGTGCGCGTCACCGACGAGGGACGCCTCGCCGCGCGCAACCGGGTCTACGCCTCGCTCTTCGACCGGCGCTGGGTGCGCGAGAACCTGCCCGACGCCGAACGGCGCCGTCAGCGCCAGGCCGTTCGCCGGGGCGTGGCGCGCGCCTCGCTCGTGTGGGGCGTTCTCGCCGCCGCGATCCTCGCCGCGCTCTACCAGAGTCTCGCCGCGCAGGACGCCGCGGCCAACCTGAGCGTGGCGGAGCGCGACCGCTCACTGCTCTCGCGGACGGTCGATGAACTTGCCCGGCAGAAGGCCGAACAGGAGGCGCTGACCGAGCGCGCGCGGCTTCGGCGCCGGGACGCCGAAGCCGCGGCGGCCCGCGCGAAGGGCGACCTCAAAACGATCGAGGCGCGCGAAGCCGCCGCCCGCACGCAGCTGACGGAGGTCGAACGCGCGCGCCGCGAGGCGAGCGCCGCGCTGGCGGCGGCACTCAAAACGAGCGAGGCCGCCCGCAGAGATAGTGAAGCCGCGCGCCGTGAAGGTGCTGCGGCCCGCCGGGCCGCCGCGCGGGCCGCGGAGCGGGCGAACGCCGCCGATACCCGGGCGACAGCTATCTATGGGAGGACCGCCTCGGCACTGTCCATAGAGCGCGGGTCGGAGTTTGAGGCCCTGGAGTTCGGCCTGAAGGCGGTCGAGCCGGATCTGAAAGCCGGCAAGGAGCCCGCCCCCGCCGCCCTTCAGGGACTCGCGGACGCCGTCAATGTGGGAATTGTCCGGCGGATGTCGCTCCTGCATCCGGGGCCGGTAACCGCGGCGGCCGTATCCCCCGACGGGAAGACGATTCTGACGGGGACGAAAGGCCATGACGCCTATGCCTGGAATGCCCTCACGGGGGAGCGCATCCGCTCCTTTCAACAGTTGCAGCTGGAAGAGAGCCCGGCAGAACGCATGGAGCGTATGACGTATAGCGTAGCCTTCTCTCCGGACGGGCAACGCGTTCTTGTCGGAACGGACGAAAAGCTAGGGCGTGATCCGGTTTCGGGAAAACTGACCCCGTACGCCAACGGGGTGCGGGTGCCGGAGGGGCATATCGAGGTTCGCCGCATTCGCATCTGGGATCTCAACGACGGGCGCGAACCCATTCCCAGCCTCCCTCCGTCGCGCGAGTTACTTATCCCGGGCGCCTCCATTGCTATAGGTGAGTTTCTGGGGGGGGCGAGTCGCCTGGTTTCCTCCGGACCGAGGGAATTTCCCTGGGTGTGGGATCTGGAGACGATGCGAGCGACGGAATTTCGGAAACCGCTTGCGGACTCGGGTGGTGTGATCGTACAGGGGATTGCGGCCAGTGCCGACGGGAAGAGAGTTCTGACAGCCGGCCGCGATTACGGGGTTCGGCTCTGGGATGTCGCAGCGGGCACGGTCCTTTCGGACGACCCCAATCTCAAGAAATATGAGGGGCTGGCTGCTCGCTTCATCAGTCCGAATCTTTTCGTTTATACGACGCGGAAGAACGACGGGAACAAGAACGACGGGAACAAGGGGCTGGTGGGGCCGACGCTGCGGGCCGTAGCGGACGACGGGTCCCTCCTGTTCCAGCACACGCTCGCCGAAGTGCACAGCGGCCTTGTCTTTGGCCTGGATGCTTCGGCAGCGACCCGTCTCATCGTGACAGGAGGACAGGACAGAAACCTGCACCTGTGGACTCCGGGAGTTCCGGGGGCGAAGCCGCTCCGGACGCTGGAGGCGGCGCACGCAGACCGTATCAACGAGGTACGGTTTACGCCGGATGGGCAGCAGTTTGTCGCCACAAGCAGTGACGGCACGGCGTCGGTCTGGGCGCTGACACAGCCCCTCTGGGCGACGGTCGGTAACGCCACGTTCCTGCGCGCGCGCCTGTCGTCGGACGGGAAAGCCTTCGCGATGCTGGCGGGTCCGTCCACCGTCGAAGTGCGTGACGCAGCGACGGGACGGGTCCTCTGGAGCGCGGAAGCCCCGACCACCGTGCAGACCCTGGCGCTCTCCCCCGACGGAAGCTTTCTTGCGGGGGGCGGTAGTGGCGGAAAGGTGTGGCTGTGGCACCGGAAAGCGGGCACCGCACCGGAGCGTCGGGACCTCTCCGGTCACGCCCCTAACTCCACGGTCATGGATCTGGATTTCAGTCCGGATGGGAGCCTGCTCGCCAGCTCCGCTGGTGTTCCCGACTCGTCGCTCCGCGTCTGGGAAACCGCCACCGGCAAGTACTGGAAATCCGTGGAGAGGGTCTACTATTGGGGAGCGACCAACATGGTGTGTGCGCGATTCATGCCGGATGGAAAGGGGGTGCTGGTGGGCGGCGACGACGGAATGCTGCGCCGCCATGACCTGGGCGACCCGGATTGGTCCGGAGTCATAGCCTCCTATCTGCCCGCCGGTCGTTCGTTCTTGCAGAACCAGACCGCCTATCCATTTGCCGCCGATGCATCCCCCGATGGTCTGTACGTGGCATCCGCAGATAAAGACGGGACGATCTATCTGTGGGAAGGAGCGCGGCCTGAATATGCCCAGCACCGGACTCTGTTTGCGCGCTTGCAGGGGCACCAGGGGGGCGTTCGCGCCGTTGACTTCTCTCCGGACGGACGGACACTGGTGTCCGGCGGGTTGGACGGAAGGATCCATTTCTGGAGAGTCGAGGACGTTCGTACCAGGTTTGCTAAGAACGGGGACCGCGTCCTAACTCGAGAACCCTATCTGACGATCAAAGGGCATGCCGATGCGGTCAACTCCGTCGAGTTCACGCCCGACGGCAGGCAGGTTCTGACCGCCAGCAAGGACGGGACGGTGCGCTTCTTCCCCGCGACGGCCGAGGAGTACGTCAAGCGGGCGCGGCAGATCCTGGCGCTGCGCCCGCCGGGTAAGGAGTAACCACCGAAGCGGGACGGGGTGTAGGGGGCGTTTGGGAGCGTTTGGGAGCGTTTGGGAGCGTTTGGGAGCGTTTGGGAGCGTGTGGGAGACGGGAGTCACGAGAGATGGACGCAGGAGACGGGGGCGGGGCGAGGACGCCATGGCTGCGGGTGCGGCTGTTCGGCCGATTCGAAGCCGCGCGGGTGCACGAGGCGAGCGGGGCGGAGACGCCGCTGGAGCTTTCGCAGCGGCGGGCCGACCGCCTGCTGGCGTTCCTGCTGCTCCGAAAGGGGCGCGCGGAGCGGTGCGAGATTAGCGAGACGCTCTGGCCCGAGGCGGCCACCAACCCGCTCGACCACAGTCTGCGCCTGCTGCGCGAGCAACTCGGCGATCAGGCGGGACGCCTGGAGACGCGCCAGCAGAGCGTGGTGCGGCTCGACCTCAACGGCGTGGACTGCGATGTTCTCGCCTTCGACGCCGAGATCGCGCGCGCGGCCGCCCTGTCCGGCGCCGCCGAGGAGGGCGGCGCTGCCGACGCGGCGCGGGAGCGGGCGGTAGCACGCTATGGGGGCTCCCTGCTGGCGTTCTGGCGTGAGGAGCCCACTACGGAGATCCCGTGGCTGGAGACTGAGCGCGCGCGCCGCGCCGCGCAGTGTCAGGAGGCGCTCTGGGCGCTCGCGATGCGCGCCCGACGAGCGAACGACGGCGCGCGCGAGGCCGACTGGCTGCGTCTGCACGTGCGCTACTTCCCCCGCCGCGACCGGGGCTGGCGGGCGCTGATCCGGACTCTCGCGGAGGCGGGGGACGCTCTGGAGGCGGTCGAGGTTTACACCCGCTACCAGGCCGCCCTGCGCCAACTGGATCAGCGCCCCGCCCCCGAGTTCACCGCCCTCTACCGGGAGCTTCTGGAAAGGGCGGAGGTCCCGCCCGCGACCGACGAAGGCGGCGCGGCCACCGGGCCGGGCACGATCGGCGGGGCGCTGCCGCCCGACACCCCGCTCTACGTCGAGCGCGACGCGGATGCGCGTGTGGCCACCGCGTTGGCGCGGCGTGAGAGCATCGTGCTGCTGATCGGACCGCGCGAGACGGGCAAATCGTCGCTGGCGGCGCGCGCGCTGGCGCGTGCGGGGCGCGGCGGAACCCTGACGCTGCACACCGACTTCCAGTCGCTCGCCCGCGCCGACCTGGAGAGCGCCCCCGCGCTCTACCGGGCGCTGACCGAGCAGCTCGCCGATCAGGTGGCGCGCTCCCCGCTCGCGCTCCCGCCCCCCACCAGCCTGCCCCTGGCCGCCGCCACCGCAGCGGCGGCGGCGGCCGCTGCCTGCGCGCCCTCGCTGCTGCTGGAGCGTTTCGTCCAGAGCGGCGTCCTCGCCCGGGCGCCCCAGGGCGTCGTCTGGTGCCTCGACAGCGTAGACCGGCTGTTTGAATGCCCGGGGGTACGGGACGACTTTTTTGCGCTGCTGCGCTCCTGGCACGAAAAGCGGGCCTACCCCTCGGCGGCGAACCGGGCGTGGCAGCACCTGTCGCTCGTGGTCGCCTGCGCCACCGAAGCGCGCCTGTACATTCGCGACCTGAACCAGTCGCCCTTCAATGTCGGCGTGCGGGTGGAGTTGGGCGACTTCGACCCGGCGCAGGCCGCGCGCCTCCACACGCTGTGTCGCACTCTGGACGGCGACGACCCGAGCGACAGCGCGGCGCGCGCCGCGCTCTACGAGCTTCTGGGCGGGCACCCCTATCTGACGCGCCGCGCGCTCGCCTGGCTGGCCGAAGGCGAAAATACCGGCGATGTCACCGCGTTCCTGGCTTCCGCCGACCGCGACGACGGCCCGCTCGGCTCCCACCTGCGCCGCCTTGCCGAGCCGATCGTCTCCGACCCGGCCCTGAGCGAGGCCGTCGGTCAGGCGCTGGCGGGGCGCCCGTGCCACGAGGAGGCGTTCTTCCGCCTGCGCAGCGCGGGTGTCCTGTCGGGGCTCTCGGCCCAGGACCCGCGCCCGCGCTGCGCGCTCTACGCCCGTTACTTCGGGAGACGCCTCACCCGAGCGGCATAGCGAGCGGTGCGCCGCGCCGCGCCGCGCCGCCTTCCCGGTCTACCCGGCGGCGCCGCCGGGGCCGGGGGGCCAGTTGCGGGCGAGCACGCCCCGGGGGCGGACGGGCAGGCCCGCCTTGTACAGGTGCCCTGTGTCGCCCAGGGCGATGCAGCGCGGCACGGCCCATTCGTCCGAGCGCTGCTCAAAGAAGATCGTGGTCACCGACGACGGGGCCAGCCAGATGCCCGACCAGATCAGCGGCAGCGGTATCTCCAGAAGGTGCGACAGCAGCACACCCGCGAAGCCGAAGTGGCAGAACATCGCCACCCGCTCGTTGTTCGGGCGCACGCACCGGTACAGCCCGCCCTCGCGCTCATAGCCCAGGTCGGCCAGGAAGGCGTCCGAGGCGTCGCGGATGGTCTGCGCGCACTCGGCGATGGGGGTATCCTTCACCCAGGGCAGGCAGGAAACGCCGTCATGCGAGCGGCAGGCATCCGGGGCGGCGCGGATGACCTCGCCGGCCAGGTTGAAGGGGGAGAGCTTGCCATACGGCCCCTGCTCGACGCCGGGGATCTGGATCTCGCAGGTCCAGTCCAGCACGTGCGGGGCGATGCCGGTGGCCTCGACGGTGTAGCGGGCGGTGTCCACGGCGCGGCCCATCGGGGAGGTGTAGATGCGGGTCAGGCCCTCTCCGGCCAGGCGCTCGGAAAGGGCCTGCGCCTCCTGGTGTCCGTATTCGGTGATGGTGTTGTTGGGGTAGTCGGGGTCGGCGTGGCGGATGACGTACAAAAACATGAGCGGGCGGCGGGCCTCCGGTCGGGGTCGTAGTCTGCTACCCTTCCGTTCGACGCCCGCCCCGCCCGCCCCTGCTCACGGGGTTTGGGATTGCCGTACCAGGTCCTCCCGCCAGGCCACCAGCATCTTGATCTTCCCGGCGGGGTCCTTCCGGGCGCGCGCCCGCGCCAGGATCTTGTCCATATAGGGGAGCGCGTCCTTGTGCCGGTCGAGCGCGCTGTAGGCGTGGACGTAACTCATGTACAGGTCCCACTGCGCGAGGTCGGGGTTCATCCGCTCCGCCGTTTGCAGCTCCTTCAGGGCGGTGCGGACCAGAGATTGGCGCCGCGCCGGGTCGGCCACGCCATTGTGCTGCGCCACCAGGGACTTCCCCAGGACGTAGTGCCCGTAGCTCCAGGCGGGGTCGAGCGCCACGGCCTGACGCGCCTGCTCCACGGCGCGGTCGTACTGCCCGACTTCGAGGTGGTGGAGCGCCGCCATCACCCACACTTCGGCCGCGCCGGGCGCTTCCCGGAGGCTCTCCGCGCGCAGGCGGTCCGCATCGGCGCGCTCCTGGTTCTGACTGAGAAACGTCACCGTCTCTTCCTGCGCCGCAGTCCACGACTCGAACCCGGTGTGGAGGAAGGCCGAGGTGTGCGCGAACGCGTACAGCGCCTTGAGGCCGGGGTCCCTGGGGGACGCAGCCTGCAACTTGCGGTAGAGGAGGGCCACCTCCTGCGCGCGGCCATCCCGCTGGAGTTGCGCGATCTGGACGAACGCCATGTGGCGCTTTGTCGACGCCGCCTGGACGGACTGTTCGAGCTGCCGGTCCCGCGGGAACGGGCTCCGGAAGGTCGCCTGCGCCCACCCCGGGCCGGCAAGCAGACTCAGCACGCAGAGGGCGCCGGCGAGAGCGGCGGGCCGGTTCGCCCGGGGCCGGATACGCAGCCGCGGCGCTGCCCACGGAGGGAGTAGGGCTGGACGCGCGGCGCTACGCCTCCTCGCCGGGCGCGAGGACGCGGCAGCCGGGGATTTCGCGCAGCACGCGCTCCGGGCCGGCCGGGGAGTAGACGATGATGAGGCGCATCGGCTCCGTGCCGGTGTTCTGCGTCGCGTGGTACACCCCATCGGGGATGAAGACGCAGTCGCCCGGACCGATGGGAACGGGCGGCTGGTCGTCCACCATCTGCTCGCCCGTGCCGGACACGACGTAGATAATCTCTTCCGCGCCGGGGTGGTTGTGGCGCTCGTGGCCGCCGCCGGGGAGCAGGTCCACGGTGCCGAAGCTGTGCCGCTTCGCCCCCGTGACCGCCGGCTCGCTGAGCATCCGGACGACGCCCCAGTCGAAGGCGAGCGCTTCCACGTCCCCGCTCGCCGTGATAGACCCGGTTCCCAGTCGCTGCACGGTTCGTTGCCTCCGTTCCGAATGGATGTGGGATATATCTTCGCCGTGGCCGCCGGGATGGCCTGCGTAGACGCCCGCACCCCCCGCCCCCTCTCCCGGCGCTGCGGTCCGCCCCGGACTGGGAGGAGAGGGGGGCCTGCCACCCGGCGGGTGCGGCTCACCGAAATCTTCTTTTCCTCATCCACCGGCAGGCGCAGAGTCTCCCCCAATCCGTGTGAACGTCATAAGGATTCCGGAGGACCGAAGGATGAGAAAAGTCGTGTCGCTGATGCACCTGTCGCTGGATGGCTACGTGGAAGGGCCGAATGCGGAGATGGACTGGATCACAATGGATGAGACGGTCTTTGCGTTCGTGGATCGCTTCATCGCGCAGGCCAGCACCGCGCTCTACGGCCCGAAGACCTTCGGCATAATGGAGGCGTACTGGCCGTCCGTCCTGAACGACGCGACCGCGACCGGGCACCTCCGGCGTCACGCCCACTGGTATGCCGCGGCGGAAAAGATCGTCTTCTCCCGCTCGCGAACCGAACCGGGCGGCACGAGCAGCGCCCGCCTGATCTCCGGCGACAACCTGGCCGGCGAACTGACGGCGCTGAAGCAGGGCGAAGGCAAAGACCTCATGATCTTCGGCAGCCCCGGCCTCACCCACTCCTGCCTGAAAGCCGGTCTGGTCGATGAGTTCGTCATGACGCTCAGCCCGGTTCTCCTGGGCGCGGGCACGCCCCTGTTCCCGGCCGGTCTGCGCCGGACTAATCTGCAACTTCTGGAAGCGGTGCCGTTCGCCTCCGGCAGCGTCGGGTTTCACTACCGGGTGGCAGACGCGGCAGGAGCGGCGTAACCCGCCGCATCCTGAGTATAATCAGTCCACAGAGTGGCAAGGAAGGAGGCTACGGCCATGTCCCTGGATTTAGCGCCCGAAACGGAAAGCCTCATCCGCGAATACGCGTCGCGCGAGGGGATGAACGCCGACGAGTATCTGCATCATCTGCTGCGGACCCACGCGCCGCGCCCGAAGCCCGTTCCGGCGGATGATCCGGTCTTGCGTTTCCTTCAGGAGCGATTGCAGGAAGCGGAGAGCGCTACCCCGGAGGAGGTTGCCGAAGACGACGCGGCCTTCGAGCAGTTCCAGCAGGCCATGAACGCGAACCGCCGCGCAAACGGTGAACGGCTTCTCTTCCCCGACGCCGAGAAACCAGGATCGTCGTTTTAGACACGGGGGTGTTGGGAAGCATTACCAACCCACGCGCCAGGAGTACCACCGTCCGGGCGATGACTACCTGGGCGGCGCAAATGCGGGCCGCAGGTCATGTGTTCGTCATCCCTGCCATCGCGGACTAGGAAACGCGGCGCGAGTTACTGCGTGACGGAGCCGCCCGCAGCGTTGCGGCACTCGATCAGTTTTGCCAGACTCCCGGCAACGACTACCTGCCGATCTCGGACGCCATCCTGCACCGAGCCGCGGCGCTCTGGGCGCAGGCCCGCAACCAGGGTAAGCCTACCTCCCAGGACACCGCCTTAGACGGCGACATGATCCTGTGTGCCCAGGTCCTGGAAGCAGGCTACGCAGCAGGCACGTACATCGTGGCGACCACGAACACGAAGCACCTGACCTTGTTTGTAAACGCCGCCGAATGGGACACGATCACTCCGTGATTTCTCCCTCCCTGAAGTAGCCTCAACGTATTCATCCTCCTGCCCGCCTTCTTCAACCCGCAGCGCACCCCCAACCGCCCACACGAACCCGCCGGGAAACAGGCCCCCCTCTCCCGCGGCGGGAGAGGGGACGGGGGTGAGGGCTTACCGCACCGCCAGGAGTTGCTCCAGGATGGTGGGGTCTTTGATCTCCCGGTCCTTCGCCAGCAGCAGGACCTTCGAGACGACCTCGGCGGTGCGCGGGTCGTTGTCCGCGAAGGGGAGGAACAGGCGGCCGCGCTGCGGGGCGAACGAGGGGACGATGCACACGAACCCGCCGGGCTGGCGGTGGACGATCGCGCTGCCGAGGTGGATGCTGTAGTCCGCCAGGTGGCCCGCGATCAGGACGTGCGACTTCTCCACGCGCACGTTCTCCAGCTTCAGCAGGGACGCCGCCTCCCGGACCAGCGCCGCGCGCATCTCGACCGTGGAGGCGCTGGCCTCCGGGTCCACGCCGCCGACGTGCGCGACGCTGACCACGAGGTCCAGGTCGCGCATGGCCTCGGAGAAGAGGCGCGGCGGGACCTCGGTCAGCGGCAGGCGGGTGTACTCGCCCCGACGCACGAAGCAGACGTTCTCGATCGTGAACCCTTCGACGTCCAGCGGCGAGAAGGTCGTGCCGGTCGAGTCCAGGTAGGCCGAGATGCCCGCCGCGTGGAACGTCTTGCGCGCGGCCTCGTCGTAGCTGCTGATCCAGCCCCGCTTGCCCAGCAGCGCGAGCGCCTGCTTCGGGTTGACCTGGTGCCCGCTGTAGCGCCGGGAGAACGTTCCGTCCGTCTTCTCCTGCTCGGTCAGAACGTACAGCTCGCGGAAGACCTGCTTGAACGGTTGGACGCGCTCCCGCAGGAAGCAATCGCGCTGCCAGCGGTCCCAATGGCCGGTGTGCAGCAGGTCCAGCGGGTGCGCCACGCGCAGCGGCAGGTCGGGGCGCAGGGGGTAGACCGTCCCCGCCGCGTCCTCCAGCGCCTGCGCCGCGTCGTCCGCCGGGTAGCCCAGCACCGGCTCCCCGCCCTCCGACGCCTCGATGAAGACCAGCGAGCGCAGCAGGGGGCGCAGGACCGGGTGCTCCAGAAGGCCGGCCAGCTCCGCCGCGGTGAAGACGTCGCCGCGGATCATGGCCTCCTCCAGCGAAAGGCGCATGCGGGACGCCTGCCGCTCGATCTCCTTGCGGCGGGCGAGCAGCGCGGCGACCTCGGGGGCTTTCTTCGCCTTCGGGGGGATGTTCGCCAGCGCTTTGCCGTTCTTGAGAACCCGCAGGTCCGGCTCGCCCAGAGGGTTGATGGAGAGCTGGACCGTGACCCCGTCCGCTTCGGCCGTGACGGGGCCGCCGGCCAGGTCGGCGACGGCGCGCTTCTCCATCGCCCACTCCAGGCGCACCGGGTCGGGGTAGCCGACGGTGCGCGCCAGGTTCTCCAGGGCGAGGCGCGCGGCCCTCTTCTCGTTCTCCTGGCGCTGGGCGCCGAACTGCTTCGACGTCCGCAGGAACTCCTGCACCGTGGCGTAGCGGTCCAGCGTCTCGCTTTCGCGGGCCTCCGGGTCGGCCGGCAGCGGCAGCAGGCCGAGGGCGCGCACCGAGTCCTGGTGCCGCTTGTCGCGGACGCGCCGCGCCACGTCCTCCTTGGCGATGCGGCCGAGCATAGCGTCGGCGTAGAGCTGCGCCCGCTTGTGCCCGACCGACGACGAGGCGAACTTCGCGGCGGCGTCGATCGGGAGCCAGCGCGCTTCGCCGAGCGCGGCGTGGATTCGGTGGAACCAGGCGACATCCACCCCGCCCTCCATCAGGTCGTCGGCGGTGAGCGGCGTCTTGTCCGCGATCTCCGCCGCCCAGCCCGACTTCAGGTCGTCCTCCACAAAGTAGTGCGGGTCTTTGGTGTGCGCGTGGAGCCACCAGACCCCTTCGGCGAACGACGGCCAGCCGAGCGCGGCTTCGACGTGCCGCGCCCACTGCGGCGCGAACACCGCCGCCTCCACCAGCAGCTTTTCGGGCAGCTTCTCCGCGGCGGCCTGTGCGGCGAAGACCTCGGGTGTCTCGTCCGGCCCGGGGTGGGTGGCGCGGAGGATGGCGCTGAAGACCGACGCCCGGTCGTCGCTGGCGCGGTACGAGGGGGGGACGCGCGACAGGCCATCCTTGCCGAGCAGCTTCAGGAAGCGCAGCAGCACCGCCATGCCGCCCGTGTGGGGCAGGCTGCGGGCGATCTGCGTGACCAGGGTCGGGTTGTCGCCGCGCCCGGCCTCGACCTCCAGCACGCGGCGGCGGCAGGCGTCCACGATCTCCCACAGGCCCGGGGTCGCGCTGAGGCGCGGGTCCTCTTTGCGCGTGCAGAGCGCCTGGAGGGCGGAGAAGTCCTGCCGCCGCCAGTAGCCCTCCGTCGGGCGCGGGCCGAGCAGGTGGTCGTAGACGTCGTCGGCGTTGACATAGCCGGCGCGGAACGCCAGAAGCAGGGCGTCCAGCTCCACCCGCTGCCGCTCCGCCTCCGGGTGCGGCTTCGACTGCCACAGGAGCAGGTCCCACAGCCGCCGCCACTGCTCCGGCGTCCAGGCGTCCGCGTGCCGCTTGTGGTGCTCCTCGGCCAGGACCAGCCAGACGCGGGACTGGGTCGTCGCGCGCCAGCTTCCGGGAGTATAGGCCCGCAGCAGCTTCTGCTCCGCCGCCTCGTCGAGCGCCGGGTCGGCGGGGTTGACGTCGTCCCCGTCGATATCGTCCAGCAGCTCGTCCAGGTCGAAGTCTTCGTCGTCGTCCTCCTCCGCGTCCTCCCCATCGGAAGCCGCGTCGGCGGTCGGGGCAAGCCGCGCCTTCTCGGCCAGCGCCTCCCGCTCCGCCTCCGCGATCTTCGCCAGCGAGTGCGCGGCGGCGTCCAGCAGGAAATCGGCCGCGCGTGCGGCCGGCGCCCCCGGGTCCAGCCGTTGCAGCCAGGCGAACAGCCGCTGGAGCACATCCGCCTTCTCCGTCGGGAATCGGCTCTCGGTGTCGAAGAGTTCGCGGGAAAGGCGGCGCAGCGCGCGCGGGCGGGTGTCGCCCCACGCCGCCGCCATGCGCTCACGGAACGCCGCGTCCAGGCGCACCAGCTCCATACCGTCCGCGTCGCGCATCGCGGCGGGCCGGTCGCGCCAGAACGCCTCCAGTTCGTCCACCAGCGGCAGCCGCGCCCGGTCTTCTTCCAGTGGGCGGCTGTAGCTGGGCTGCGGGAGCTGGTAGCCCGTCACATCGCCCAGGAGCATCTCCATACGCGAGTCGTCCCACTGCACCAGGGAGACCGGCACCTGCCGCCGCTCCTCCAGCCACGCGGCCAGCCCCTGCACGATCGCGAGGCTGCTCGGCGAGACCAGCGTGGGCGGTGCCGTCGGCGGCGCCGGGGGCACCGGCGGGGTGAGGTTCGCCGGGTCCATCAGGCCCAGGGCGTTGTCCAGCGTCGGCTTTTCGGCGTCGGCGTCCAGCAGCCGCTCCAGCAGGGCCTTTTCCACCTGCGTCGGGTCGGAGCGCCGCGCCGCGAACGCCTTCGCCCGCTCCCGCACCGCCTCCGGCTGCCGCCCCGCCTTCGCCATCTCGTCCAGCAGGCCCAGGCCCGCCACCCGCTGCTCCTGCGCCTTCGCGGCGAGCAGGCGGTCCGCGCTCGCCAGCGCCCCGGCGTCGTCCTGCTTCAGAAGCAGCCCGAGCAGGGTCGTCCGCAGGTCTGCCGACTTACGCGTGAGCAGCTTCTCGTACTGCGCCACGATCTCCGGGTGGTCCGGCGCGTGGCGCCCCAGGCCCGTGATCGCCGCGTCGCGCACCGCGCTGCTGGCATCGGTCACCAGGCCGAGCAGCACCCCGCGCGTGTCGTCCCCCGGCGGCAGTTGCCCGAACAGGCCCGCCACCCCCGCGCGGGCGTCCGGACTGAACTGCGGCAGGTGGGGCAGCAGCCGCTCCGGGTGCCGGTCGCCCAGCGTCGCCACCATCGCCTCGCCCAGCCGGTCCCGGCTCACCGCGGGCGTCAGCCACGGGAACAGGATCGGCTCCGTCGTACCGGCGGCCACCTCCTTCGGGTGGCGCGCGAGGTTGCGCTCCAGCCGCTCGAAGACGTCGGTCGCCGCCAGCGGCTCGTCCGGCCGGTTCCCGCTGCGCACCCAGTACGACGAGTAGTGGATGCCCAGCCCCTCGAACGCCATCGCGGAAAGGCGCAGGTCGTCGTCGTCCAGCGCCGGGACCAGGGCTTCGCGACACTCTGGCAGGCCGAGGTGCCGCAGCAGGTGGATCGCGGCCGCGCGGCGCACGGCCAGCGGGTCGGCGAGCAGCGCCTTCGCGCGCTCCCCGGCGGCCAGAGCGTCCTCGAACGCCGCGGCCCAGAGCGCGAGGTACACCGTCTCGCCGTCGTCGGACGTCGCCAGCGCCTCCTCCCGGCGCGACGGGTCGAGCACGAAGTCAGATGCCCGGCTCAGGGCGGCGTTCGCCTGCTTCAGCGTCGGTACGTCCCACCCGAGCGCGAACCAGACGTCCAGCGCGCGGATCGTGGCCGAGAAGCGCATCAGGTCGTGCTCCGCGATCAGGCGCAGCAGGCGGCGGAAGGCCTCCGGGTGCGCCTCGTCCGCATTTTCCAGGATCTCCTGGCGCAGCCCCTCCTGCCGCTGCCCGGCGAGGAGCAGCTTCTCCACGAACTCCCAGCCGTCCGGCCGGGACGCCCCGAGCAGCGCGCGGGTCACGTGCCGCCCCATCGCCCCGACCTCGTGCTCACCCTTCGCGGAGGCCAGCAGAATGTCGAAGACCCGCTCCCCGGTCTCGCCGCCGGCGTCGATCACCGACGCGAAGAGCGGCCCGAGCGCGGTGGCGACCCAGCCCAGGTACCCGGCCCAGGTCGCCAGCCAGAGGATATCCTGCTCCTGGTACGACGCGAGCTGCCCGACCAGGGCGGTCAGCGGCTCAAACCGGTGGTCGCGGGTCAGGTCGGGGCGGCCCGGGGCGCGGAACGCCCGCCGGGCGTACCCGCTCTGGTACAGCCCGCGGTCGGCGCTCCAGTGCAGCGCCAGCTCCCGTCCCAGGCCGGGCAGCAGCGCGCCGAAGACCTGCTCCCGCTCCGCGGGGCTCAGGGCGTCCAGCGCCTCCGCCGCCGCCTTCCGGTTCTCCTCCCGCCGCCGGTACGCTTCGGCCTGGTTGTTGAAGTCGAAGAACCCCTTCCCCTCCGCGTCCCGGTTGGTGATCGCGAACGCCACCCACCGCAGCGCCTCCGGCAGCGCCCGCACCCGTGCCGTTTGCCGTGCCTCGCGCTGATCCAGGGGTACCTGCCGCGCCTCCAGCTCCTTCTGCGCGTCCTCCGGTCGTACCATCGTGCCGTTATCCTCCTTTTCTCTATTCCGCCGCGTGCCTACCCGCCCGCCAGCGCCGTCAGGCGCAGGAACATCACCCGGCTGCCCGGGCGCAGCGCCACCGCCCCGTCCAGGTCCTCGTGCTGCTGCTCGTCCACGAACACGTAGAACAGCCCGTCCGCGAACGCCTGGAGCGCCTGCGCGACCGCCGCATCGGCGTCCGCTTCGGTCGCGGTCTCCGGCCGTCCGCCCGCGTCGATCTTGCCCGCCGCCGCGCCCGCGGCGATCTCGCGATCGGTCAGGAACCGGAGCGTTTTGCGCCCCTCCTGCCGCTCCTGAAACGCCGCCACCTCCCGGCGCACCACGCGCTCCAGAAACCCGCGCAGGGTCATCGCTTCGGCGGGCAGCTCCATCTCCCAGCGGGGCAGGGGAGCGCCCGGCCGCCCGAACTGCTTCGCCTCGATGGTGATTGTGGAAGCGGTAGGCGCGGCGGGCGCGGGGGGAGCGGACAGCATTTCGGACATAACGGGGATACCTCCGGGAAAGTGTTGGGCCGCACGGCGATGCCGTAGTATTCGGCCGCTGGCAGGGTACTCGCCTCCCGAGCGGTATCCGGCAAGGGCAAAAATACCGCGTTGTGCGCCGTCGAATGAATTCGCGGCTTAGGTTAAGAAGTCGGTTGCCGCCGTGGACTGAAGTCCCGGCTACCGATAAGAAGTCGGCCTGCGCCGACTCCGGTAATCGCAGGCAGGTACGGCTTATCCGTACCTGGCATGGACAACCAGAGCCCGCACCGACGAAGCGGAGCTTCGCTCGCGGAGGCGGGCTTCTTATCCGGTAGCCGCGAATTCATTCGACGGCAGCAACTAAAGCCTCGTTTGGTATAACGTACGGAACAGAACCCGCCGGAGAGAGGAATCTATGAGCAACGCCGACGCCGAAAACGCCCCGTCCCCCGCCCCGGCGGGCGGGCTGGAGGGCTACGACGAGTTCCTGCGGGAGATCAAGGGCCGCATCCAGGCGGCGCAGGTGCGGGCCGCGCTCGCCGTCAGCCGCGAACTGATGACCCTGTACTGGCAGATCGGGCGCGGGCTGGTGGCGCGGCAGCAGCAACATGGCTGGGGCGACGGCGTGATTCGGAAGATCGCTGCCGACCTGCAAGAAGCTTTCCCGGGCATAGAGGGGTTCTCCTACCGCAACCTCTACCGTATGCGTGCGTTCCACCTGGCCTATCCCGACGAAGCCGACTTTGTGACACGGGCCGTGTCACAAATCCCGTGGGGGCATAACATCGCCCTGCTCCAGAAGGTGAAGGACGACGCGCAGCGTCTCTGGTACGCCGCGAAGGTGGTGGAACACGGGTGGAGCCGCGCTATCCTCGAACACCAGATCGAAACCGATCGGTACGGCAGGCAGGGCAAGGCCCTCACCAACTTCGAGCGCACCCTGCCCCCGCCCGACTCGGACTTGGCGTGTGAAGATTGGCGAGATCCTTCTTGCAGTACAATGGTGGCA
>Ga0065721_10003164_pt1 | contig 22448 bp, 15 predicted proteins | sample Mesricmetagenome_FD_59108 | JGI IMG/M metagenome (GOLD analysis project Ga0065721, IMG submission 59108) | Mesophilic microbial community from rice straw/compost enrichment Sample: eDNA_1 v2 (version 2) | ecosystem: Engineered > Solid waste > Grass > Composting > Bioreactor | place: USA: Davis...
GTTCACGATAAGGTTGCGCACAGAATACTCCTCGCCGCAGGTCTCAGACGAAAGACAGGCAACCGCTGATATGCAGTGACTGAACATCGTATTTCTGACGTCCAACATAGCACACCTGACTGCGCGGAGCTTGCCTGCCGACCTGCTATGCCCCAACCAGATCACGTAACTCGCGCAAAGCAACGGAAAACACGGCGAAATCTGCATGGCTGCCAGCCTGCAGTTCGTTGATCATCGCCGTCCAGCGACTCACCTTGATTGCGTTGCGCTCGCTCCAGCCGGTGACGATTGCTTCGATGGTTTCTGCAGTACCAATCTCAGGTATGAGGCGCGTGGCAAGCGTGCGCAATTGCGATTCCAGGTCATCCATAAAACTTTCCCGTGCCATGGCTTGCCAGTAGTTCTCCACCTTCACATCCGACAACTGTTCGGCAAACCAGGGCAGCTGCAGATGCTCACCCAGCGTCGCATAAAGATCCGCTACTGCCAGCACGTCGGCATCGTTAGCACGCGCGGCATCTACCACACTTAAACCTGAGAACAGATAACCGGGCATGGCTGCCCGTGCGGCCAGCACCTCGGGTAAACCCTGTTCCTCGAGATAGGCGCAGCGCGCCTGCCAGTCAACCAGTGATTGACCGCGCAGCAGCTGCGCCAAGTGCTGGCCAATGTCCTGAACGCCCTGACGGAAGGTTTCCACCTCCCGTCCCGGCTCCAGATGGTCGCGACGATTGCGCAGGAACCAGCGCGTCGCCCGGCGAACGCGGCGCATCATCTTGATCATCAATTCGATCTGCAGCGCAGCCGGTATCTGGTAGTCGAGTTGCTCGAGTTCGCGCCAATAGCTGTCCAGTTGAAAAATATTGCGGGCCGTAATGTAAGCCGCCGCCACCTCGCCAACACCAGCCCCGGTAGATTCCATCAGCCGATGCGCAAAGCTGATGCCCATGTTGTTCACAATGTCGTTGGCAATCTGGGTGGCGATGATTTCGCGGCGCAGGCGATGCTGGTACAAAGGTTCTCTGAAATTTTTCACTATCTCCGGTGGCACAGCGCCTTCAATAAATCCAGCGATATATGGATCATCAGCAATATCTGTCTCGGCCAGATCTTCCTTGAGCGTCGCCTTGGCATAAGAGATCAGGATCGCCAGCTCAGGCCGCGTCAGCCCCTGTCCATGAGACTGCCGCTCTATCAGGCTGTCATCATCGGGTAAAAATTCCAGGGCACGATCCAGCCGCCCCGCTGCCTGCAGCTTGCTCATAAACCGTCGATATTCGGCGCCCCGTTTAATCGCATCCGCCTGGGCGATGCTGATTGCCTGGGTCTGGCGGTAATTATTGTGCAGCACCAGCTGAGCCACAGATTCCGTCATATCCATGAGCAGCTGATTGCGCTGTTTCTCTGTCAGATCGCCGTTCGCCACCACATCATTCAATAAAATTTTGATGTTGACTTCATGATCCGAACAATCCACGCCGCCCGCATTGTCGATAAAGTCGGTGTTGCAGACTCCACCATTCAGGCAGTATTCAACGCGGCCCAGCTGGGTCATGCCGAGATTACCGCCTTCACCCACGACCTTGCAGCGCAACTCCTTGCCGTTGACCCGCACCATATCGTTGGCCTTATCGCCCACATCGCTGTGGCTTTCCGTGGAAGATTTCACATAGGTACCTATGCCGCCATTCCACAGCAGATCTACCGGCGCCTGCAACAGCGCGTGAATCAGTTCGTTAGGTGTGAGCGCATCGCCCTCGATTCCCAATACGGTCTTCATCTCCGGTGTGATAGTGATGGATTTTGCATCGCGGGAAAAAACACCGCCGCCCCTGCTGATCAGGTCCTTGTCATAATCCATCCAGGTGGAGCGCGGCAGGCGGAACAGGCGCTGCCGTTCCTGCAGACTGCGTTTTGCATCGGGATGTGGATCGATAAAGATGTGCTGGTGATTGAAGGCTCCCACGAGGCAGATATGAGGCGATAACATCATGCCGTTGCCGAAGACGTCACCCGCCATATCACCAATGCCGACGACCGTGAAATCCTGCTCCTGAATGTTGATACCTTTTTCTTTGAAATGTCGTTGCACAGCAATCCAGGCTCCGCGCGCGGTAATGCCCATGGCTTTATGGTCGTAACCCTGACTGCCACCAGACGCGAATGCATCGCCCAGCCAGAAGCCGTATTCGGCAGATATACTGTTCGCGATGTCAGAAAAACGTGCCGTGCCCTTATCGGCGGCAACGACGAGATAGGGATCATCCTGATCGAAACACAAGACATGCTCCGGCTTGATCACCTCACCAGCGCGCAGGTTGTCGGTAATATCCAGCAGACCGCGGATAAACATCGTGTAGCACGCAATGCCTTCCTGTTGTACCTCGTCGCGGGTCGCGCCGGCGGGAATCTGTTTACAGACAAAGCCGCCCTTGGCTCCGTTGGGGACGATAACGGCGTTCTTCACCTGCTGTGCTTTTACCAGACCAAGCACCTCCGTGCGGTAATCCGGCAGTCGTTCGGACCAGCGCAGGCCTCCGCGGGCGACCTTGCCGCCGCGCAGGTGGACGCCTTCCATGCGGGGCGAATAGACAAAAATTTCGTACAGCGGCCGCGGTGCCGGAATGTCCGGAATCTGCCGAGGGCTGAGCTTCAGCGAGAGATAATCTTTCTCAGTACCCTGCGCCGTATGCTGGAAATAATTGGTGCGCAAGGTTGCATCAAACATTGCCAGGAACCGACGCAGGATGCGGTCTTCATTCAGATTGGTCACACTGTCCAGTTCTTCCAATATTTTGCTGCGCAGGCGTTCGATGCGCTCCGTAGAATCGCGTCCTTCGTTAAGTCGCGGATCAAATTTTGCCTTGAACAGGGCGATCAGATTGCGCGTAACGGCCACCTGATTGACAAGTGTATTCGCAATGTAATTTTCTGTGGCATTAAACAGAGTCTGACGCATGTAGGCTGCGTAGGCACGGAACAACATCACCTCACGCCAGTTGAGACGCGCGCACAGAATTAAACGATTAAACGCATCGTTGTCCGTGCGGCGATACCAGATAGCGGCAAAGGCTTCCTGAAAACTTTTTCTGACGGCGTGAACGTCAACCGCTTCGGGCAAACTGTGTGACAGGGTGAAATCGTGCAGCCAGATAGCCGCCCCGTCGCGACGATGAATTTCATAAGGATTTTCAGTAATCACCCGCAATCCCATGTGCTCGAGGATGGGGATGACATCTGACAGTTCCAGCGGTTTATCGAGGTGGAAAACCCTGAAGCGCAGGATATGGTCTTCCGCACCTGCCGGTTGATAAAAGCTCATGGCAATATCCGTGGCATCATGCAGGCCGCCAATAGCGCCGATGTCGTGCACGGCAGTGCGGGAGTCGTAGGCTTCCTGATAAGCTGAAGAAAATGCCTCGCGATACTGCTGGAAAATTTCCAGCGCTTTTTCCTCGCCATGGGCGTCGAGCAGGGCATCCTGCAGGTTGTCATCCCAGGAGCGGGTGAGCGCGACGATACGGTCCTGTAAGGCCTGCTGGTCGTAATCCAGCGCGCGATCCGGATCTACTTTAAATACAAGATGCACCCGGGCGAGGATTGATTCAGAAAACCAGGTGGTGAATTCACACTCGTCCGTATTCAGCGCTTCACCAATCACCCGCTGGATCTTCAAGCGCAAACGGGTAGTAAAAACATCGCGTGGCACATACACCAGGCAGGTTACAAATTTTCCGTAGAGATCTCTGCGCATGAACAGGCGCACCATGTAGCGCTCGTTGATCTGGGCCACTCCGGTGACCAGNTCATACAGCTCGGCNCTGGTACTGAGAAATAATTCATCGCGGGGAAAGNTGTCGAGAATCTGTTGCAGTGCTTTACCGTCGTGACTCGCCGGGTCCAATTCGCTGCGNTCAAAAACCTTTGCCACCTTGATATTGATGAGAGGAATCTGCCGCGGGCTCATGGAGTAGACATTGGAGGTGTACAACCCGAGAAAACGAGCCTCTCCGCAGATTTCTCCGGCAGCGTTGAATCGCTTCACCACGATGTAATCCGAGTAAGCCTGGCGATGCACCCGCGAACGCACTGAGGATTTGGAAAATGTCAGCACCTGGGGCGCCAGATGAAAACGTGCCATGCCGCTGTTGAAGTGCTCCACATCACTGACATTCGGTCCACCGCCTTTCAGGCCGAAGATTCCCAGGCGCTTTTCCACCCGCTCGCGCAGCAGTTTCACGCCGTCTTCCTCGCCGAATTCATATTCGGCATAACCGAGAAAAGTGAAATGGTGATCCACAATCCAGCGCAGGAAGGCCTGACTCTCTTCCACCTGGGCCGCCGCGACTCCCTTGGGTGCAAGACTCAGGTTTTCTTCCGCTTCCAGCGCGCACTCTATCAAGGGTTGATAGTCGGCCACGACCACATCGACTTCCGCCAGAACCGAATCAATGCCCATGACCAGATCGTGCAAGGTCTGCTCTTCGGTACGCAGGCTGATCTCCAGCACGATCAGTGCTTCATTTTCCAGATCATCCTNNTCGCCCCGGGTGCGATGGGCGAGCGTCTGCAGGTGCCCGTGTGAATCCCGTTTGACGGCNACCACGGTACTCTTGATTGCGTGGATAGCGATGCTGCGCCGGTTGAGTTCAATGCGGATGGAATCCACCAGGAACGGCATATCGCGCTGCAATACCACCAGCAGGGTGTAGGGACATACCCAGCCGTCTTCTTCAAGATTGGGATTGAAGGCGCGGATTTTTGGCGCCCTGCGGTCGTATTCCTGAATGAACCGCCAGAACTGATGCACTGCACCAAAGACGTCGCTCAGATATCGTCCGGCCAGTTCCTCCAGCGGATAACGCTCGAAATACTGGCCGGCAAAGGTGAGCAGCGCCTGCTCTTCGATAGGGGATAACTGCTGTGCGGCATAGTCCCGCAGCTCTTGAAAAAATGTGTCGAAATCCTGTGTATTGGTTAATCGTCTGTCCACAGACACCTCCCGGCAAGTCCACGAAATAATCACGGGCAAAAAATAACCACGTGTATGGGACCGCAAAAGCGCGGTTAAATTTGCACGCTGCCGGCGCAGGGGATGGATTGGGCGAGAACTTCAGAATTAACTGAACCAGGTCACGTAAGCCGTTGAAAAATCGTGGAACTGCCATCACTATGGCATGTCTATCCAGCGTCGCATGAATCGACCTCGAGACAATCCGCCACTCCGGCGATGCGTCTGGCAATCAATAACCGTATCGAACAATAGTAAAAAGGTGATCCCTACCCATGCAGGCATATCAGCAGATTCAAACGCTCAACACCTGGCTCAACAATCAGATCATCGGCCAGGAACACCTGAACCAACGATTGCTGATCGCCCTGCTGGCTGATGGCCACCTGCTGGTGGAGGGTGCTCCCGGTCTGGCGAAGACAAAAGCCATTAAAACCCTGTCGCAGGCCATTGAAGGGGATTTTCACCGGATTCAATTTACCCCCGACCTCCTGCCTTCTGACGTGACCGGCACAGACATTTACCGCCCGGAGCATGGCACCTTTGAATTTCAGGCGGGCCCTATCTTTCACAACCTGGTACTGGCGGACGAAATCAACCGCGCCCCGGCCAAGGTGCAATCCGCCTTGCTGGAGGCTATGGCCGAGCGTCAGGTGAGTGTTGGCAGTCGGACCTATCCACTGCCCTCCCTGTTTATGGTGATGGCTACCCAGAACCCCATTGAGCAGGAAGGCACCTACCCCCTGCCCGAAGCTCAGCTCGACCGTTTCCTGTTGCACGTGATGGTGGATTACCCCAGCGCCGATGCGGAACGCCGCATCCTGCAGCTGGCCCGCAATGAAGCGGCGGCAATCGCGCCGGCAGCGCCGGCCACCGTCAGCCAGGCCACCCTGGATCAGGCCCGCAAAGAAGTGCTCAACATGCACATGGCGCCGACGGTTGAGGAATACATCGTGCAGCTGATCAACGCCACCCGCCGTCCGGCGCACTACAGCGATGATCTGGCCAACCTCATTGAGTATGGCGCCAGCCCCCGCGCCACCATCGCCCTTGACCGCTGCGCCCGTGCTTATGCCTGGTTACAGGGCAAAGATTTTGTCAGCCCTGATGACGTTCAGGCCGTGATCCACGACTGTCTGCGTCACCGCCTGATTCTCACCTTCGAAGCGGAAGCCACCGGGGTGAACAGTGACCAGGCCATCGATAAACTGATTGCCGTTGTTCCTCTGGCGTAACCCATGAGTAACGCGCTACTGGATAATCTCAATCCTGCCGGAGCCTACAGCGATCTCGCCCAGCTGCTGCGCCTGCGGTTTGTTGCACAGGATTTCAAACTCTTTTCCCAGCGACCGGTGCGCAGTCTGCTGACCGGTGGTGAACGCACCCGTTTTCGCGGGCGCGGAATCGACTTTGAAGAAGTGCGTCTGTATCAGCCCGGCGACGACATCCGCACTATCGATTGGCGGGTCACTGCGCGCACCCAGGTTCCCCATACCAAGATCTTCCGCGAAGAACGCGAGCGTCCGGTTTTCATGGTGGCTGACCAGCGGTCCACCATGTTCTTCGGCAGCCAGCAGTGCTTCAAATCTGTCCTGTGCGCCCATATCTGCGCCCTGCTCGGCTGGGCAGCCCTCGGCAACAGCGACCGTGTCGGCGGACTGGTGTTTGGCGACCAGACTCAGCGGGATATCCGCCCTCGCCGCAGCAAGCACGCCATGCTGGAACTGCTGCATCAATTGCAGGATTACAACCACCGCCTGCAGTCGCCGGTGGCTCCGGCAGACAGTGTGAAACTGGTGGACATACTGGCGGACACCCGACGCATCGCCAAACCCGGCTGTGCCCTGTTTATCGTCAGCGACTTCCACGACTTTGACGCGTCCTGCGAACAGCAGCTGTTTGAATTGACCCGGCACACCGACGTCACACTGGTACATGTATTTGATCCGCTGGAGCGGCAACTGGCCAGCAATACCAGCCTGACCATCAGCGATGGCCATTCCCGCTGCCGCATCCCTGCCAACGAACGGCGTTTCCAGCAGGCTTACCGCGAAAATTTTGAGCGGCATCTGCAGGAACTGACGCGCCGGTGTCAGCGACTGAACCTGTCCCTGCTCTCCTACGCCACCAATGATGACATTCAACATCTGCTGCGCGAGCGCTTCGGCAAAAACAGCCCGCGCCGACGCTAGGCTTTACCGGTAAACACAATGGAAAACATGGATCCCCTTGCGCAACTGAGAGACATACATCTGCCCCAAGCTGTGGGTTTCTGGCCCCTGGCCTGGGGCTGGTGGGTACTGCTGATCCTGCTGGTCCTGGGCGTACTGGCTATCATCCTGTTGTACCGTCGGTACCGGCAGCGCAACCGCTACCGCGCAGCGGCTCTGAACGCCCTGCAACGGGCAACGGCTGCAGTGCAACAGGACCAGCAGATCGCCACCTATCTGCAACAGCTCAGCATCATCCTGCGTCGTGCTGCACTCAGTGGCTGCCATCAGGTGTACCAGCCCAATCTGCACGGCGAAGCCTGGCTGCGCTGGCTGGATGATCAATGCCCGGAAACACGCCAGGGCTTCAGCCAGGGCGTCGGGCGCGCCCTGCTGACCGGCCCCTACGAGCCGGCCCCTCAGGCAGATGTCGAGGCACTGCACCAACTGGCCAGTCTGTGGCTGCAGAAACATCGTAACCAGTGGCAGAAAGCTGCGTCTATCCCCTCTGAAAAGACACTCCTGCCGAGCCGCGCACAACCGGCGGCGGCCAGCTCCGGGGAGGCCCGTGATGCTTGAGTTGCAATGGCCATGGTTACTCGTGCTGCTTCCCCTGCCGCTGCTGATGCGGCTTTTACCGGCACAGCAGCGGCAGGAAGCAGCCCTGCGTGTACCTTTCTATTCCAGCGCCGCAGCCCTGCAGGAGGCCACCGGGCTGCACACCCGTAAAAAGCCCCTGACACTGCTGCTGTTGTGGCTGATCTGGCTAAGCAGCCTGCTGGCTGCCAGCAATCCCCAGTGGGTCGGCGAACCGGTCAGCCTGCCGGGCAGTGGCCGGGACCTGCTGATGGCCGTGGACATCTCCGGCAGTATGCAGATCGAAGACATGACTTACCTGGGTAAGAACATCAACCGGCTGCAGGCGATCAAGATTGTCGTAGGCGACTTTGTGGAGCGCCGCAGGAGCGATCGACTGGGCCTGATCCTGTTCGGCAGCCAGGCCTATCTGCAGGCACCGCTCACCTACGACCGCAAGACAGTCAATCAGCTGTTACAGGAAACCCAGATCGGCTTTGCCGGTGAGAAGACAGCCATCGGCGACGCCATTGGTCTGGCGGTCAAGCGCCTGCGGGCGCGTCCTGATGCCAGCCGCGTCCTGGTTCTGCTGACCGACGGCGCCAGTAACTCCGGCGAACTGACGCCCCAGCGGGCCGCAGCCCTGGCGCTGAAAGAAAATATCAAGATTTACACCATCGGCTTCGGTGCGGAGGAGATGATCGTGCCCGGCCTGTTCGGTGCGCGCCGTGTCAATCCTTCCCAGGACCTCGATGAAGACACCATGCGCGAGATCGCCGAACAGACCGGCGGCCAATACTTTCGCGCGCGCAACCTGGAAGAGCTGAGCAACATTCATCACGAGCTGGATCGACTGGAGCCCATCGAATTCGATGAAGAAACTTTCCGCCCGGTGCAGGCGCTGTTTTACTGGCCACTCGCCGTCGCCTTCCTGCTGAGTCTGTTGATGGCATCTTCTGCCTGGTGGCAGCAGCGCGCCGCCCGCCCGGAGGCCGCTACTGATCACACGGAGGTATCACGATGAGTGAGCTGTTAAACCAATTCCACTGGTTGCGCCCCCTGTGGCTGTTCGCGTTAATCCCGGCACTGTTACTGGGGCTCGCCCTGTGGCGCCAGAAACGCAGCGCTCACCAATGGCAACATGTCATTGCTCCCGACCTTCTGCCCTTTCTGATCGACGGCGAAACCACCCGGGCCAACCGCTGGCAGATCTGGGCAATGCTCGCCGCCTGGGTTATTGCCACCCTCGCCCTCGCCGGTCCCACCTGGGAAAAACGGCCCATGCCGGTTCAGAAGAATGAAAATGCTCTGGTGCTGATCCTCGACCTTTCGCCCTCCATGCTGACGGAAGATGTTAAACCCTCGCGTCTGATCCGCGCGCGCTTGAAGATTGCCGACATCCTGCGCGAGCGCACCGAGGGTCTGACTGCCTTGATTGTCTACGCCGGGGAAGCCCATGTGGTGACGCCCCTTACCGACGACACCGCCACCATCAACAGTCTGCTGACTTCGCTGCACCCCAACATCATGCCCTTACCCGGCAGCAATACGGAATCCGCCGTTGAGCTAGCCCTGCGCCTGCTGCAGGACGCGGGTCTGCAGCGCGGGGATCTGCTGCTGATTACTGATGGCGTTGTCAGCGAAGCCCAGTCAGCCATCAAGCAGCAACTCAGCAGCGCCTTCCGCTTATCCATCCTCGGTGTCGGCAGCGATGCACCGGCGCCGATTCCCGGCAGCAACGGCGGGTTTGTCCGGGACAGCAGTCGCGGCATCGTGACCACGCAGTTGAACAGCAGCGAACTGCGCTCCCTGGCTCACCACACCGGTGGACGCTACAGCGACCTGACCCACGACAAGCGTGACATAGCAACCCTGCTCACCCTGCCGTCGCCCCTCGAAGATGAACATCGCAAGGTGGAACGGGAATTTGATGCCTGGTACGACAACGGCCACTGGCTGGTTTTTCTGCTACTGCCCGTCGTGCTGTTCTGCTTCCGCCGTGGCGTGCTGCCGGTACTCCTGCTGGTACCGGCCTTGTCCCTCTACACGCCGGACAGCCATGCCTTCAGCTGGAGCGACCTGTGGTTGACACCGGATCAGCAGGGGCAGCGCGCGCTTGANCAGGGCGACCCGGCCAATGCCGCAGCACGTTTTGCATCNCCGGAATGGAAAGGCAGCGCGCAATACCGCGCCGGCGATTACGAAGCTGCTGCACAGAGCTTTGCGCAAAGTGATACGGCCCAGGCACATTACAACCGCGGCAACGCCCTGGCAAAAGCCGGCAAACTGGATGAAGCCATCAAGGCCTACGATGAAGCCCTGCGACGCCAACCTGACTTTGAAGACGCCGAAGCCAACCGCGCACTGGTTGAAGCGTTAAAACAGCAACAGGAGCAACAACAGCAACAGGACCAGCAGAATCAAGGCGACGACAATCAGGAACAGCAGGACGGCGAAAACAGCCAGGATCAGCAGCAGAATTCGTCTGAGCAGAACGACAGTCAGCAAAAACAGCAACAGAATAATCAGCAACAGAACAGTGAGTCATCTGATCAACAGGATGGCGAGCAGCAGGATTCCGACCAACAGGACAGCGACCAGCAGGACGGCCAGAACAGCAGCGCTGCCCAGAGTTCAGCCGCAGCCGACAGCGACGAGCAGACCGGCGAAGAGGCAGAACAACAGGAACAGCAGGGAGAAACACCCACCGAAGAAGACCTGGAAGCCATGCGCGCTGCGCTCGAGGAAGGCCTGAGCGATGAAGAGAAACAGGCTATGGAGCAGTGGCTGCGTCGGGTACCTGATGATCCCGGTGGTTTGCTGCGTAACAAGTTCCGTTATCAGTACCAGCAAAAACGCGAAGAACGCCATCGCGGGATGTGGCAAACACCCGCTGAACAGGACAACAATCGCTGGTAAGTAATCATTAGTCTGTCACCACTACAAACCTCGCAGTGCGATATCGATGAGTGAGAATCAAGGTATGAGTCGACTATTAACAACATCAACGGTGTACGGCTGGCTGTGCTGCCTGTTTTTGCTGCTGGCGTTCAGTGCTGGCACCCGCGCCGATACACTGTCGGCCAGTGTAGACCGCGACACGATCAGCCTGCAGGAAACCTTCACCCTTACCTTGCGCTTCTACGCCCAGACCAGTGACTCACCGGACCTGACTCTGCTGCAGAAAGACTTCGATGTACTCAGCACCCAGCAGAGTAATCAGATGCGCGTCATCAACGGCTCCATGGAGTCCTTCACCGACTGGCGTATTGCCCTCGCCCCCAAGCGAGTGGGTACCTTGGAGATTCCTGCGTTTACCATCGAGGGTGCGCGCAGTGATCCTATCTCTATCACAGTGGAGTCCCAGAGTCGCGCGCCGCAGAATGCAAGCAGCAATGTCTTTGTTGACGTGGAGGTCAGCAAAAATAACGTTTATGTGCAGGAACAGATCCTGTTCACCATCCGCCTGTTTACCTCGGTCAGCCTGAATGGTGCTGAGATGTCCCCGCTGGAACTGCCGGATGCGCTCGTGCTTGATCTGGGAGAAAACCAATATCAAACCAACATCAACGGTCGACAGCATGTGGTGGTAGAGCGTGTGTACAGCATCTTTCCCCAGCACAGCGGCGAGCTGGTCATCCCCAGCCTGACCTATAACGTTTCTGTCCGCACCGGCCAGCGCGATCCCTGGAGCGATCCCTTTGGCAATCGTCGCTCCACCGCGTTGCGTCTGCGCACCGACGAACAAACCATCAAGGTTAATTCGGTACCGCCGCAATTCAGTGGACAGGATTGGCTGCCAGCCAAAAATCTCCAGCTGACCGAACACTGGAGCAGCGAACGCTTAAAAGTTGGTGAGCCGGTCACCCGTACCATCACCATTACAGCGGATGGCCTGACCGCTGGCCAGCTGACGCCGCTGTCCGTGCCGACAGTGGACGGCTTGACCTTTTACCCGGACCAGCCCCAGAACGATGACCAGACCAGCCCCAAGGGCGTTAAAGGTTCGCGCATCGAAACCCTGGCGATCATCCCCAACCGCAGCGGAAAATTTACATTGCCGGCGCTCACCGTCAACTGGTGGGATACGGCAAACCAGAAGATGCAGACCGCCACCCTGCCTGCAAAAACACTGCAGGTTGAGGATGCACTGGGGAACATCAGCACCAGCCCCCTGCCTGCACCCGCAGCACCTTCTCTGGATACACCACCGGACACCACGCCTATCAACACGGACCTGTCCAGTACCGCTGACCAGACGCGCGTCGTCAAGATTGCGCCCAGCTGGTTGATTCTTCTGGCGGTGATCCTCGCCGTCACGAATGTGGTATTTGCCGGGCTCTACTGGCGCGCGCGCGCTGAGCTCCGCCGGCACTATGTGTCGCGCATGGAGGAAAGACATCCGCAGCGTGCGAATGAGACCGCTGCATGGAATGAACTCAAGCGCGCTGCGGCAAACAACGATTATCCGGCCATGCGCCGTGCATTGATCGACTGGGCCCAGGCACATTGGCAGGACGAACAACTGCAAAGCCTGCAGAACATTGCAGCCCGTGCCGACAAGGATGCGTTAAGCGTGCAGTTGAAAAAGTTGGATGAAGTCCTGTACAGCGGCGCCTCGGCCAGCCAGTGGGACACCAGTGAATTNATTCAGGAAGTGAATAATTTTCGNCGTCAGAAGCAGTACCGCCAGAAGCAACAGGATGGGTTGGCCCCNCTGTATAAATAACATCACCATCACCCTCTCGCCGGTGCGAAAGGGTGATGGGAGTTCAGCGGGNTATNACGCGAGACTTTTGCTCACCACCTCATAAACATCCTTGGACAACTTCGGCTCCGCCCGGATTCTTTCCAGTTCGGCCTTCATCAATCCCTGGCGCTCGGTGTTGTACTTCTTCCACTTAGTCAAAGGCACCAACAGGCGCGATGCAATCTGCGGATTCTGGGTATTAAGCCGCAGCACCTCATCAGCCAGGAACCGATAACCTTCTGCTTTGCCATCCTGAACGGCGTGGAAGTTGATGGCGTTGGCGTTACAGAATGCCGAAACCAGCGCGCGGATTTTGTTGGGATTTTTTGGATCGTAGGCGGGATGCTGTTGCAGCTGCCGCACCTTGGCGAGGGTATTGGGCAGCGAGCAGCTGGCCTGAACACTGATCCACTGATTGACCACCAGTGATTCGTCTTGCCAGCGCTGATAAAAATCCTCAAGTGCCGAAGCTGCCAGTGCCTGCGCTGCCGACGAACGGCTGTTTACCAGCTGCGACAAAGCCGCCATGCGGTCTGTCATGTTGTTAGCCTGCTGATACTGTAGTTGGCCCGCCTGAATCCACTGCTGATCGTCAAGCAGCATCAGATAAGCAAAGGCTACATTCTTCAAGCTGCGTGCAGCGATTGCATCGGCAGTGGCTGCATAGGGTTGCTGATGATCGTAGGCGCGATAAATCTGTGCAAATTCTTCCTGCAGAGCTTCGGCAATCGCACGACGTACATGCAGACGGCCGTAATGAATCGCCTCAACATCAATCACGTCTGCCAGCTCACTCAGATAAGCTTCCGTAGGCAGCGACAACATATAAGCCACCATGGCTTTATCCAGGCTGACGTCCTGCAAAACACTGCGATACGCCTCGATCAACCGCATGTCGATAGCCACCCCTGCCAGATCTTCGCCACGCTGCCAGGCCTGCATGACATCACCAATGACCTGCAGTGCCAGCTGCTGACTGGCATCCCAGCGACAGAAGCCGTCATCGTCGCGACTCATGAGTAACATGAGCGCTTCGCGGGAATAATTGTAATTAAGCTTCACAGGAGCGGAGAATCCGCGCAGCAATGAAGGGACGGGTTTTTCGTTGACACCTTCAAAGACAAAGGTCTGTTCTGCCTCCGTCAGCTCCAGCACCATGTGCGTGTTATCAGCGGTTTCAAAATCCGGCGCCTGCCCTTTGATCTTCAACGGCAGGCTGCCGCCACTGCCCAGGAGACCCATGGCAACAGGAATGTGAAACGGCAGCTTGTTCTGACATTCCGGTGTCGGTGGGCAGCTCTGTTTGATATGCAAGGTGTACTCACGGGCGTCTTCATCATAACTGTCCGTGACGTGCAGGCGCGGAGTCCCGGCCTGGGAATACCAGCGTTTGAACTGCGTCAGATCGCGCCCTGAAGCGTCCGCCAGTGCAGCCACGAAATCTTCCGTGGTTACCGCCTGGCCATCGTGACGCTCGAAGTACAGATCTGTGCCCTTGCGGAAATTCTCCGGCCCGAGCAGATTGGCCAGCATGCGAATGACCTCTGCGCCTTTTTCGTAGATGGTCAGCGTGTAGAAGTTAGAGATTTCGATGTAGGACTCCGGACGGATCGGGTGCGCCATGGGGCCTGCATCTTCGGCAAACTGTGCGGTGCGCAGCAGGCTGACATCCTCTACCCGCTTCACCGTCCGCGACCCCATGTCGGCTGAAAACTCTGCGTCGCGATACACCGTGAAGCCTTCTTTCAGACTTAACTGAAACCAGTCACGGCAGGTCACGCGGTTACCCGACCAGTTGTGAAAATATTCGTGAGCTACGACGCCCTCGACGCGCTGAAAACCTTCGTCCGTTGTAGTCTCCGGCTTTGCCAGTACGCAGGAAGTGTTGAAAATATTCAGGCCCTTGTTTTCCATCGCGCCCATATTGAAATCGTCCACCGCGACGATCATGAAGATATCGAGATCGTATTCGCGGCCGTAAACCTCCTCATCCCAGCGCATGGAATTTTTCAGCGAGGTCATGGCATGGTCACATTTATCCAGATCCTTGGCTTCCACAAAGATCTTCAAGGTCACGTCACGCCCCGAGGCTGTCGTAAACCGGTCTTCAATATGCTCCAGATCACCAGCCACCAGAGCGAACAGGTAAGAAGGTTTTTTAAAAGGATCATGCCAGGTCGCAAAGTGGCGCCCCTGTGGAAGCTCGCCCTGTTCAATCAGGTTGCCGTTGGAGAGCAGGACCGGATAACGGGATTTATCTGCAACGATGGTGGTGGTGAATTCACTCATCACATCGGGGCGATCAAGGTAGTAAGTGATCTTGCGAAAACCTTCCGCCTCGCACTGTGTACAGAACATGGTGCGGGACTTATATAAACCCTCGAGTGAGGTGTTCAGCTGGGGCTTGATCTCCACCTGGGTCTGCAGCACGAATTCCGCTGGTGGATTCAGTAAACTCAGATGTTCTTCATCCAGCTGATATTCTCTTTCTGATAAGGTGCGGCCATCGATAGTGATGGTGCGCAGCGTCATCTCACAACCGTCCAGCACCAGTTGCGATACAGCCCCGGTCGCGGCAGGATTGCGGCGCAACCGCAGGCTGCTGGTCACCAGGGTGTGATCCTCATGGAGATCGACGTGCAGGTCGGTTTTATCAATCAGGTAGTCGGGAACGCGATAATCTTTCAGATGAATCGCCTGGGGTTGTTGAATAGCATTCATACAAATTTCCTGAGCATCGTCATGCAGACATGGTGTGAGACAGCGATACCATCAAAGCCACTTGATGGGTTTGGGCTCATCCGGGTCATCATGACCATCGCTGCCGCAATGGGTATGGGGCTCCGGTTCTATGTAGCCAGTGTGCTGTTCCGGTGGCAGATTTTTCTGTTCATAGGCGATCATCGCCTGCATACACAGCTGGCGCTGTTCCGCGGATAAACGATTGCCGTCCGGCCATTTACCCAGCTCGACAGCACGTTTCAGGTTGCGATAAATATCCGGCGTTAAGCTGGACAGAAGTTGTTGTACATCCATAAGACGTTCCAAAAAACAATGAGTGCTCTTTTTACGGAGCGGAATAATGATTACGCGCCTGCACGCCGGACAGGGCGCCGAGGATCATCCCGGCAATCAGCCCGCCGACATGCGCAGCGTTTGCCACGCGTCCTTCAATGAATTGATCAACAATGCCGGTCATGCACAGCACCAGCCAGAACAACATAAATCCGATAATGCTCGCCGGTACGGCGAACAAGGGGTGNGGCGCGAACCGTTGACGGATCCACAAGAAACCCACCAGGGCATAGACGACGCCGGACATCCCGCCAAACCAGGGCGAGGCTTCCCAGAAGTATTGCGTGAGGTTAGCGGCGATTGCGGTAACTGCGAAAAATACAAGGTACCAGCCGCGGCCCAGGCCCAACTCCAGTCGCCGCCCAAAATCCCACATCCACAGGCTGTTGAACAAAAAATGAAACAGACCGAAATGCAAAAAGGCCGGCGTAATCAGTCGCCACACCTGACCATTCGCCAGGGTGTCTTCGAGGGATAAAAAACTGCGNAAATCCGGTGCGACATCCAGCAGCAGAAACAGCATCGCCCATACCTGACCGGATTCGGAGCGGGTCAGCAGGGCTCCAATGCCGCTGAGTACAATCAGGATCAGGGTGACCGGCGTCATCCAGAAGGGAATGCCTTTCGGCTGCGGTTCCGGTTGCCAGTTGCCGGCGGGATCGTCTGCGGGTAACTGAACCTCGCCGCTCAGGAAATCATCAATCAACTGACTCAGGGGCTCAGCATATTGCGGGTCCTGTACAGCGATAACCTGCCGCCCGCCCTCCTCGGTCACACGGAAGTTCAGCCCGCGACGATGGAGGAAACGCGTCAATTCGCTCAGGTCCTGATCCAGGGGAAGATGCTTTACCGCAATCCAGTTCACGTTCAGTCTCTATCAGTAAAAAAGTCGGTTAGTAAAAGCCTGTCGGATAACAGCGCCGTCAGGGGTCCACATATTCCCATACATATTTGTGCGCGCGGAGGTGAGCTTCACCGTCCATGCGGTAGGCCACCAGCCGCCCGTACTTCACGGCACTGTAATCCAGGCAGGCCAGATTGTGGGCGATGGGCTGGGGTTTTCCTTTAAGCCAGTAGTGTCCTACGAACAGCGGCGGCTGGTCAGCACCATAATTCACCATCTGCTGCCGGTGCTCCGGCCGGATAGGCGCCCGCGCAATGTCGTCCGGCAGCGGGTCCGGCTGGAATAAAAGTTCTCCGTAGTTCTCCGGCTGCGGCACCCAGAATTTGGTACGGAAGGTGTCACGCACGTAGCCATCGCTGGATACAATCTTGACGCCTTCCGGCAGGGGAAGATCCACCCCACTGGTGAGCCGCTGCTTGGTGCGGGCTTCGAGCGTACCCTGTTCGGCCGAAGCGTACACAAAATCCATATCGAAATGGCCGCTGCCGTAGCGCTCGCAATGGGCCGCAATCAGCTCGTTATCCCAGCAGGCATGAACCACCCGGAAACGACTGAAGTCCGCCGCGCCGCCAATCTCCAGGAACAGCGGCAGCTTTTTAAACCATTCAATAAACTCGTTCCATTCATGAGGATAGTTGGCAAACTGTTCCAGCGTCTCCGCTATCTGGCGGGTATTGCGCGGGATATGGGGCCGGAGGTAATCGCGGTCGCTGCCAGGTCTGGCAGGCGTGCAGTAGGTGATCGCATTAAACTCATGGTTGCCGATGATCATCTGCGCACTGCCGCGCTCCACCATATCGCGCACAATATGCAGCGCCTCCCGCACCCGTGGACCTCGATCCACAATATCACCCAGAAAGATCGCCCGGCGTCTGGGGTGCTGATAGACGCCACCCACCTTGTGGTAGCCCATGCGCTCCAGCAGACGGCCCAGCGTGGCAGCACAGCCATGCACGTCACCGATCAGGTCATAGCCTGTGACAGGAGGTAATTGGTCTACAACGGGGTCACTCGACATAGATCATGAATTCAGCAGGTGACCACCCCACCCCAGCTTGGAGCGACAGCGTTCATAGAAGTTGTGGTTGAGCGGGTGGATAAGCTTGAGCGTGTGGGGCTTTTTCCGGATGTGGATCTCATCGGATGCGCTGACCTCTACATGGGTCTGGCCATCACAGGTAACCATGGGGACAGCAGTGTTGTGCTCACCCACCAGAATTTTAATCTCGCTGTCCCCGGCCACCACTATTGGACGGCTGCTCAGGGTGTGCGGATTCATGGGAACCAGGACAATGGCATCCAGCTTGGGATGCATGATGGGACCGCCACCACTCAGGGCGTAAGCGGTAGAGCCGGTGGGCGTTGAGACGATCATCCCGTCCGAGCGCTGGCTGGTGACAAAGAAACCGTCGATATACAGCTCGAACTCCAGCATATGGATGAACTGGCCGGGGTGCAGTACCACATCATTGAGGGCATCCCCGGTGCCAATCGCCTGCCCCTGCCGCATGACAGTCATATCCAGCAGGAACCGGTTGTCGACAACATATTTGCCGTTGAGCACTTCTTCCACCCGGGTTTCGATATCTTCCGGAGTGATGTCCGTGAGGAAGCCCAGCCGTCCGCGATTCACCCCCAGCAGAGGCACATTGTATTTAGCCAGGGCGCGCCCGCTGCGTAACAGACTGCCGTCACCGCCCACTACGATCACCAGATCGCAGGTCTGCCCGAGGGCATCGATATTGACGATGTGCAGCGCGCCTTCAACGAGATGGACATCGGTAATCAGCGCTGCGGTCTCCTCCTCCAGCACAAAACAGATGCCCCGTTGCTGCAGGAAGCGAATCAGCCGCTTGATGGAATAGATGGCGCGCTCGCTGTTGAGATGGCCGATAAGTCCAACGGTTGAGAATTGAGTCATGGAGTATCCGTTTCAAAATTCGACAGGGCGGCCATTATAGCGGCTTCGTCCGTTGTGACGGCTGAAAAAAGCGGGGGTTCCTTTTGGCANGTGTGTTTACACCAGGCNTGTCGATTGTGTGCTTGATCACAGAGACCACTTTTGTCAGACAAATCANCGGCAGATATATCATACAATTCGGCGGTGGTACCTAACCTGTAGCTCAACCNGCGGGAGCCCTGCTTTCTCCTGCTTCACCCTATCCAACAATAATCATAGTGAGAGGATACGATGAAACCAAAACAACGATACCTGACCTTTGCCCTCGTTCTTCTGATGTGCCCCCTCTGGAGTTCCCTGGCTGCCGCCGATGCTGAAGTCACACGCACCAACGGCAGCTGGCTCGCACGGGTAGATGGCAATACCGTGTACCAGGGCAGCCGCTACTTCGATGCGATCAATGCCGCTATCAATAACATGGGCACCGGCACTGTTAATATCCGCAACTCGGGCGACAGCGGTCCCGACGGCGGCGACGTTTACGCTATTCGCCCCCGTGCGGGGCAGACTCTGGATTTTCACGGACATCAAGTCAATGCCAACGGCGGCGAACTGGTCGTGCCTATCTATTGCGACCGGCGCGACAACATTACCGTCAGAAACCTGCATGTCACCGGCAATCCCCGCTACGGCGTATGGTTTCGCGGCTGCTCCAATGTCCTGCTGCACAACATCACCATGGACCTGAACAATAATAATCCGGTAGGCCTGGGGATACGGGTTGATGCATCGACCGGAACGGCGCGCAACCTGACCATCAGCGGCAACATCAACATCAACGGCTCCGCAGGTCACGGCATCGAGACCTACGGCATCGACGGCTTTACCATCGGCGACGTCACCGTCACCAACAGTGGCGGCTGCGGCTTGCTGCTGAACGATTCCCGCAACGGCACCGTGGGTAATGTGATCGGGCATTACAACAATCGCGGCGGCGGCTACGCCACCTTCCGTGTAGCCAATAACAATGGCCCGAACGTAACCGTCAACAGTGTGTACTCCCGCAATTCCGGACGCGGTTTCTTCAGCGTATCCGGCAGCCAGGGTACCACCGTCAATTACGTGGATATTGCCAACACCACTTCTCATGGAATCTTCCTTGAGGATGCCTCCAATACACACGTATTGAGCGGTACGGTAGCCAGCGGCAACCCTAACTGCCAGCTGGTACGGAGCAACAACGTGAGTCTGCGGGTGACCGGCTGCAGTTCGGTCGGTACGCCACCGGGCGGTTCCGGCTCTTCCTCCAGCAGTGGCTCCAACAACGGCACTATCAATGGGACCTACCGCCTGGTACCGGTTCACAGCGGCAAGGCGCTGGACACGACCTGGTGTGAAACCAACAACGGCACCAATGTGCAGCAATGGACCTGGCTGAACAACGACTGCCAGAAATGGCGGATCACCCCGGTGGACGGCAATTTCCATCGCATCTCTCCCGTTCACGCTCCGGACAAGGCGCTGGATGTGGACTCATTTTCCACAGCGAACGGTGCCAACGTAATGCTGTGGAGCTATGCCGGCGGACCCAATCAGCAGTTCCGCTTTCAGAGCGCCGGCAGTGGCAGATGGCGCATCATCAATCGCAACAGTGAGAAATGTCTGGATATAGACGGCAATTCCACGGCGGATGGCCGCAACCTGATGCAGTGGGAATGCATCGCCGGCGCGCTTAACCAGCAGTTTGAGCTGGTGCGGCAGTAATGGCGANCGCCTGCGGTGCGAGGGGTCTCNTACTGCAGGCGTTGTCCGGAATCGGGGTTAACGGGATAATNACCGGCANCTCTCTCAAGCTGGAGCACNTCAGATGCCTTTCAATCATCAGGTTGTCCGTGATCTCGCCTGGTGTTGTTCCAGTACGCCGCTGCTGGTCGACGTGCCCGATCAGCACATCAGCATCTGGCCAACCGACGCCATGTACGATGAGCGCTGGCTGGCTGATCTCGATCAGGCCCCTCAGGTATTAATCGACGAGCTGTCACAGCTGAAAAGTACGCGGCTGGGGATTTACTACGAAAGTCTCTGGCGGTTTTACTGGCAACACCACCCCCGTTACCGCTTGCTGGCTCATAACCTGCAGATCGTGGAACAGGGGCAGACGCTGGGTGCCTTCGACTTCATCGTGCAGGATGGCGAAACCATATGGCACAGCGAAGCTGCGGTGAAGTTCTATCTGGGGCTGCCGGGGCAGACGCAGCCGTTCAGCGAGTGGTCGCACTGGATCGGCCCCAACTGCAACGACCGGCTCGACATCAAAGTAGAGCGGATGCTCGAACATCAATTACCCCTGCGTTTTCATCCTGCCAGTCAATCCGCCCTGGCCGCGCTGGTTACGGGAGAAAACTGGCACAGCGCGCTCTGCCTGCAAGGCTACCTCTTCTACCCAACCCATCAGGCCATGTCGGCCCCACGCCACGCGCACCCTCATCATCTGCGGGGATACTGGTGGTATCTGAGTCAATTTGATGCTGCGGCTACGTATTACTGGCTGGTCCTGCCGCGCCATCAGTGGCTCTCACCGGCGCGGACAGCGGACATCCACGCACTTCTGTCACGGGATCAGTTGCGGGATTATCTACAGCACTGGGTGGGAGACAGGGACCGGCCGCAACTGATTGCNGCCGTTTCAAAACAGGNTGATGCGTGGGAGGAAAAACTGCGCGGTTTTGTGGTGCCGGATCACTGGCCCTGGACCGANACGCCATCGCGCAATACGTAGTTGTGATGATCCTCAAGCAATGGTTTCCAGCGGCTGTGGCTGAATAACGACGGACAATCCGCCAGCGCCAGAACCTTGTAGCCCTGCTGGGCCAGCAAGTGAGCCGCCGCACGGCTGCGCCGCCCGGTATCGCAATAGAACAGGTAAAGCTTGTCCTGGGCCAGCAAACGGGACTTGATACTCAACACGCGCAGCGGAATATTCACGGCGCGCTGCAGATGCTGCTCGCTGTACTCTTCTTCACTGCGCACATCCACAGCGACAGCACCCTCTGCCATCGCCAGCTCCAGTTGATCCAGCTCCAGACAGGCAACCACCGGCTCCTTCAGCAATCGATAAAAGTCCTGTTTATCAAGACGCATCAGCACACCGTCGCTGCGCATGGTGACAGAGGCATTGCGCACCGTTTCATTCACCAGCGCATCTTCTCCAAAACAGCGCCCTACACTGATATCAGCCACGTGCTGCCATGAGCCATTAACATGGCGCGTTACCTCAGCGTCGCCCTCTTTGATGAAGTAGCACTGATCACCCACCTCACCCTGCCGGATAACCACGTCCCCTGCATAGACTACCTGCGGCGTCAGATGCATGAAGATATGTTCAACATTATGTGGCGGTACCTTAAAGAACAGATTGGACTTCAACACCGTCATCATCCAGTCCACGTCTTCATCCAGATCGCGCTGGCGGGAAATAACCAGCTGCAGATAATCCGCAACCTCGCTCCAGGTCAGCAGTTTGTCCAGCCGTTCACTGTCGATGCGCAGCAGATTACAGTCGGTTTCGGCCACAGCGGTGTGCATGCGGGGCTGATGATGTCCGATGGGCATCAGTGAAGAACGCCCCTTGATGAGGCTCTTACTGCCGTCTTCGGCGGTCAGCGCAACATTGCCATGCAGGAGGTAGATATGCTGGCCGTCGTACTGGCCTTGGGAAAAGATGGTCTGGCCAGCAAAGGCCACATCGACCGTAACGTCTTCCAGCAGTGCGAGCAGATGACTCTCGCTCATGTCTTTCAACGGCACCAGGGTGCGGGTCAGATTCAAATCAAACTCGATGTGCGAAGGGACAGGGTTCTGGTTTGCATGCATGATACGACTTGCCTCTCACCGCCAGCCAGTCATCCCGGCCGGATTGGAATTTGTTGTTTTTATTGCCTGGCGTTTACCAAGCGCCAGGTTTACCTGAAAGCCTATCCCTTGTAAAAAACACTGGATTACACCGCCGGGAGAAATCCCCG
>Ga0065721_10050179_pt1 | contig 22447 bp, 16 predicted proteins | sample Mesricmetagenome_FD_59108 | JGI IMG/M metagenome (GOLD analysis project Ga0065721, IMG submission 59108) | Mesophilic microbial community from rice straw/compost enrichment Sample: eDNA_1 v2 (version 2) | ecosystem: Engineered > Solid waste > Grass > Composting > Bioreactor | place: USA: Davis...
GGGAGGCCCTGCCGGAGATACGCCGCCTGCTCTTCGCCCGCGATTACGCAGCGGCGCAGAAGCTGACCTACGAGCGGCAGGCGTGCCGGGGGAAGGGCACGGGGCACGGAAACGGCAAGGATGTGCCCTACGGCTCGTACCAGACGCTCGGTGACCTGCACCTCGCCTTCGATGGGCACGAGGACGGGGCGGCAGTGGCGATAACGGACTACTCCCGCGACCTGACCCTGACCACTGCCACGGCGCATGTGCGCTACCGCATTGGCGACGTGCGCTACGAGCGCCAGTACTTCTGCTCGTTCCCCCACCAAACGCTCGTGGCGCACCTCAGCGCGCAGGGGAAGCCCGCCGCGCTGTCGTTCACCGCGACCCTGGGGCGCGCGGAGCGGGCGGAGGTGCGGGCCGTGCGCCCGGACACGCTGGCGATGACCGTCACCCTGCCGAACGGCTCCGGGGGCAATGGCATGCGCGCGGTGGTGTACCTGCGCGCCCTGGCGAACCGGGGCACGGTCTCCAGCGGGCCGGACGGCCTGCGGGTGGCGGGGGCGGACACGGTGACGCTGCTCGTCGCCGCAGCCACCACCTACCGGGAGGCTGACCCGGAGGCGATTGTCCGGAAGCGCATCGACCGGGCGGCGCGCACCCGGTTCGACCGGCTGTACGACGCGCACTGGCGGGACCACTTCGCGCTCTACCGGCGCGTCCGCCTCGACCTCGGCAGCGCCCCCGCCGACCGGCCCACGGACGCCCGCCTGAAGGCGCTGCGCGCCGAAGACCCGAAGGACGACCCGGACCTCGCCGCGCTGGCGTTCCAGTACGGCCGGTATCTGCTCATCGCGTCGTCACGACGGGAGTCGGCGCTGCCCGCCAACCTCCAGGGCATCTGGGCCGAAAGCCTCCAGACCCCGTGGAACGGCGACTACCACCACAACATCAACGACCAGATGAACTACTGGCCCGCCGGCCCCGCGAACCTCGCGGAGTGCCACGAGCCGTTCCTGCGCTTCATCGCCTCGCTCACCGAGCCGGGGGCGAAGACTGCAAAGGTCCACTACGGCTGCGGCGGGTGGGTGGTCCACACCATCTCGAACGTCTGGGGCTTCACGTCCCCGGGCGAGCACCCGTCCTGGGGTCAGTTCCCCGCCGCCGCCGCGTGGCTCTGCCAGCATCTGTGGGAGCACTACGCGTTCACCGGCGACCGGGACTACCTCGCCCGCGCCGCCTACCCCGTGATGAAGGGCGCCGCGCAGTTCTTCCTCGACTTCCTGACGGAAGACCCGGTCACGAAGTATCTGGTAACCGCGCCAAGCAACTCGCCGGAGAACGCCTTCCGGACAGCAGAGGGCGTCCAGGCGAACGTCTGCATGGCTCCGACGATGGACTGCCAGATCCTGCGCGGCCTGTTCCGCGACACCGCCGAGGCCGCGCGCCTTCTGGGAACGGACGCCGACTTCGCCGCGCGGCTGGACCGGACGCGCGACCGCCTGCCCCCGAACCGCGTCGGGAAGCACGGGCAGCTCATGGAGTGGATGGAGGACTTCGACGAGCCCGAGCCGGGGCACCGGCACGTTTCGCACCTGTTCGGACTGCACCCCGGCAGCGAGATCACGCCGGAGGACACGCCCGACCTGGCGAAGGCCGTGCGCGTGACCCTGGAGCGGCGCCTCGCCTACGGCGGCGCGCACACCGGCTGGAGCCGTGCGTGGCTCATCAACTTCTTCGCGCGCCTGGGCGACGGGAACGCCGCCCGCGAGCACCTGAACCTGCTCCTGGCGAAATCCACCGCCGACAACCTGTTCGACCTGCACCCGCCGTTCCAGATCGACGGCAACTTCGGCGCCGCGGCGGGCGTGGCGGAGATGCTGCTGCAGAGCCACCGCCGCACCGCGGACGGCGGCTATGAGATTGCGCTGCTCCCCGCCCTGCCAGCCGCCTGGCGCGAGGGCAGCGTTACCGGACTGCGGGCGCGCGGCGGCGTCACCGTAGACCTTGCCTGGCGGCGCGGCGCTCTCGCTGCCGCTACCCTGGTCGCGGACCGGGAAACCACCGCGACGGTGCGCCTCCCGGCGGGCGTCCGACCGGACCGGGCGACGCTTGCCCGGCCGGGCAGCCGCCCGAAGTCCCACCCCTTCGCCCCTGGGAGCGGCCCGCGCACCGTCCGCCTCGCGCTCCCCGCGAAGACCGCCGTCACCCTGCACGCGGCCCCCGGCTAACCCGGGAAAATAAACTGTCTGTGCCGACTGAAGGTGCGCTACGCGACACCCAAATAGGGGAAAAGACACCACGATGCAGCCGGACTGGTTAAGCAAACTACCGGAGGAGGAGCGGGCCGCGGCAGCGCTGCTGGTGCGGACGCTGGAGCAGCACCCGGCGACTCTGAGCGTCGCTCAGGGGGCGCTTACTCCGCTCCTGCGTCACTGCCTGCTCGCGCCCGTGCCGAATCAGCGCGAGTGCCTGCACCGCGCGCTCTGGGATGCTCCCACCTCCTTCGCCGCGCTGCCCGCTGCGTTCCGCGCCCTGCGCGCCGTAGACCCGTTCCGCTTTCTCTGGTGCGTCGCCGCGGCGCTGTGGACCACCAACCTCCCGAACAAACGCGAACCTGCTGTGGAGCAGGCGCTGCACGACGCGGTGACCGATCCCTGCGCCCTGCTCGGTATGACCGCCGCCGAAGCGCTGGGGAAGAGCGTAGGATGGGAGTCCGTGGGCGCGGCCACGCTTCAGGAAGCCGCCGCCATAGAGGGGCCGATCGAAAAGCCGGAGACGCCCTTCGCGGTACCGGAGCCGGACCTGGACGCCTGCGACCGGCTGGACCTTCTGCGCTGCCTGGGCCGCCTGGGCGGCGCGCGGGCGGTGTGCCCCGAACTGCTGAACCCGGTGCGAGAGGCGCTAAGCGCCGAGGACCCGCGCATTGCCGTGGCCGCCCGCGAGGCGCTGCGCGTGCTGGCCCTCTACGGTCCGCTGCCGGAGCACGACGCCGGGGTATTGCGCGAGGACGCCGCGCGCGGCAGCTTCGAGGCCGCCGTCGTTGCCGCGCCGGGCGATCTGCCCGCTTCCGCGCCGAATACGCCCACGCCGTTCGCCCGCGCGCTGTTCGCGTCCCTGCATGAAGACCGAAACGCCACCGAAGCGGCCAGGGAGGAGGACGCCCCAGCGCCCCGCGCTTCTCTGGCTGAACCGGTGGACCTCATCTGCCTGTCGGCGTTCCCCGACCCGCGCCTGCGCGCCGCACTGCTGGCCGAACTGCGACTGAACGCAAAGCGGTATCTGGCCGAGCAGTTGCGCGAGTGGCGCGCCTTCTCCAGCGACGAACACCCGGTCCTGATGCTCCGCTACGCCGTGAACGCGCAGGAGGCCCCGCCCGCGCAGGGGCCGCTTCTGGAGTTCCTGACGCTCCTCTGTCGTCGGATGCGCCAGGCGCACATCAACGGGACGGTGGTTCTGCACCGGGCGGGGCTTGCAGTGGAGAAGCGGGGAAAGAGCGGACACTGGGAGTTCCGCGACCCGGATCTCTTTCTGGGCAACGTGCGCACCATCGCGGAGGCCGCGCCCCCCGGCTCGATTATCGCGACGGCGAACATGGCCCGCCGCCTGCGGGCGGAGCCCGGCCCGTTCGAGACGATCCTGCGCGACATCGGGGAGCGTCAGGTGACACCTACCCTGGCCGTCCCTCTGCACAGCCTCTACCTACCGGACAGGTTCGGCCACGACGTCAAGCCGTTCTACGCCGCTTCCGCAGCGGTGCGACCGCCGCGCAAGTAAGGGCACTGCGGAGATTCGCTCAGGAGTTGGAGGGCGGGTCCGGCTCGTCGGCCGGCGCCGGAAGGGGACGCTCCACGAACTCGACGCGGCGCGGGTCGTGCATCCGGAGCGACGCCTGCGTCACCTCCAGCCCGACAATCACGCCGTTGGTGTCGTAGTCCAGGATAAGGCCGGACACTTCGGCGCTGCTGCGCTCGATCGGGGAATCGCTGAACAGGATGCGCAGGCCATCGCGCTCCGGATCGTACATAACTTTCATGAGAGTTGCCGCCGTCGGTCCGCGCGGAGGGCGGGCGAGCCTGCCGGGAGGGGGTTCCCCTCCCGGCGGTCGCCTCACTTAGTCAGCAGGAAGTAGTAGTCCGGGTTCGCATTGACGCCCGGGTTCGGGATCAGGTCGCCCATGTTGTTCGAGCGGTACGTTTCCGGCGAGTTGCCCTGGCCGTCCGTGTAGTTCGGCGTAACGGGCTTGAATGCCTTGACGTGGCCGTCCATCCAGAGGGTGTTCGCCATGCCGTTGTGGAGTCCGTGCAGGTTGGGGAAGTTGTTGGTAGGCTGGCGCAGGATGTTAGTGCGCCGCAGCACGCCCGGCTGATCCCACCGGAACTCGGCGGCGTCCGCCAGGAAAACCGTGTCCGCCGCTGCCTCAATGATGCCAAACGACAGGCCGGTGTACTGGCCGGTGTTGCCGTCCACCGGGAAGAGCAGCATGTTGGTCCCGTAGGCGCTCCAGACGCCGGGAATCTGCGTCGGGTCGAACGGGATCTTCCCCGCCGCCGAGATGCAGTCCACCATCGCCACACTCTTCATGTAAGGCTGGAGCATCCCCTTCGTGGCGTCGAAAGTCGGCGGCCACGTCGAGAAGTCCTGGTAACCATCCCAGAAGATCGACCCCATCGGTCCGTTGTTCATCCAGGGGAACATCGTCTCGTCGTAGTCCTGGACGTACTGCAGCATCGCGAGCCCCACCTGCTTCAGGTTGCTCATGCAGGAAGCCTGCCGGGCCTTCTCACGGGCCTGGGCGAACACCGGGAACAGGATCGCGGCGAGTATCGCGATTATGGCGATCACCACGAGCAGCTCGATCAACGTGAATGCGGCGACACGCCGGGGCGCCGTTCGGGGGAAAGAGGGGGTGGTCATCTTGCTGTGCCTTCCTGTGGGGGTGTCGATGTCTTACGCGTCCGGATTACCCCAGTATAAGCGCTCTCCCCGAAATTTCTCCGATATCACCCCGACATTACGCCGGATGTAAAAAAACGTAGCGACTTCATCGGCTTTCTGGGACTGGCGGCGGTTCCGGCGCCGCCAGCAAGGCCCGCGCGACAACCTCGCCGGGCGGCGCCACCTGGCCCGCGGCCCAGGCGGCCGCGAACGCCGCCTCGCCCAGCGCCGCCCGATTCGCCTCCAGCGCCTCCTCGTAGCCCACCGCCTCCGTGATGCGCTGCGAATGGGTCACCTCCTCAAAGAGGTGGCGAGCCGCGGAGATCAGGAAGGTACTGCGCTCCGCGCTCCCCTCCGTGGCATCCAGTATCCCGAGTTGCAGGAGGTAGTGCAGCGTGTTGTACCGGTCCCCGAAGTCGTGGGCGCGCTGAAGCCCCTCGGTCAGCAGGGCGCGGGCGCGCTCCCGCTGCCCCAGAAGCCGCGCCACAGTCCCGAGGTTCGCCAGCTCCGTCGCGGCGTTGTAGTGATCCGTTAGCTCCCGCCGAAGCGCCAGCGCCTCCTCGAAAAGGGCTGCCGCCTTTTCATAGTCCCGATCCCCCTGCGCGAGGAGGCCGAGGTTGTTGAGGGCATTGGCCATGCGCCGCCGGTTGCCCAGCTCCTTCTCCAGAGCGAGGCTTTCCGAGTAGAGCGCGCGCGCCTCGCCGGGCGCCCCATACTCCGCGGCGATGTTCCCGAGGTTGAGCAGGGCGCGCGCCACCCCGGCCCGGTCCCCTAGCTCCCGGGCGATGCTGAGGCTCTCCTCCAGAAGGGCACGCGCCGCCCCGTTGTCGCTCCGCCGGTAGGCCGTAATGCCGAGATGGTACAGGGACTCGGCGATGCCGGCCGTATCGCCCACGGCGCGGCGCAGTGCCAGCGCCTCCCGGTGCGCCGCGCCCGCCTCCTCGTAGTCCCCCCCGAACCACGCCAGATAGCCGAGCGCGCTGCAGGCGCGGGCGCGCACGGTTTCCGGGAGCGTCTCCGTCTCCTCCAGAGCCAGAAGGCGGCTCAACCAGTCGCGCGCCTCCCCGAGCGGTCCCCGCACCGACCAGTAGCCTGCCAGCGCCGCGCCGAGCCGCAGACCCAGTTCCGGCGCGCGCGCCTCCACGGCCCATCCCAGCGCGGCGCGCAGGTTCTCCCGCTCACGGTCCAGTCGGGCCAGCCAGCGGTCCTGCTCGGGCCCGTTCATGCCCGCTTCCGCCTCCTCGGCCCGCTCCATGAAGTAGCCCGCGTGCGCCCGCCGCAGCGCCGCGCGGTCGGCGTAGATAAGCAGTTCCCCGGCAAACTCGCGCAACGTCTCCAGCATGCGGTAGCGCATCTCGGCCTCTCCGCCGTCCGCTACCTCGTCCGCCACCACCAGCGAGCGCTCCCGCAGTTCGGTAAGCCCGGGAAGGATGGCCAGCGCATCGCCGCCATCACCCGCGACCGCCGCGGCCGCCTCCAGCGTCCAGCCGCCCCGGAACACGGAGAGCCAGGTAAAGAGCCGCTGCAACTCCGCGGGAAGCAGCAGGTAGCTATACTCCAGGGCGGCCCGCAGAGTGCGGTGGCGCGCGGGAATGTCGGCGCGGCGGCTCACCAGCAGGTCGAAGCGGCGCCCCAGCTTCTCCAGCATCTGCGCCGGGGTGAGGGTCTGCGCCCAGGCCGCGCACAGTTCTATGGCAAGCGGGATGCCGTCCAGCCGCGCGCAGACCGCCGCAACCGTGGCAGCGTTCGCCTCCGTGACCGCAAAGTCGGGGCGCACCGCTCGCGCCCGGTCCGCGAACAGGCGGACGCTCGGCGACGCCTGCACCGCTGCCAGGTCCGCTGCGGCGTCGGGCAGGGGAAGCGGCGGTACCGGACGCTCACGCTCCCCCTCCAGCCCAAGCCGCTGGCGTGAGGTCACCAGGAGCGTCAGCATCGGCGCCCGCGACAGCAACTCTCGGACCAGCGGCGCCGCCCCCTCCAGCAGATGCTCCAGGTTGTCCAGCGCCAACAGGAACGGCCGGGAGGACAGCGCCTCGGCCACGGCCTCCAGCGGCGGGCGAGCAGGCGGGACCGGCAGCCGCAGGGCGGCGGCCACGGCCGCGGGCACCTGGGCGGCGCTCTCCAGGTCCGCCAGCGGGACGAACGCCGCCGCCCCCCCATACTCCCCGGCCAGAGCCGCCAGCGCCGCCAGGGCGAGGCGCGTCTTTCCCGCGCCGCCAGGCCCCGTCAGCGTCACCAGGCGTGCGCCCTCGTCCCGCACCATCCGGCACACGTCCTCGACCTCGGCCTCCCGGCCAAACAGCGGCGTCAGGACGCCCGGCAGGGGCGGGAGCGTCCCGGGAGCCCGGGGCAGGGGCGGCGCGGCAGTCCTCGCTCCCGCGTCGGTGCTCTCCGCGGCGGCCACCACCACTGCCGTGCGCCGCCGCGCCCGGTCCCGCTCGGCGATCAACGCCGGGGAGGGCGCGACGCCCAGATCGCGCGCCAGCCGACGCTCCACCCCCTCGAAATGGCGCAGCGCCGCCGCCGCCTGACCGGATGCTGCCAGGAGGCGAATCAGGTCAGCGTGCGCCGCCTCGTCCAGCGGGTCGGCCTCCGCGGCCCTCCGCGCGTACCCCAGCGCCCCCTCCAGGTCGCCCTCCCGCTCCCCCAACTCTGCCAGCCGGCGAAGCGCCCCCACACAGGCGTCCCGCAGGCGCCGCCGCTCCGCCAGCGCCCAATCCTCGTAGTATCCCGGCAGCAGATCGCCCCCGTAGAGCGACACGGCGCGCTCCAGCGCCGCCCGTCGGAGCGGGTCCGTCGCCGCCCGACTGGCCTCCGCGAGGGCCGCGTCGAACTCCGCAACGTCCGTGGTCACGGCGCCGGGGTCCAGCCCCACGGTGCGCCGGTCGGCAAGCAGCACGCTCCCGCGCGCCGCGCCGCCGGCAGGTTCGAGGCGGGGGCGCAGCCAGACCAGCGCCTGACTGAGGCGGTCGCGCGCCGCTGCCAGGTCGGCCTCCGGCCACAGCAGATCCGTCAACTCCTCGCGCGACCGGCGTCGGGGCATCCCCAGCGCCAGCAGCGCCAGCAGTGCCCCCATCTTGCGGGTCGGGAAGCGCTCTACCGGGGCGTGGACGGCGTCGCGGCTATCGGCGCGCAGATCGCCCAGCAGGGTGATGCGCCAGAGCGGCGAAGGCAGGTTGTTTGGTTCGCGTTCGATACCCCCACTGTATCAGAGGAAGGTTTCCCCCGTCCCGAACGCGAAACGTCCGGGAAGAAGGCAACGACGGAAGCGAGACAGGAGCGCGAAACACAGTGGGTATCGTCCGCAAGGCGGTCATCACGGCGGCGGGACGCGGGACGCGGCAGTTTCCGGCGACGCGAAGCATCCAGAAGGAACTGCTGCCTCTGGTAGACCGGGATGGCATCACCAAGCCGACCATCCAGATCATCATCGAAGAGTGCCTGGCGTCCGGCATCGAAGACATCTGTATCGTCGTCAGCCCCGGCCAGCAGGAGGCGTTCCAGCGGCACTTCTCCCGCCTGTCTGACGCCGAGCGGCGCACGTTCAAGAACAAGGAGTGGGCGCTGGCGCAGGCGGACGCTCTGCGGCGCATTCAGGAGCGTATTACCTACGTGGAGCAGCCGGCACCCGAGGGATACGGCCACGCAGTCTACCAGGCGCGTGACTTCGTGGGCGACGAGCCGTTCCTGCTGCTGCTCGGCGACCACATCTACATCACCAACACCAAGCGCCGGTGCGCCCAGCAGGTGATCGAGACCTACGCCGTGGCGCAGTGCGCCGTGTCCGCCGTGCAGCAGACCCCGGACGACAAGCTCCACCTGTTCGGTACGGTCGCGGGCCGCCCCCTCGGCTCCGAATCCCCCACCTACGAAGTCACCGCCATCTACGAGAAGCCGTCGATTGAGTACGCGGCGGAGCACCTGCAGACGCCGGGCGTGAAGCGCGGCTACTACCTCTGCTTCTTCGGCATGCACGTCTTCCCGCCGTCCATCTTCGAGTGCCTGGAGTACCATATCGAGAACGATATCCGCCAGAACGGCGAAATCCAGTTCACCTCCAGCCAGGAGATGCTGCGCCAGCGCGAGCGGTACGTGGCGGTAGAGACGATGGGCGAGCGCTACGACATGGGCGTCCCCTTCGGCTACGTCGAGACGCAGGCTGCACTCGCGCTGAACGGTGTGGACCGCACCGAGATGCTGGCCGCGCTCCTGCGCATCGTGGCCAAGTCCGCCGGCCACGAGCCGTTTGGACAGGTGTGATGCGCGGCCGACTCGCGAGCGCCCCCCTGCTGTGCGCGGCGCTCGCGGTCGCCCCGACGCCGGCGGCGGGCCAGCGGCAGCCCCCTCCGTCTCTCTCCCAGGCACCCCCCTTCGTCCACCAGCCCGCGAAGCCGACACAGCAGCAGCGCTGGAAGCAGCAGGTGGACGCCCTGAGCACGCCGTACCTCCTGGCGCTCTACCAGGGGAACTATGCGGCTCTGCGGCGTGAGGCGGAGCGCGTCCTGAACTCTGGTGAGAAGGAGAACGCGACCGCGCGCTGCCTGGCCTACCTCATGCGCGCCGACGCCTGCCGCGTCCTGCGCGACCCGAAGGCGTTCGCGGCGAGCGCCGCGGGCTATCGGCGCGAGGCAGCGCGCCTTCCCACAGGGCACCCGCTGAAGGGGCGGGGGGCCTCCCTCTCCTCCTACCACCAGCCCGGGATTGCCGTCCGCTCCGGGTTTGTTCTGCCCGCGGACGCGCTTCGGGCGCGAGGAGTGGACCCGCAGGCGCTGGACGCCTTCGTGCGCGCGGCCGACCGTGCCCGGACCGATGCCCTGGTGGTCCTGAAGGGCGGTGAGGTCGTCGCGGAAAAGTACTTCGGCAGCTACCAGTCCCCGATGGGGCTGATGTCCGTCACCAAGCCGTTCCTGTGCCTTGCAGTCGGGGCGCTGCTCGACGAGGGAAAGATACGCTCCCTGGACCAGCCTGTGGGCGACTTCTTCGCGGAGTGGAGAAAGGCGCCCTACGATAAGATCACCCTGCGCCACCTGCTAACGCACACCTCGGGCCTCGCTACAGGCGTTACCGAGGGAGATGCGGAGGCCGACCCCATCGCTCAGATCCGGCAGATGCAGGAGATGAACCGCGACCTTGTGCGGTACGCCCTGTCGCAGCCGGTGATGGCTCCCCCGGGCACGACGTTCGCCTACAACAACCTCGCCCTGCACCTCCTGTCCGGAGTGGTCCAGCGGGCAGCGGGCATGCCAACCCACCGGTATATTGCCGCCCGTTTCTTCAAGCCGATGGGGGTCACGGAGTACGGGTGGCAGGGCGACGAGGCGGGGCACACCCGCGGCGCCGACGGGCTCGTGATGCGCGCGCACGACCTGGCGAAGTTTGGGCAACTCGTCCTTGACCAGGGTATGTGGCAGGGAAAGCGCCTCCTCAGCGCGGGCTTTGTGGACGCGATGCTCACCGACCAGTTCCACGGCGCAGGCGCGCCGCTCGCCGCAATGGGACGGGACGCGAAAACCCCGGCGCTGGGCCTGGTGTGGTGGCTGAGGACGACGCCCCGCGTCGTCTTCAACGCCCGTATCGAGCGGGCATGGCGGGACGCCGGCGTGCCGGAAGCACAGGTCGCGAAGATGCTCCCCTACCGCGATAAGGTGCTGCCGCGGGCGGAGTACGAGGCGCTGATAACCCGCCTCTTCGGCCTCCAGAACCTGAACGATGCCGCGGGGTGCAAGGCCGCCCTCGGCGTGGTGGTTGCGCTGTGCGACGACGCTCCGCCCGCCCTGCACGCCTTTGAGCACTCCGGCAGCTACGGCCAGTACCTGATCGTCTATCCCGGCTCCCGCCTTGTGGTGGTGCGGCAGACCCGACAGGTCACCCTGGCCAACGTCGCGGGGGATAGCGCCGCCCCGAGCGCGGAGTTTCCGGACATCCACGCCTACATAGACCGACTCGCCGGAACGCTGAAGCCCTAACCGGCAGACGGGGCGGAGGCCCCCTCCGGGTCGCCCTGCATCACCCCGAAAAGGGGTGTCATGATCTGGGCGAGGCGTGCAACCTGGCGCGACACGAGCGGCAGGCGCAGCGCCGGGCGCAGGCGGCCCAGCATCTCCCCGCCGAAGGCGATCAGTTCGTGGGTGGCCTTCTGCCCGGGCGTTCTGTCCTGCAACCAGAACAGCACCAACGACAGGTGGGCAGCGTAGAGCAGCGTGGTCAGGTCTGCCAGCGCCTGGCCGCGCGGCGCATCGGTCGCCCCCTCCAGCACCCGCGCAAGCACCGCGCGCACACGGTCACGCAGGCCGCTCGTGGTGGGGCCGAGCACCTGAGTCGGCGCGTCCACCGCCAGCCCGGCCCCGAAGAGCGCAGCGAGCGCCTCCCGGTGCGGCGCGAGCCGCGCCAGATCCGCGCGCTCGGCCTGCATCCAGCGCTCCGCCAGCGGGCCGGGAGGCAGCGCAGCCACCTCCTCCTCCAACTGGACAGTCAGGCGCTCATACAGCGCCAGCACCATCTCTTCCTTGCTGGCGAAGTACCGGTAGGCCAGCCCCAGTGAGCAGCCCGCCTCCGCAGCGATGTCGCGCATGGTCGCAGCGTTGTAGCCCTTGCGCGCAAACAGATCAAGCGCCACCTCCAGAATGCGCTCGCGCGTCTGCTCTCCCTTGGTCCGCCGGGGGGCAGTCCGGGCGGGCGGCGTATGGGTATCGGTGTTCGTCATACGTATTTTTTCGAACGCGTTCACTTCCACTCTTGACACTGGCATAGCGCCGGTGGTACCGTAAAGCCACAAGTGAACGCGTTCACAATTTTGTCGGCGTGCTCATTCTACCACAGGAACCGGAGGGTTCAGTCATGGGAAGCCCGATCGTCGTCACCTACCTGGTGTACCTCGCCATTACGATCTCCATCACCGTCTGGGTGGCCCAGACACTCTTTAAGAATGGGCGTGTCTTCCTGCTGGATGTCTTCCACGGCGATGACAAGGTCGCCGACTCGGTTAACCACCTGCTCGTGGTCGGCTTCTACCTCGTCAACCTCGGCTACGTCAGCCTTATGCTCCGCATAGGGAGCGACATCCCCGGGCCGCGCGAAGCCATCGAGGCGCTTTCGGCCAAGGTGGGGCTGGTGCTGCTGATCCTGGGAGGCATGCACTTTCTCAACCTGTATATCTTTAGCAAGATCCGGGCACACCGCCTTCAGGAGAACTGGCAGGCCGGCTTTCGCCGCGCCCCCGTCGCGGACCTCTCCGGCACCGCCATCCCGCAGCCGCCGCACGCCCGGTAGCGCGGCGCCCCTATCTGACTGGCTCCCCCGAGGCGCGGGCCTGAGGCTGGCCCTCCTGCCCTACGCGTGGACCGCCCTGCTGGCAGTGGTCTGGGGAGCGGCGATTCGCTTCCCCGAGTTCGGGCAGGGAGCGGGCGGCGCCCTGTTCGCCCTGGGAATTCTGGGAATGCTCGTTCTTCCCTTCGCCGTAATCGCCGCGGCGGCGCTCTCAGCGAACGACCTGGTGCGCGGGCGCCGTGAGGGGATGCCGGGCTACGTGCTGGGCGGGATACTCGGGCTGCTGCTCACGCTGGGGCCGGTGGTCACTGCCCTGGGGATGGCGTGGTTCTCATGAACGATCGCGATCAAGAACACGGCCGGCGCCTCCCGCCGCTCCCGGGTCCGGGGTCTCTCCCGTGGTGGTGGCAAAAGGCACGGGAGGCGGAGGGACTGGGCCGGTGGATCGGACTGGCGGCCCTCGCCCTCGTACTGGCCGGGAACGCTCTGGCGCACCGGGGGGCGCTCCCCCGAGTGGCCGCCGCCCTGATGGAAGCAGGCGGGGGGACCATGCCCTTCCTCATCGGAGGGTTCTGGTGCGTCTGCAACCTGATCTGGGCATCCGGCACGGAGAACGAACGACTGAAGCGGGGCGGGCGGTTCGGCCTGGTCTGCCTCCTGCTTGCCCTGCTCGTCCGCTGCGCTTCCGGAGACGTTGGCCCCGTATGCAGGAGAGATTCTGCCGATACTGCTCGCAGCGGCGCTCTCGGCCGGAGTAGCGCGCGAGCCGGCGCCGGGGTACGCCCGTCAGAGGGCTGACATCCCGAGCGGCACATCCACGGGCAGGGACTCCTCGCGTGCCCGGCGGATCGTCTCCGCCGGCATCCAGCGCGCTGCCAGCACACAGACATCGTCGGAAAGGTGGCCGCCGCCGTACTCGGTCGCCGCCTCCACCAGTCCGTGCGTCAGCACCTTCATGTCCGCGCCCGACCCGGCGCACAGCCGGGCCGCCTGCTCCGCCACAGCGTCCCAGCCAAACACGCGCGGGTCCTGCGGGGAGTCGTCCGGATTCGGGCCCGGGCGCCGCGACTCGGTGAGACCGTCGGTGAACAGCACCAGCGCATCCCCCGGCGCCAGCGAGTAGACCGCAAGTGGATAGGCGTCCTCCGGCATGGTGCCCAGCAGCGGCCCTCGCCCCCCGGGTATGGCCTGCCCTACGTACCCCCCGGCGCTGCCGGCATCGTGCCCCGCCTGCACAAGCAGCAGCGGCGGTTCGGCCCCGCCGCCGCTGAGGTGGAGGACGCCGGTCTCCATATCCAGCACCGCCACCACCACAGCGACCAGGTTGTCACGCGCGCGGCCGGAAAGGCGCTGCGCCTCCAGCAGCGACCGATTGAGGCGCCAGAGCGCGGCGGCCGGGTCCGGGTACTCGCGCAGGAACGCCCGGAGGGTGAACTTGACCTCGGCGGTCGCGGCGGCGGCCTCCAGTCCCTTGCCGGTCAGGTCGCCCACCACCAGCGCCACCCGGTTGTCCGGCAGCGCGAATACGTCGTAAAAGTCGCCCCCGATCTGCGCCTCGTCCCGCGCAGACTCGTACACGTAGGCGTACTCCAGTCCCGGGAACTCGACCGCAGGGAGGGTGAGGAGCGAGCGCTGCAGGGTCTCCGCAATCCGCTTCTCTTTTTCGTACAGGCGCGCCAGGGTGCGGGCGCTGTCCTCGCGCTCCAGGGCAATCCGCGCCAGATGCGTCCCCACCCGGACCACGGCTTCGTGCCCGTGCGGCAGGGGTTCACCCGGCGCCCGCGGTTCGCGGTACCAGAGCGCCAGCGTCCCCAGTAGTCCCCGCGCCGTGCCTCGCGCCGCCTCCGCACTCAGGACCGGAACGGACCAGGAGGCCCGCAGCCCCGCCGCTCGCAGCGGGTCAAGATAGGGGTTCTCCGCCCCCTCCCCGACCTCGCCCTCTGCGGCCAGGTCGGGAACCAGGTAGGGTTCGCATCGCCGTGCCGCCTCCACACAGCCGCCGGTACCGCTCTCCAGCGGAACGCCGGCCCGGGCCACGCGGATATACTCTGCGGGAAGTCCCGGTGCCGCGACCAGGACAAGTTGCGGCGGGTCCGCCTCGTCATCGAGTCGGTACAGGGCGACGTGCGCCTGCCCGGCAAGGGACGCGTCCATGAGGCCCGCCAGGGTCTCCAGCGTCTCTTCGATGGGCGCACCGAGGGCGACCCCCTCCAGCAGATGGACCTGCCCCACCAGTAGGGGTTCGGGCAGATCGTCAGGCGCCTCGGCTGTCGCCGTCGCTGCTGCCCGAGCCGCTTGTGCGTCTCCGCTTTCCACGCCTGCTCGGCGACCGCTTCTGCTGCTCATGCTCAAGTATAGCACCCTGCCTGTGACAAAAGACGTTGATAACTTTTCTGGTTTCCGCCCCAACGGCCCGAATGCGCGCACCGCGGCTTCAGGAGGTGCGCCGCGCCTGGCACTCGCGGCGTGCCATCAGCAGACAGACATCGTCCCGGAGCGTACCGCCCGCGTGCCGCCGGGCGCACTCTACGACCTCCCCCACCGCTTCCGCCGGGGGAAGGCGGGTCGCCGCCGCCCGGAACGACGCAGCCAGAGGCTCCCCAGCAAAGAAGTCCACCGTTCCCGGTGGCCGGGCCTCGGATAAACCGTCGGTGAGCAGCAGGAGCGTGTCCTCCGGCGCCATCGCGAACGGGGCCGTGGTAAACGCCGTTTCCGGGTCCACGCCCAGCATGGCGCAGAGGCCCGCCTCTCGCACATCGTTGATGTCCAGCACGGGCTCCACGGGTTCCGCCCCGCTCCCGCGCAGCACCAGCGGCAGTTCCGCCCCGGCCGATAGGGCCTCCGCCTGCCCGGTGCGCGGGTCCACCACCACCAGAGCGAGGCACACGAAGCCGCGCACCGGGCGCAGTTCTCCCGCGCTCTCCTCTTCGGACGTCTCCGCAATCAGGCCCACCGGGTGTGCGGCGCACAGGAATCGGTTCAGGCGCCCCACCGCTCCTGCCACATCGTTGGGCGCATCGGAAAGGAACGCACGCAGGGCGAAGCGCACCTCCGCCGTGCGGGTTGCCGCCACCAGCCCCTTCCCCATCACGTCGCCCACCACCAGCGCCACGCGCCCGTCCTCCAGGGGGAACGCGTCGAAGAAGTCGCCCCCAACCTTCGCCTCGTCCGAAGCGGCCTCGTAAAACGTCGCCACCCGCAGGTCCGGAAAACTGTCCTCGTCCGGCGGCAGCAGCAACGAGCGCTGCAGAGTCTCCGCGATGCGCCGCTGGCGGGCGGACGCCTCGGCCAGGTCCTTCTCCATCCGCTTCTGCTCACTGACATCGAGCACGAAGGAGATCACCTCATCGCCGGAGTCCAGCACCGCCGCCCCGATGAGCAGGGCAGCACGGCTGCCGTCCTTGCGCAGGAACTCCGTCTCGGTTGGCTTCAGGGGCCGCAGCTCCTCTCCGGCCCGCTTCGCCACTTCGCCCCACCCGGGCGCCCGCAGCGATGCAAAGTCAAGCCGTCCTTGCTCCAGGTCCTGGCGGGAGTAGCCCAGCATCTCCAGAAACTGGTCGTTTGCCGCCGTGATGCGCCGGGTACTCAGGTTGGAGTACGCCATCCCCACCACCCCGGCATCGAACAGGCGCCGCAGGCGCCGCTCGCTCTGCCGAAGCGACTCCGCTTCCACCTCCCGCGCCCGGGCATCGACGGCTGCGCGCACGCCCTCCCGATGCAGACGGTCGTTGGTGTCCTTAAGGAGTCCCACGATGAGCGCGGTGGCGGGCATCGTGATCGCGCCGACGATGGCTCGCAGAGCGGGCTCCTGGACCGACGTACTCGCCTCCCCGATGCCGCCCAGAAGCAGGACGTACCCCACAATCCCCACCAGCGAGGCGGCCAACCCAGGCCAGAGGCCGCCGGCGGCGGAGGCGTAGGCAACGGACAGGACGATAAAGGCGCTCGGCAGCGGCACCGGGCCGAAGCCCCGGGCGACGGCAGCAAGCAAAATCGTAACAAGTACCGTGACGACTACGCCGTGGTACCGCTCCCACACGTCGCGTACCCTGGCGCCGTCGCGTCGGGTGGCTCGCCCCCGCCCTGCGCCGCCACCTTTGCGACCGGCCCCGCCGTCGCCCTGGTTATCCTGCCGCACGGACGCCGCCGTCATGGACGGTCACCTCTCCTGTTCCCGGCGACGGTGCCCGCGACGCCTCCGCCCCGGTTTCTTCAGACGCCGCCGACGCCGTTACCGTTCCACGACCACCCGCGCGAGGTGCGTCCATCCCCCCGTCACCTCCAGGCGATTCGCGAATCGGACGGCCGGACGTCCCGTCCCCGGGTCCAGGATACCCAGAGCCAGCGTATATCGACCGGGCGGAGCGTCCAGGCGCAGGATCTCACGCAGCGTAAACGCGCCCGGCTGCCAGGTTCTGACATCGGTCTTTAGCGGGGTACGCGCCGCCACCTCTCCCCGCCCGGTCAGCAGCGCCGCCTGCACCGACCACGGATAGTAGAAGGGCGCAACCCCCTGGTTCTCGCCCCGCAACACGATCTCGAACGGGCGGCCCCGCCGCACCCTCTCCGGCATCCGCAGGTCCCGCAGGGCGAACGCATACCCCATCCTGCGAACCAGCGCCTCGCTGCGGCGGGTGAACTCCGCGGAGGGTGACTTCTCCAGCGCGGGCGAGTACGGCCCCACCCAGCTAAAGTGAGCCTGCTCAATCATCGCCCGGGTGCGCGCATACCCCTGCTCCGTACCTACCCACTTGAGCGCATTTTCCGGGGCGTGCGGTACCATCTCCCCGCCGATCGGCGCACGCCGCCAGTTCCGGTCGCGGCCCGACTTGCGCAGGTTGCGCAGGAAGTACCACTCCTGCTCCTCGCCCGTGTCCTCCGGAAAGTAGTCATCGTGGAACCCGAGCCAATCCTGCTGTCCGGGGTAGCTGTGGGCGTAGCGCGCCATCAGCTTTTTGTTGGGAAACGCCGCACGGTAGGCATCGACCACCCGCCTTTGCGTGGCCTCCCCTGCAAACCAATCCTCCTTCGGGTAGGTGTGCCACTCGCCCCAGAAACCGAGCATCCCGAGTTGGATAAAGGCAACGCGGGGGTGCCGGTCGTAGCGCGCCCCGAGTGCGGTGATGAACTTCTCCATCGCCGCTACCATGGCGGGATGGTCATAGTCGGGCGACTTCCCGCCGCCGTGGTCGGCGTAGGCCCGCTCCGGCACCCCCTTCGCGCGCAGCCATTCGGGCAGCCCGGAAGTTTGGCCCGGGTAGTCCGCGTACACACGCAGAACCACGTGCTTGCCGCGGCTCGCCGCGTCACCCCAGGCACGTGCCTCCCACTCGGCGAACCGGAAGTCCCCCTCGCGCGGCTCCAGCTCACGCCAGGGCGCGTAGCGGAAGACCATCGAATACGGCTGGTGGATAGGCCCGGCGTCGGTATAGGTACACCAGCCTTTTAACGGGTTGTCCAGGGGCCCCGGCGCCGCCTCGAATGTAACGACTATGTCCACTTCGACCTTTCTGCCGCCGCCTCCGCACGACCGCGCCCGGCACCGGGCAGGGAAGCGCAGAGCAGGGCGGGAACTACCTGGTATGGCAAAAAGTGACTACGACCTGTACCTCGAAAACCTGGCCCGCCGCCGCGCACCCGCCGTCGCTGAGGCCGAGCGCCTTCTTCAGGAGGACCGCTTCGACGAGGCGGAGCAGGCCATCCGCCGCGCCGACGACTCGATCTACGGCGCGGTGGAGACGGCGAAGCTGTACCGCCGCCACCTCGAAGCCCTCGTGGCGAACCACAGCGGCGACCGCGACCGCGCCGAAACCGTCTTCCGCCGGGCGTTGATCGCCGCCTACAACGCCTATCCGGACCCGCACACCGCTCACGAGGCCGATAACTTCGAGGCCGGACGGGCGAAGGACCGCGCTGAGCTCGTGCGCATCCTCGGCTACGACCCGGACGCCCCGTAACGCGCCCCTACCGCTTCGGGGCGGCGATGGCGACGAGGTGGCCCTGGGTCCGGAAGAAGAGCGCGCCCTCAGAGAGAGCCGGGGTCGCCATGCAGACCTCGCCCATCGGGTTGATGCCCAGCACCTCGAACGTCGGCCCGGCCCGGACCACGAAGACGTCCCCCTCCTCGCTGGTATAGTAGAGCTTGCCGTCCGCAGCCACCGCCGAGGCCGAAAAGCCCGTGCGTCCCGTGCCCAGCCGCTCCTGGTAGACCTGCTTCCCGGTCTTTGCCTCGTAGCACGTCAGAACGCCATTGTCCCGGCAATTGTAGAGATAGTCGCCGTAGACCAGCGGCGTCTGGATGTAGGCCCCGCCCCGCGGCACGCTCCAGGCGATGTGGGCGTTGCTCTGGGCCGTTCCCGCCAGCGAGATGTCCCCGGTCGCGGTCGCGCGCACGGCGTACAGGGGCGCCATCCGCCCGTGGGCGTTCGTGATAAAGATCAGGCCGTGCCCCACGACCGGGGTCGGCACCGGGATGTCCCCGCCCCCGGTCATGCGCCACAGTTCTTTGCCTGTCGCCAGGTCATACCCGCCAATGTGCTTCCACCCGTTAACCACCACCTGCGCCCGCCCGCCCTCGGTGCAGACCGTCGGCGTCCCCCACGTCGGCACGTCCGCACGGGGTGTGCGCCACACCTCCCGGCCGTCCTTCAGGTCGAGCGCCGCCACGAACGAGCCCTTCTGCACATCACACTGGATCAGCACCTTCCCGTCGTGCAGTACCGGCGAACTGGCGAACCCCCACTGGGCATCCGGCACCATAAAAAAGCCGACGTCCAGCACCCCGAAGTCCTTCTTCCAGCGCAGATTGCCGCTCATGTCGTAGCAGTACAGTCCCTCAGAGCCGAAGAAGGCGACCACGTTCCTGCCGTCGGTGGCAGCCGTGGAGTTGGCGTGCGTGGCCTTGGCGTGCCGCTTGACCTTCGGGACGCCCCTGTAGGCCGTCCGCTCCCACAGCACCTTGCCGGTCCGCTTGTCCAGGCAGTACACCCGATACTCGTGGGGGGTGTCGTCGTGCACCGGCTGGATATCACCGTAGAGCCCCACCTTGAGCCCCGCGTCCTTCTTCCCGCTCACAGCGGTAGTGACGAACACCCGATTCCCCCAGATCACGGGGCTGGAGTGTCCGAGGCCGGGGACGGGCGTCTTCCAGAGAACTCCCTTCTTCGCGGGGACATCCCACGCAACGGGCGGGGCGCCCCCCTCGGCCGTCCCGGCGGCATTCGCCCCGCGGAACGAGGGCCAGTTCTTCGCGGCGGCGTCGGTCTGGGCCCGCAGGGGAGATAGGGGCATGGCAAAGGGAAGCAGCAGTACCGCCATGCAGGCGGCGGCAACCGGGGCAGTGGCGGCGGTGGCGGTTCGGCGACGAACGACAGGCATCGGCGTTCTCCCTCGCAGCGAAATCGTTCCCGAAGCAAAAAAGCGCGAGCAATCCGCTCCGCTCTGGACTTACCCTGAGAAAGCAAGCGGCGACTTCGGTAGCCACGCCACATCGCGTCCCCAGAAACTATTCGTTCGTACGCTGCGACTCTCCTATGCGAACGGTGTGAACATTTGCCAGCCTGTTACGTCTGGAACAGGAATATTAACAGCCCGTGCCCAACTTACTCCTGGTGTGTCCCATAAGGAGGGCTCGTCCTTGAGCAGCAGTACCAGCAGTAACTACGTCCGCGGTGGAACCTCCGGTTTTACCCTGATCGAGCTTCTCGTCGTAATCGCGATCATCGCCATCCTTGCCGCGATCCTCTTTCCTGTCTTCGCGCAGGCACGGGAGAAGGCGCGCCAGGCCAGTTGTCTGAGCAACACCCGCCAGTACTCCACGGCGGCTATGATGTACGTCCAGGACTACGACGAGACCTTCCCCTTCTCCGCCGTTATGAATGGCGCGTGTGTGGCGACCTTCTACTGGGCGGTGGAGCCCTACGTCAAGAACGACCAGATCACGCGCTGCCCGAGCGATGACGAGCCCACGAGCGTGGTTGACCTGGTGGGCGCGCCCTGCCAGAACACCCCGCCGCTTAACAGCTACGTGGTAAACCACGCCCTGTTCACAAACGGCTTCTTCCCCGGCGCCACCCCGACCGCGCTGGCGGACATCCCGCGCCCGGCAGACACCGTGTTGAGCTACGACGGCAACGTGGCCCCCGGCGCCGCGCCTGGCCTCCAGGTGCAGCTGGTGCAGGCCCGGCACCAGAGCAGTTTCAACGCCTCGTTCGTAGACGGGCACGTGAAGAACATCCAGGCGCGTCAAACGGGCACCGCCAACCAGTTCACGGTGTTCGGCCCGGGTCGGGAGCTGAAGGTCTACACCATCGGCACGGGCGGCGGCTTCTATGCCAACATGACGGAGTGCCTGGGCATCCCGCAGTAGCCGCGGAGTTGGTGTTAAGCCGTGGGTTGAAACCCCGGCTCAACACCAACGGCAACCATCCGAAGGCGCATCTTCGAAGGGCGGCGACGGCGCTGCTCGCTTACGGACGTGACGATGAGGCACGCTATGAGACGTTCCCCGCTGCTAACGCTGCCTGCTCTGCTCACCCTCACCCTCTCCCTGGGGGGCGTCGCCGCAGTCAAGGCCGCGGACTGGCCCCAGTTCCGCGGCCCCGACCGCTCCGGCGTCTCCGCCGAGAAGGGGCTGCTCCCTGCGTGGCCCACCGATGGCCCCAAACTGCTCTGGACGGCGCGCGATCTCGGCGAGGGGCACTCCACCCCCTCGGTTGCTGGCGGGCGCGTCTACGGCATGGGCCTGCGCGGCGCGGACGAGGTGGTCTGGGCGCTCGACGCGGCGAGCGGTAAGCAGGCGTGGAGCACCCGCATCGCCGCCGGAGCCACACTGGAAGCGCGGCAGGGCGGGAACGGCCCGCGCGGTACGCCGACCATAGACGGTGACCGCGTGTATGCCCTGGGTGTCAGCGGGGATCTGGTCTGCCTGGACCGCGCGAGCGGCAAGCTGCTCTGGAAAAAGAACCTGGTGACGGAGTTTGGCGGCAGCGTCCCTCGCTGGGGCTACAGCGAGTCCCCTCTGGTGGACGGCGACGTGGTCATCGCCGCGCCCGGCGGGAGCGCGTCTACCGTGGTGGCGCTCAACAAGAAGGACGGTAGTGTCGCCTGGCGGTGCGCGGTTCCCGGCGGCGATGAGGCGCACTACGCATCCGCCATCGTCGCGGACGTCTCCGGCCAGAAACAGTACATCCACTTCCTTTCCGGCGGCGTCGTGGGAATCGACGCCCGGGGCGGGAAGTTCCTGTGGCGCTACCAGAACCCGGCGAATCGCACGGCCAACTGCTCCGCCCCCATCTACCGTGACGGCCTGGTCTTCGCCGCTACCGCCTACCAGACCGGTGGCGGGCTGGCCCGGCTGACCAAGACCGGCGACACCACCACAGCACAGGAGATCTACTTCACCCGGGAGATGCAGAACCACCACGGCGGCATGGTACTCGTGGGGGACTACCTCTACGGGTTCGACAACAGCAACCTGACCTGCCTGGAGTTCAAGACGGGCAAGCGGATGTGGTCCGACCGCAGCGTCGGCAAGGGCTCCGTTACCTACGCCGACGGCAAGCTCTACTGCCGTAGCGAGCGCGGCCCGGTGGCGCTGGTGGAGGCGACTCCGACCGGCTACACCGAGAAGGGCCGTTTCGAGCAGCCGGAGCGCAGCCGCGCCGCCTCCTGGCCCTACCCGGTGGTCGCCAACGGCCGCCTGTACCTGCGGGACCAGGACGTTTTACTCTGCTACGACGTGAAGCAGTAAATGCGGAAGGCGTTGGCCGCCGTGGACTGAAGTCCCGGCTTCGTTGATTCAAGCCCGCCTCCGCGAGCGAAGCTCTGCTTCGTCGGTGCGGGCTGCATCAGCCGAGGGGCAACAACGGGCAATCTGTTGCAGCATCGAATACGGGAGCCCGCACCGACGAAGCAGAGCTTCGCTCGCGGAGGCGGGCTTGAATCAACGAAGCCGGGACTTCAGTCCACGGCGAACAAGGGAATCTCGAACGCAATACTTATGAGGTCATCACTCTCCCATACCTCCCTGACAGCAGCCCTCGCAGCGGCAGTCGTCTTCCTGGCGGCGCTCCCCACAGCGCGGGCCGCGGACTGGCCCCAGTGGCGCGGGCCCACCCGCAACGGCATCTCCCAGGAAACGGGCTGGCGGTCGCAATGGACGGGCGCCGGGCCGCGGCGCCTGTGGTCCCTGTCCGTAGGCCAGGGCTTCTCGTCGCTCGCCGTGAAGGACGGGCGCGTGTATACCATGGGACACGAGGGC
>Ga0065721_10004676_pt1 | contig 22446 bp, 19 predicted proteins | sample Mesricmetagenome_FD_59108 | JGI IMG/M metagenome (GOLD analysis project Ga0065721, IMG submission 59108) | Mesophilic microbial community from rice straw/compost enrichment Sample: eDNA_1 v2 (version 2) | ecosystem: Engineered > Solid waste > Grass > Composting > Bioreactor | place: USA: Davis...
AGCCCAGATTGCCCGGCGCCGTCGGCGGCGTCGTATCGCCGGTCTCCGCGTCCGTCGTCACCGTCAGCGCGTTGCTGAACGGCCCCCAGTTCTGCGCCTTATCCTTCGCCTTGACCGTAAACGTATAGCTCGTATTCGGCTTGAGGTCCTTCACCGTATACTGCAGGTTGGAGAAGTCCTGCGTATACCCGTAATACGCGCCGTTCACGTAGATGTCGTACACGTCGATCCCGCTCGCGTCCGTCGACGCGGTCCACCGGATCGTGACCGACGTCGCCGTCTTCGACGCCAAGCCCAGATTGCCCGGCGCCGTCGGCGGCGTCGTATCGCCGGTCTCCGCGTCCGTCGTCACCGTCAGCGCGTTGCTGAACGGCCCCCAGTTCTGCGCCTTATCCTTCGCNTTGACCGTAAACGTATAGCTCGTATTCGGCTTGAGGTCCCTCACCGTAAACTGCAGGTTGGAGAAGTCCTGTGTATACCCGTAATACGCCCCGTTCACGTAGATGTCGTACACGTCGATTCCGCTCGCGTCCGTCGACGCGGTCCACCGGATCGTGACCGACGTCGTCGTCTTCGACGCGAGACTCAGGTTGCCGGGCGCCGTCGGCGGCGTCGTGTCGCCCGGTTCGGGCTCCTGTCCTTGCCCCGGCGGCTTATACCCTTTGGACTTATCGTCGAGCACGAGCACCCAGTCGTTGTTTCTGCCCGTCGAGGAAGGCGTGAACGCTCTCGTGCCCGTATTCGCGAAATCTCCGATCAACGTCGACGCTCCCGTTCTCGGGTTATACCAGTAGGCCGTTACCGTCGAGCCCGATATTTTGCCCATGTTCACCGTGAATGCCGTTCGCGCGTAGATCATGGCGTAGCTCGAGCCGCGGGTCGCCCGGATATGGTCGCCGCCCGACAGCGCGTTCGTCACGAGCGACTGATCCGGCACCCGCTCCAGGAAAGGCCTGGATTCGATCAGACGCCGAACGTACTTCATCTGCTTTCTTCCTTCCGCATTAATCGCATCGTACCAGTAGACGTTCTCGTCAGATGTTCTGCCCGGCGCGTACATCTGCCAGATGGAGCCGTGGCCGTACGTATGCCCGAAAGCTCCCGCGAACACGGCCCAGTAAGCGGCCTGGCGGACGTCGTACGGCGTGAACCTGCCGTTCGCCGAGCTGAAGTTGATCCCGGCGTTCTCGTACCTCGGCTCCGCGTCCAGCACCGGCTTGACGGGCGATTTGCCGTAATCCGAGACGATCTGGTTGTAATTCGGCAAATCTTGCGAAACATGGCCCGACTGATACATATTGAAATCCAGCCAAGCATCGTTTTGGAACCATTCCGACGACGATTTCGTTCCGATCGGATGGAAGGTCGTCAGCTGCGTGGCGCCCCCGTCCTGCAGCCCTTGCGCCATCTGCCGGATCAGCTCTCGCTTCGCGTCGCTGTCCGGCGCCCGGTCGCCGCCCAGCACCCAGACGACGTTGTTTCGGTTCGCATAGCGGCTCCCGATCCATTTGCCGAAATTATACGCCTTCGCGTTGTCGAAAATCCCCATATAGGGCTGGTTGTAAGGAACCCGGTTGTCGAGAATGTACTTGCCCCACGTCGGCAGCAGCGCGACGTACAGTCCGAGCGACGCGGCCGTATCGACGACGTAATCGGCGTGATCCCAGTAATCGTATTGCGCGGCGTTGTTCGGATCGTTGCCTTCCGTCGTCAGCGGCCTGTTGGGATCCGCGTTCGCGAGCGGTTGATCGCCGTACATGTTCGGCACCGTCAGGTTCCAGGTTTCCGCCAAGGCGACGATCTGCACGACGTTGAACTCTTGGTCGGCGCAGCTTTGCAAGTATTTCAAGACGTCGGCCCGGACGAGCCGCTGCATCGTTTCCCACCCGGTGTCGGCGAGCCAGAAAAACGGAGCGCCGTCCGAGGTAACCAGAAATCTTCGGTTGCCGCTGACTTGTATCCTTTTGTCCGCCGTCGGCATATGAATCTCCTCCCTCGTAATCGCGTAATCGTTCGAGTAATACTGCCTCTTGTTCGCTTCCGTATTCTCGTCGGACCAATATTCCTCTCCCCAAGCGATCGAGAACGCGTATCTGTACTGGCTAGTCCTCATCGTCTCCATATTCGGAAGCCCGCCGACCTCGGACAGGCCGATCGGTTTGCCCCCGGCGAATCTCCACAGATTATCGTGATGGCTTTGCAAAAATTCGTTGTTGTAGATATCGTGAGTCACGACGTCGACTTTGCCGTCCGAGCCGATGACTCCGTTCGTCACCGTTCCGGGGTAATACCGCCTGAAGTCGGCGATATGGGGATCGACCGCTCTGGGACAGTGCGTGTTCCATACGAACAGAAGGTTATTTAAGCCGTGGTGCGCCGCAAGCCGCTGATAGATCAAGTTCCAGAGGTCGCGGTAACGGTCCTTCTTGCCCCACCAGAACCAATAGCCGTTCATCTCGTGATACGGCCGGAACAGGACCGGCACGCCGGCGTCCCTCAGCCGCGCGAGATGCGCCGCGACTTTGTCGTATTCGGCCAGCAGCCAGTTGTACTGCGCCGTTCCGGGCGTGACGCACGCGTTGAATTCGGCTTGGCTTTTGTAGCCGTTCTTGTTCGTATCGTTCCACACGTTCGCCCATACGTTGGAGGTCAGAGGGAATTGCTGGTGCCAGCAAAAAGCCACGATCCCTCCCGCCTTCCAATAGGCGATGGCCGCGTTTACCGCGTCCCTCCTCTGGTTGTCCACGACGGCGTCGCTTTGGCCGCCGATCGCGCCGAGCTCGAAGCTGGATATCGCGGGGTATTTGCCGCCCGAGATCGGCAGCACAAGCTTCTCTATGTTTTCCGTCGGCGCCCCCAGCCAATTGTGCTGTCCGGTGAGCATGCCTTCCTCCGGGCTTGTCAACGCGTTCAGGTAAGAAAGCAATCTTGCGGCTTCCCGCGAAGCGTTCCCGTTTACGGGCGGCGATCCTGCCATATCGTTCACCCTCCTTCGCTTAATCCGACCTTATATCATATACAATTCGACGGCTATCTTCCTCTAATGATTGCTGATTTTCCGGTAGGAAAAATCAAAAAAAGAGCTATCGCCGAATCAAGCGGCGATAGCCCGGGCCGTAACCGTCGTAGGCGTCGGCAGGCGGCAGGCTTATTCGTTCGCGGCGCTCGCCGATCTCCTTCGGGCTCCGAGGCCTTTCACCCAGAGCAGGTCCGACTTGCCGACGGCGAACGCCTTAAACCCTAACTTAAACTTCAGCCGGAATTGAACGACCACGTACAAGAGCCTGGCTACGGAAGGAAAGAGCAGCGCCATGCCGGCTCCGACCAACCCGTATGCCGGCACCAGCCAGTACATGAAGGGCACGACGAGGACGATTCCGATCGCCTGGGAGATCGTCGCCACGATGGGGCTCCCTTGGGCCATGAACGCTTGCGCCAACACCATCGCCGAGCCTCCGATCACGACCTCCAGCACGAGCAGGGACAGGACCGGGATCGACTCGAGGAACAGGCTTCCGTACAGCAGCTCGATGAGCAGCGGCGCCGCAAGCAGGAGCACGCCCGTGCACGCCAGCGCCCCCAGCGTCGTCAGCTTAAACACGCGCAAGCAGAGAAGCGCGGCTTCCTTGGACTCGAGGGCGGACAGCTTCGGGAACAGCACCATCACGATCGACGCCGAAAAGACGTTCAGCATTCGCGAGAAGCTCACGGCCACGACGTACAGCCCGAGAGGGCCGGGCGCGAGCAGCCCGATCAGAATGATCTGGTCGATATAGAGAATGAGATTGCCGAGCAGATCGATTCCGTAAGCGCCCATGCCGTATGACGCAATCTTGCGGACGGCCGTTCTCATGCGGGCCAGCTTCGGCCGGTATAGGCGAACGCCCTTGACGACCGCGTACAGCGTAACGGGAACGTACGGCGCCAGATAGGCGAGTCCGGACGAGAAGGGAGTCAGGTTTCCGGCCGCGATCAAGAGCGCCAGCGTCACCAGAGTGAGCAAAGGCACCCAATAGCGCATTCGATTGAACAGGCTGAATTCGTCGCGGCCGCGGAACAACGCGTTATGCATGAAGTAGAGAAGCATGAACGGCGTCGCGAACATGAACTCCTGCGCGTGCCTCGCCACGGATTCCGGCTCTCCTCCGAGCCAATGCGGAATAAAGACGACGCCGACGGCAATCGCCGCGGCGCCCGCGACCAAGGACAGGAGCAGCGAAGCGTAATAGAGCTCCGCTTCCTCCTCCTTCGCTTTTTTCATGTGATACAGCAAAGCGCTATGGATGCCGAGCGTCGTGGCGAAGGCGAGAAACTGCGGCCATAAGATGAGCGCGGTCTGGACGCCGCGCCCTTCCGGACCGAGGGAACGGGCCGTCAGAATGCCCGTAACCAGGTTTACGGCCATGATCCCGAGGCTGAACGCCATCGTCTTGATCGATTCGTTCAGCAGGCTCTTGCCGCGGAACGCCGCGACGAACGAAGAAGAGAGAGCGGCGAGCGAACGGCTGCTAGCCATGCCGGCTTAACCTTACCGCGGCTTTCTCGCGCTGCAGAATCTCTTCGATCGCATCGAGCAGAGGGTATCTCAGCTCGTGGTTCAGCAGGGCGAAATCGAGCCCCGTTAAAATAAAGCCCAGCTTCTCTCCGACATCGTAGCGCACGCCTTCGAAATTATAGGCATAGACCTGCTGGATTTCGTTCAGCTTCCGAATGGCGTCGGTCAGCTGGATCTCTCCGCCGGCCCCTTGCTCCTGAAGATCGAGGAACCCGAAAATGTCCGGAGTCAGAATATAGCGGCCCATGATCGCCAGATTGGACGGCGCTTGACCGTAGGGAGGCTTCTCGACCATGCTCCGGATCGCGGACAGCCTGCCGAACGAATCGGCCGGCTCCACGATGCCGTACCGATGGGTCTGATCGTCGGGCACCTCCTGAACGGCGACGATCGAAGACCGCGTATGCTCGTACTGCTGGATCATCTGCTTCAGGCACGGAACCGGCGCCGAGACGATATCGTCGCCCAGCAGCACGGCGAACGGTTCGTTGCCGATAAACCTTCTCGCGCACCATACCGCGTGCCCGAGACCTTTCGGCTCCTTCTGGCGGATATAGTGGATATCCACCTTCGAAGATCTTTGAACGGCGTTCAGCAATTCCAGCTTGCCCGACTCGTTCAGCCGGTGCTCCAGCTCGAAGGCGGTATCGAAGTGGTCTTCGATCGCCCGCTTCCCCTTGCCGGTGACGATGATAATATCTTCGATTCCGGATTCGACGGCTTCTTCGACGATGTACTGAATCGTCGGCTTGTCGATGATCGGCAGCATTTCCTTCGGCATCGCTTTCGTCGCGGGCAAAAATCGGGTTCCCAATCCTGCGGCCGGAATAATGGCTTTTTTGATCGAATTCATCTCGGATTCCTCCTTGAATGGGTATGCGTAAGATTGGCAATCGCGTTTAGACATACGCAGAACGGAACGATGAATTGAATGGACGAAATCGTGTTGTCCGAGAAGGAGTAAACGGCGAACCCGACGAGAAAAGCGGCCAGGCACAATCGAATGTCTCTCGGCGCTTTCCGGTACGCTTCGAAGAACACGAGCAGCAACGCGCCGAACAGCAGCGTCGCCCCGACGATTCCTCCGTCGTAGTAGAAACGAATGTATTCGTTATGAGGCACGGAGAAGGATTTGTCGATCGTGCCGTCGTTGCTGACCAGCACGGCTCCGAGCCCCCGGCCGAACCAGGGCGAATCTTTGACTCCGCTCAAGAAAAACTCCCAAGCTTCCGTCCTTCCGGACAGATTCACTTCCGTATCCGTCTGTCCGAACGAGCGTTTCATGATGTTATCCCACTGAAGGGCGACGGAGAGAGCGAGGATGGCGATAAAACCGACGAGCGGAACGATGACGGCCGTCTTGCCTTTCAAGAATTGTTTCAAGAGATCGAACGCGAACGCCAGGACCATGGCCAGCGCCGCGACCAACGCTCCTCTCGTTCCCGTCAGCAGCATGATCAGAAAATTCGCGCCCATCAACGCGTAATACGCGAGCATATGCCGAGGGAATCGCTTGACCGCGACCATCGACGCGAAGAAGGCGACGAACGCGAGAAAGGCGAGGTGCGGAGGAATGTTCGCTCCTTGCAGGCGGAACGCGCCGTTGTATTCCGTCACGGACACCGGGTACAGTCCCGTCAAGTGAAAGGCCGCCCCGATGCCGACGCTGATCGCGGGCAGCAGGCATAACAGGCGAATATGCTTCTCCGTCACGCGCTCGGGCCACCGGATCAACAGAAAGATAAACGGAGCCGACATCCCGATCAACGTCACGACCGGAGCGGACGCCGACAGCATCGGGTGCCGATCGGCAAACAAATACGTCAGGACGAAGATCAGGAAGACGGCCGCGATGGGAGCGGCTCTCGCCCGGTGAATGCCGAACCGGACCATGGCCGGCACGCTGAGCAGGATAATGCCGAATTTATAAAAGGACTGCAGGTCGAGCCCCATGACTTCGATCTCGAAAACGTATTGAATGGAAATCGCGGACAGCGCGAGAAGCCAATATCCCGTCCCGACGGGGAAAATGATGGCGAACAAGCAAATCGTCAGCCCGATGACGCCGGCGAACGCGAAGACCGGCTCTCGCGGGACCGCGATTCCGATCAGCAACGCGCCTAGCAGCAGGACGAGCAGCGAGATCGTCTTGGCCGGAGGACGCGCGACGGCCCACCCGCTCATGATTCCGCTATCGCCCCGCGATTGCGCAGCGTATCGACCGAACCGCGGATGCTCTCCATTCTGCATTCTTTCAACAATCGTTGACCCGGGGTTCGGACGAACATCGCATTGACCAGCAGGTAGATCCGTTTGAGAATCAACGTGGCCACCAGCTTCGCCCTCCAGGTCCATTTATCTCCCCACACCGCGTAGGAAACGCCTTGGTAATAAAAGCGGCGCTTGATCCAATCTTGCCTCAAGCGGTCGCCGGGGATAAAATGGAGCACGCTCATGCCGGGAACGTAGACGAGCTTGCTCCCCTTCTTCCTCAACTGCGCGAACAGCCACGATTCCTCCCCGGATAACAGCGACTGTCCCTTGCGCCCTAACGACTCGGGGAAGCTTAGGCCGCCCAGCGCCTCGCGCCGAATCGCCATGTTCGCTCCGTAGGGATGGAATCTGCGCGGATAGAGCTTCTCCTTGTTGCCGAAATCCACGATCGTGAATCCCAATTCCAGTTGCTTCACGAGCCAATCCGGCCGGGTCGTCTCGAACAAAGGCCGGATAATTCCCCCGATCGCGCCCGCGTCGGCATGCCGCTCAAAGGCGCTTACGATGCATTCCAGCCACTCCTCGGACGGGATCGCGTCGTCGTCCAGAAAAGCGACGATGGCTCCCTTCGCTTCCTTGATTCCCCTATTCCTGGCGATCGACAAGCCTTGTCTGGATTCGTATACGTATATCAGGTTCACGGTGCCGGCCAGCCGGGTCTGGCATTCGGCCGCGACCTCGGCGGTATGGTCCGGAGACCGGTTGTCTACCACGATCACTTCCGCGGTCTCGATCCCCTTCACCTGTTCCAGGGACAGTAGCGTTTCCCGCAGCAATGCGGCTCTAGCATACGTGCAGACGATTATCGACACGCTAGGCACGGAACGATGATCTCCCATGTTCCCCATCCTTTCTCGGCGTCTAGGACGCCGACCCGCGTCCCGTCGCCTTGCCGGCTTTACTCGGCCAAGGCTCTATATTTTCTGTACAGCAGCTCCGTCGAAGCTTTTTTCTTGCCGTTGAACACGACCCCGAGAATCGAGGCGTGCACGTGTTCGAGCAATTGCTTCGCCTGAGCCGCGGAATCGCGTTTCACTTTGCCGGCCCCGATCACGAACAGCACTCCGTCGCTTCTCGCCGCGACGACCTGCGCGTCCGTCACGAGCAGCACGGGCGGGGTATCGAAGATGACGATCTCGTATTCCGCCAGCGAATCGTTCATCAAGTCTCCCATCCTGTCCGACGCCAGCAATTCCGAAGGATTCTTCGGCGCGGGTCCGGCGGGAAGCAAGGACAAGCGCTCGACGTAAGTCGGGACGATATACGTTTCGGTCTTGCCCGCCGAGCGCAAATACTGCGTCAGGCCGGACGCGTTCGAGATTCCGAACACCTTATGCAGGGACGGATTGCGCAAGTCGGCGTCCACGAGGAGCGTCTTCTTGCCTTCCAGGGCATAGCTGATCGCCAGATTCGCGGCGGTAATCGTCCTTCCTTCCCTATGTATGGAGGAAGCGACGCATATTTTTCTTGGCGGACGCTCAGCGTCGGCGTAATGGGTGTTCGTCCGCAGCGTGCGGTAGGTCTCGGATAACGATGACCTCGGGTTGATATCCGTCAGCAAGACGTAATCATTGGTTTGCCGTGACATAGACGTTCTCGGCCACCTTTCTCGAAGATTTGCCGCTCCGGTTCCGCTGCAGGTCCTTCTTGTCGATCAGCTTGATCGTGGCCAGAATCGGCAAGTCCAGTTCGTCCCGAATCTCGTCCTCGCTCCGGATCGTGTCGTCCAGATGATGGAGGAGAAAGACGATGCCGACGCTGAACAGCAGCGACAACACGAAGCTGATCAACAAGTTCATGGTCATGTTCGGAGATACGGGCGCCGGATCGGAGTCGACGGCCGCGTTGTTGAGTATGGTCACGTTGTCCACCTTCATGATCTCCACGACCTTCGATTTGAACACTTCCGACACCGCGTTCACGATCAAGGCCGCTCTTTCGTAGCTCTCGTCCTGCGCGACGACCGTCATGACCTGGGTCGCGTTCACCGAGCTTACCGTAACGTTCTCCATCAATTCCCCGCTGCTCAGTCCGATTTCCGGATGGCGCTGCAGCACCTCGTTCATGATCGCTTCCGTTCGGATCAATTCCTTGTAGGTGGCGATCAGTTGGACGTTGACCGTCACGTCGTCCCAGGTAATCCCGTATCCGCCGCTGTCCTGCACCGAAGACTTGTTCACGATCAACTTCGTGGAAGCCTCGTATTTGGGCTCCATCAGATAATAGGTCGACAATCCCGTCGCGACGGTCGCCAGGACGACTACGGCGAAGATCGCTCCCGCCCGCCTCCAGATCACCTGGAAGATTTCCCGCAAATCCATGATCATCCCACTTTCCGGAATTTACTTTAATAAGTAATCGCTAATTTATCCGATTCCTTCGAGATATCCGGCGAACCGATTCCGATGCCTTCGTAATCGAAGCCCAGCCGATGCAATTCGGAAGCGTCCAAATAATTGCGCGTGTCGAATACGAACGGCTTTCTCATGGCGGCCAGGACGTCCTTCCAGCGAAGCGCCGAGTATTCGTCCCAATGCGTGAGCAGAATCAGGGCGTCGGCGCCGGCCGCGACTTGATGGGCATCGTTGCAGTATTCGACTTCCATCTGCGCGTTTAACGACTTAAACATGCTCATCCCTTGAGGGTCGTGGGCTTTCACCCTGGCCCCGACGTCGAGCAGCTCGCGGATAACGTACGAGGCTTGCGTATGGCGGGCATCGTCCGTGTTCGGCTTGAAGGTCAGGCCCAGTACGCCGATTTTCTTCCCGTTCAGCGATTTCAGCTTCTGCTTGATCCGGTCGATGACGTATTTGTGCATGTAGCCGTTGGATTGAATCGCCGCCGCGACGACGGACAGCTCGCAGTCGTATTTCCTTCCCGTGGCCAGCAGCTCCGCCATATCCTTCGGGAAGCAGCTCCCGCTCCAACCGCTGGACACCTGCAGAAACTTGTTCCCGATACGGGAATCCAGTCCCATTCCCGACGCGACGGACGTCACGTTCGCGCCCAGAGACTCGCACAGTCTCGCGATCTCGTTGATATAGCTGATTTTGACGGCCAGGAAAGCGTTGGAGGCGTACTTGATCATCTCCGCGCTCTTGATGTCGGTTTCGAAATAGGACGGCAGCTTCGAATGAAGCCGATGCTCGAACAGAAAGTGCTTGCTCAGCTCGTCGTAATTCGCTCTATCCATCAGACGGCGGTAGAGGCTTCTCATGACCGCGTTCGCTTTCTCGCACGGCGATCCGATGACGATGCGGTCGGGAAAAAACACGTCTTCCAGCGCGTAGCCTTCCCGAAGAAATTCGGGATTGCTGACGACGGAGTAATGAACGTCGGGGGTCAGTCCCGAGCTCTCTTGAATAATGGAAGAGACGAGATCCGCCGTTCCTACGGGAACGGTCGATTTGTTGACCACGACCGTATAAGAGCTCGGATTCAGATGCTTGCCGATGCCCTCCGCGGCCAGCTTGATATTTTTCAATTCCGCGGTTCCGTCCGGCCTGGACGGCGTGCCGACGGCGATAAATACGACTTCCGCCTGCCTCACGGCTTCGTAATCGGTCGTGGCGAACAGCGTCTGGCCGATGCAAGCCGTCAACAGATGATCCAAGCCCGGCTCATAGATCGGGCTGATGCCGGATGCCAGCAATCCGATCCTCCGTTCGTCGATATCCAGCAAAGTCGTTCGATGGCCAAGCGCCGCGAACGCCGCTCCGGTAACCGTGCCGACATATCCCGAACCGATACATACGACGTTCATCCCGGTATCCTCCTATCGTGTAGTCGCCGTTTCGGCTTGCGCCGGGCGAAGCTTATAGGCCTCTATCGTCCGCAGAAGGCCTTCCTCGAGCGACACCCGCGGCTCCCAGCCGAGCAGGCTTCGCGCTTTGTCGATGACCGGCCTCCGGACTTTCGGGTCGTCCAGGGGCAGCGGGTGATACGTGATCTCGCTGGAGGATCCCGTAAGGCGTTTGACCATCCGCGCGACTTCCAGCACGGAATACTCGTCGGGATTGCCCACGTTGATGATCTGGCCGGTCGCCGAATCGGAAGCCATCATCAGCTGCAATGCCCGAATCGTATCGTCCGCGTAGCAGAACGAACGGGTTTGGCTGCCGTCTCCGTACACGGTGATCGCTTCGCCGGCCAAGGCTTGCGTCACGAAATTCGAGATGACGCGCCCGTCGTCGTTGCGCAGCCCGGCAGCGTAGGTATTGAAAATACGAGCCACCTTCGCCTCGACGCCGTACATCCGGTGATATTCGTAGCAGAATACTTCGCCGAGCCTTTTGGCTTCGTCGTAACAAGCTCTCGGTCCCCAGGTGTTGACGTTGCCCCGGTATTCCTCCGGCTGAGGGTGAACTTCCGGGTCTCCGTACGCTTCGCTCGTGCTCGTGTACACGAGCTTCGCCCCGTTCTCTCTCGCGACCTCCAGCATGTTCCGCGTGCCGATCGAATTGACGTAGATCGTCTCGATCGGAGCGGCCTGGTAGAACTTCGGCGAAGCGGGCGACGCCAGATGAAAGATCTCGTTCACTTCCTTCAGTTCGGGAAGCTCGATTACCGACGGGTCCGAGACGTTCCGTTCGAGCAAGGTAAACAACGGGGAATTCAGGACGGGATTCAGGTTGCCGCGCTTGCCCGTCGACATATCGTCCATCCCGACGACGAGATGGCCTTGCACGATGAGCTCTCTTGCGAGCTGCGAGCCCAGAAATCCGGCCGCTCCCGTGATCAATATTTTTTTCATTGTCTCGCCTTCCTCTATGTGGATTAATGCGTATTGCTCTTAATCATGACCTTGACCGTGCGGTAGACGATCTTCAGATCCATGCCGAGGGAGAGGCGGCGGATGTATTCGTAATCGTGATGCAAATTTTCATGAATGGGCGCAATACGATCCGGACTCGTCTGCCAGAGCCCCGTGATGCCCGGCGTAACCAAGAACCTCTGCCTGTGCAGCGGCGTATAGACCTGCTCGACGATCGACCGCTGCTCCGGACGGGGACCGATAAAGCTCATTTCCCCGCGCACGATATTCCATAATTGCGGAATCTCGTCCAAGCTGGTTCGGCGCAAGACGCGACCGACCCGGGTAACCCGCGTATCGTCCTTGCTGTCCGGCGACCGTCCTTCTTTCGGAACGTGCGTGTACATCGTTCGAAATTTATAGATTCGAAATATTTTGCCGTCCCTGCCGTAACGGTCTTGCTTGAAGATCACCGGCCCTTTCGAATCCAGCTTGATCGCGGCGGCGACGATCGCCCCGATCGGCAAGAGCAGGAGCAGCAGGAAGAGCGCGCAGGAGATGTCGAAGATCGGCTTCAGCACTTTGACGTACAAGCCGTCCGGGCAACTGATCGCCCCGGCGTTCTGCGGGAGACTTCGATAAGCGGATTCTGCGATTTCCGTCTGTGCAACTTCCATTGTCGGCAAACTTCATACCGCCCTTTCTTGATACATAGTGTATCTTTTGTTCTTATGGAATCAACAATACGACACATTATGTATCATTGTCAATAACCATTCTTTCGTTTTACAGAGATTTAAAAGTCCTCCTCCCGAACGAACGAAGGGCTCGGCGGCCCATGGTCCGAACGCCGGATGCCTGTCCGGGAGCAGCCCGGAAACAATGTAACGGCTTTCAGGATGAGGGATGAAAGAAAATTGCCTACATTAATATATAGGCAGTGAAAATGTAACCGTTTTACTTCGTTCACGCGAACAGAAAGAGCGGATTCCGGGAATCCGCTCGCGTGCGCGACGCCGTATTCATGATCGTTTCATCGCCGATTTCATGACCAGAAACAAAATGTACCACGGCTCGAGAATGTAACGCCGCCACAGTCTCTTCGGCTCCGACAGCAACCGGTAAAACCACTCCAGCCCCAATCTCCCCATCCAACGGGGAGGCAACGGCTTGACGTCGGCATAGTAATCCATGAACGCGCCTAAGCTCCAGACGACTTTCGCGGACAGACGGTCCGCGTTTTGCAAAATCCAGTTTTCCTGGATCGGCATGCCCATGCCGACCAAGACGATATCCGGTTCGTAACGGCGAATGAGCTCGATGACTCGCTCGTTGCCTTCCGAGCCCGGCGTCCGGTCGAAATACCCGTGATGGCTTTCCATCCGGAGCGCGGGAAACCGCGACCTGAAGCGTTGGGCCGCCTTCTCCGCGACGCCCGGCCGAGAGCCCAATAGAAACACCTTCTGTCCCCGCGATTCGCAAATCGCGAATAACCGGGGCAGCCAGTCCATGCTCGTCAAGCGGTGCGAACGGTTGAAACGGTGTCCGAACAGCCGGCCCAGCCAGATGATCGGCATGCCGTCGATATGTATCAGGTCCGCCCGTTCGTAATACCGGCGCATTTCCGGCGCGTGATGCATCAGGTAAATGCTGTGCAGATTGTGGTTTCCGATCACCCTCGTTTCTCCGGAAGATCCGATGCCTTGCTGCACGTACTCCATCAGATCGCTCTCGTTCAGCGCGTGAACCCGGATTCCGATCAACTCGTGCGTGGAGATCTTCAACTTGAGCGGGCCTCCTTCGGGGCATAAAACGACGCTACGCTCCGCGTATTTTAGTCGACTATATTTCGAATATATGATACATATTGTATCGTTGTCAATCCATTTCGGATTCACAAAACGCATCGTCCATGAAAAAGCGCTGTCCGCGGAAAGAGGATCGACGACAAGAAGATTTACGCCGCGTTCCTACTCGCGAAGCTTGACCTCGTCCCTCGTAATCGCGTACGAGTGGGCGTAATACTGCCGCTTATCCTCCTCGTCGTTTTGCTCGGACCAATACTTCTCGCCCCAGGCGATCGAGAAGGCATAGCGATATTGGCTTCGTTGCATCGTTTCCATGTCGGGAAGTCCGCCGACCTCGGATAAGCCGATCGGTTTCCCGCCTCCGAATGCCCATAGATCGTCGTGATGGCTTTGCCGGAACTCCCCGTAATAAATATCGTGGGTCAGAACGTCGACTTTGCCGTCGTTGCCGATCGCGCCGTTCTTCAGCACCGTCCCCGGGTAATAGAGCCGGTAATCGTCGATATCGGGGTCAATCGGTCTGGGGACGTGCGTATTCCAGACGAACAGCAGGTTGTTTAAGCCATGATGAACGACCAATCGTTCATAGATCAGGTTCCATAATGCGGCGTAGTTGTCTTTTTTGCCCCACCAGAACCAATACCCGTTCATCTCGTGATACGGCCTGAACAACACCGGAACTCCGGCTCTCTTCAACGCTTTCAAGTGGACGGCGACCTTGTCGTACTCGGCCAGCAGCCACTTGTATTCGGGCGTTCCGGGCGTGACGACTCTGTCGAACTGCTCCTGCGTCTTGAACCCGTCCTTGTTCGTGTCGTTCCAGACGTTGCTCCAAGTGTTCTGGGTTAAAGGGAATTGCTGGTGCCACGAGAAAGCCGGAATGCCCCCCGCCTCCCAATACGCCCTCGCCGCCTGAACCGCCTCCGTTCGGTGATTAAAGACGATATCGTCGCTTTGGCCTCCGATCGCCCCCAACTCGAAGCTTGAGATCGCGGGATATTTGCCGTCCGAGACCGGCAGGACCAAGTCCTTGATGTTGGCGCTCGAAGCTCCCAGCCAATTATGCTGGCCGGTCAGCATTCCCGAATCCCTCAGCGACAACTCGTTCAAATAGGAAAGCAGCTTGCGGGCAGAATACGAGGCTTTCGGATTCACGGGAGGCGCCCCGATGAATTCGTTTCGCTTGCCCTCCATCACAAGCGCGGAGGAACTCGTCCTCTTCCAGGAGGACCTTTCGTGCTCAAGTAACCATCCCGCTCCGCATAGCAACAGAAACGCCAATAACAGCTTGAATTTCACGAAGATTCCCCACACCCTTTTCGCAAGTCCATCAATCTCACATTAAGATACATAACGTATCTTTGTCAATCAAATTGCGATTGACTGGTTACATATTGTATCATATAATCGAAAATGATGAAACTTTGACGCTGTCATATTCGATAATGAGGAGAAGATTTGTGAATGGACGCCAAAAGCAAGTACAGATCTCTCTGCAAGACGGAACGGGAGATCCCCCTCTTCTCGAAGGACTGGTGGCTGGACATTACCGCGGGGGAAGAGAATTGGAACGTCAGCATCGTGGAACGCAACGAGGAGATTATCGCCAGCCTGCCCTACTACTTGTCCAGAAAATACTTCTTCAACGTGATTCGCATGCCGAAGCTGACTCCGTCCATGGGGGTATGGATCAAATATCCGGATCACCAGAAATATACGTCCAAGCTCTCTTACGAGAAGGAAGCGTTTAAGGAACTGATCGAGAAGCTGCCGAAATTCAATTTTTTCTATCAGCATTTCCACTGGAAGTTCACCAACTGGATGCCCTTTCATTGGAAGGGATTTCAGCAAAGCACGGATTATACTTACGTCATCGAGGATACGCGCGACTTGGATTTCGTCTTCTCGGAATTCAGGGAGAACATCCGGCGCGAAATTCGCAAAGCGGAGAAATGCGTGACCGTCGCCGAGGAAGACGACATCCGGAAGTTTTACGCCGTTCATTGCAAGACGTTCGACAGGCAGCAGATGAGCTCTCCCTATCCGCTCAAGTTGATCGAAGAGCTGGACGCCGCTTGCCGGTCGAGGAATTGCCGCAAGATATTGGTCGCGACCGATCATCAAGGCAGGATTCACAGCACGATCTACATCGTGTGGGACGATAAAGCCGTCTATTATTTAATGGGGGGCGCCGACGCGCAGCTCAGAACGAGCGGGGCCAGCTCGCTGCTCTTATGGAGAGCGATCCAGGAAGCTTCCCGTCAAGGGAAGCAGTTCGACTTCGTCGGCAGCATGTTCGAGCCGATCGACCGGTTCTTCCGGGCTTTCGGCGCCGTTCAGAAGCCGTACATGCAAATCTCCAAGACCAACGGGAAATTGATTCAGTGGTCGTTCCTGGTGAGAAACGGACTGAAATTGCTGCGCTAACGGGCAAGGGCTATCCCGCGGTTCGTCCGGAACCGTCAGGATAGCCCTTCGATTTTGCATTTCATCGGTAGAATCGCGTCCCGAAACGATCGGGCCGTCTACGCCGCGATATCCCTCTTGCGGAACACGGTCCAAGAGACGACGTTAAAGACGAGGAAGTAAACGGCGAGCACGCCCAGCGAGAAGCCGAGCGTCATCGGGTGGCTCGGAATCGGGCCGTTGCCCCCGTCGATATAGCCGGTCAGGTCGAGATGCATGAACATGATGTATTTCACCCAAGCCTTGTCCGCCATGGCGAACAGTCCGGTAATGAATTGGCCGAGGAACAGCAGCGAGATGGATAGTCCGATCGCCAGCCCCCCGCTGCGGAACGCCGACGACATCATGAAGCCGAACGTGACGATGACGATCAGCGTAATGAATTGCAGCAAGTAAAAAACAAGCATGTACTCCCCGTTCGACAGGTTCGCGGAAAGACTCGAGTCCCCGTCGATGCCGAATACGGCAAAATTGGTCAGCCACGTGACCGCGAACGCGACCACGGTGAAGAACAAGGCGAACAGCAGCGTCGACAAATACTTGGAGAGAAGGATGACGGATCTGCTCCAGGGACGGATGAGCAGCAGCTTGATCGTCCCCCAGGAGAATTCGCCGGCAACGCTGTCCGCCGCTACGACGACCGTGAAGATCGTGATCAAGAAAAACAACAGGATCGTCTCGGTCATCATCATGGACCAGCCGGACATGTCTTCTCCTCCGCCAAGATAGACGCCCAGAGAAATGAGCGGGGGAAGCAGCAATACGAACCCGAGCATGATCCACGTTCGCAACCGGCGGTAGATCTTCATATTTTCGTTCAGGATCAGGTTAAAGAATCTATCCAATGGTTTCACTCCCCGTCATCTCGAGGAATTGATCCTCCAGCGATTTGGTCTTCGCGCGAATGCCGTACACGTTGATGCCGGCCTCCACCAGCCTGCGATTCGCCGCGGCGATGCCTTTGCGGTCCAGAGACAGCACCAAGAGGCCGTCCACGATGCGGCCCTGTCCCCAGCCTTCGAGAATGCCGAGCGCCGCGTCGGGATGATCCACGTCGAACAGCGCGTCCTCCAGCGCCGCCTCCCCGTCGTCTTGCCCTCGGATCGAACGAACGTCGATAATCTGGCCCTTCTGCAGAATCGCGACCCGGTCGCACATGAGCTCCATCTCGGACAGCAAGTGCGAAGAGACGAGCACGGCCGTGCCCTCGTCCCGGGCCAGATTGCGCAAATAATCCCTGAGCTCCCTGATGCCCGCGGGGTCCAGCCCGTTCGTGGGCTCGTCCAATACGAGAAGCTTGGGCCTGTGCATGATCGCCTGGGCCACGCCGAGTCTCTGCCTCATGCCCAGCGAATATCTCTTGACCTTGTCGTGAATGCGGCCTTGAAGCCCGACGAGCTCGACCGCTTCCTGAATGCGTTCCTTGGAGACCGACGGATTCATGCGCGCGTAATGGAGCAGATTCTGATAACCGGTCAGAAACTTGTACATCTCCGGGTTTTCCACGATCGCGCCGACTTGCACGATCGCGTTCGAGAAGTCCGTCTTGATGCTATGCTCTCCGATGACGATGTCCCCGGAAGTCATTCCCATCAATCCGACGATCATCCGGATCGTCGTCGTCTTGCCGGACCCGTTCGGACCGAGAAAACCGAATACCTCGCCCGGACGCACCTCGAATGACACCCGGTCGATAATCGTCCGGCCGCCGATGACCTTCGTCACGTTCTGCAGCCGCACGACGGGAGCCTGTGACATGAGCTTACCTCCGACAAATGGTTATTTCGTTCGGATTTATTATAACAATTTTCAACCGGGAATCCGGCATTTTAAGCAAATTTAAGAGTTGGAGTTTTTCTTCTCCTCGAGATAACGGCAGTGAACGCAACAGCCGAGCCGATACCGCGTCCGGTAAAAACCCGTCTTGAACAGCTCCTTCGCCTGCTCCATCGTTTTCAGCTGATTGCAGTTGACGCAATAAAATAACGCTTGCTCCGCGATCGTCTCCATATTCGCAGCCTCCATAAAATAGTGGGTTTCCCTCTTGCCGACTGGCAAAGTCAACCCGCGCTCAACCGCTCCAGCAACTCCGCCTGAATTCTCCGGCGCTCGTCCGCGGTCACTCCGTAGTAATAGATCCCGTCTATCGTCGTTCCCATGCCCTGCAAGCGAAGGACGTCCACGTTCCCGATCGCGGGCCGGTAGTCGAGCAGCAGGTCCTGCATCTGGCCGGGACCGAGATTCGTCCGCACGTACTCGGACAGGTGCGACAGAAGCTTCGGAAGCTTGACGATGGCCCCCGCGTTCGTCAGCTTATCCACCGCGCCGGTCACGATCTGCCTCTGCCTCTCCGTTCGGCCGAAATCGCCCTGCGGATCTTCCTTGCGCATCCGGCTGTAAGCGAGCGCTTCCTCTCCGTCCAGATGCTGCTTGCCCCGCGGAAAAGAGTGGCCTTCGTATTCGAACGCCCGGACATTGTCCACGTCGACGCCTCCAAGCGTGTTCACGATCCGGACCAGGCCTTCCATATTCGTCTTCATATAATAGGCGATCGGCACGCCGAACAATTGCTCGACCGCTTGAACGGACGACGGGACGCCTCCGTAGGCGTAGGCATGGTTGATCTTGTCGTAGCCGCCCGAATGCGGCATCCGCGCCCGCGTGTCCCGGGGAATCGAGATGGCCGCGGCTTTTCCGTCCTTCGGCTGAACGGCGATCAAGATCATCGTGTCGCTCCGCCCCCGGTCTCCGGGCCTTTCGTCCACGCCAAGCAGCAGCATCGCGAACGGTTCCCGATCGCCGATATCGGGATTCCTTAACCGTTCGATGTCCTTCTCGCCGATCCGCAGCGGCTCGGAAGGTCCCGCGTCGGTCACGGACACGGGAACGATCGCCGTCTCCTTCTCCGTTTTCTCCTCCTTCGCGGGCGCCTCCGTCTCGGCGCCCGACGTCTCCGGAATCGGGACGGTCTCGGCCGCCGGTTCTTCCGAGAAATCCGGAGCCACCCACTCCGCGGAGGGAAGCGGCTCGTATATGTCGTTCATCGTCGTCCGTACCGTATACCAGAAATATCCGCCGGCCGATAGGGCGATCGCCAGCGCGACTCCCCCTGCATAGACGATCCCTTTCGCGATTTTCGTTCGCTTCACGAAGCAGTCTCTCCCCGAACTATGAAGATACGTCCAGCCGCTTGAACGTTTCGTCCGCTTGGCGCTCGGACACCCTTTTGTACAACGTATGGATATGCGGACTTTGCAAGAGCATCGTCCGGATATGTTCGTTAAACCGGTACCGGAACGCCTGGGCTTCCAGCCCCGTCATGATCCAGCGTCCTCCGTATACGAGCAATCCGTCCTCTTGCCTGGCGTGCAGCAGGACGATTCTGGGCTTGGCGGTATAATGGCCGAGCTGCAGTTCGATCATCCACTCCGCTTCTTCGTCCCCGACGGGCAGCCGCAAATTCGTGGCGAAGCTGCAGCCGCCCAGGCCGATGTCCCGAAGCAGAACGCGTTGGGCGCGGCTTCGGATTTCCCTGCCTCTCGCCTGCCATAACGTCAAGATGCCGTAGTAAGGAGTCGGGGGTTTAAACCGGATATGAGCCCGCCTGTTTTCCAGCCTTTCCTCGTCCATGGCTCGTCAGACCTCATTCCAATTTGATACAAATTGTAACCTCAATGCCTTTAATTTACGATACATATAGTATCGTGTCAAGTGTGAATCGTAGCATTTACCGATTATATGAACGTATATTTGCAATTTTTGCTGGTAAATAATAAAATAGAGTAGCGAGAGTTGCGACATTTTGTCGCATTTAATGCATTTCCTTAGGCTTCGGATTATGATGGGAATAAAGCCGACATCCTGGGAGGGATCTGATGAATATCGGAAGTCGTCTCGCCTTTTTGCGAGACCAACGCGGTTTGACGCAGGAAGAGCTTGCCGCCTCGCTGGGGATCTCCCGAGCGTCGCTGTCGCATTACGAGAAGAGCCGCAGGGAGCCGGACGCCGAGACGCTGACCAAAATCGCGGACTTGTTCGAGGTTTCCATCGATTACCTGGTCGGCAGAACTTCGAACGCGGAGACGACGCTGGACCCGGAAGTCCGGCGCTTCGCGGACGAGCTCGAGCTGTCGGACGACCACCTGCTCGACAACTTCGCCTTGACCGTCGACGGACGCAAGCTCACCGCGGAGGAAGCCCGCCGTTTTATCGCTTTCGTCCGCGCCGAGAGGAATATGAACGGCTGAAACTGCGTTTTTAAAATAAGAAAACCTCGCGAAGGGAAGTCGGCTTCCCGAAATCGTCGAGGTTTTTTTATGGCTTTCGTTCGGTATCGTTCGCGGGGAGAAACTACCGTACCGGGGACTTGTATTCCTCGGGGGATTTATACTCCTCCGGCCAATTGTCCTTATGTATGCCCAGTTGTTCGAGAATCTTGCGGATGTCAATTTCTAACTGCTTGCCGTCGCCGTTATCCATTGCCCTATTCCCCATCTCCATCTCCGCATCCAAACCCTCTCTATGAACCGGTATTTGAAAACACTAGCCATAGTATAGGCCAATAGACTTGCGGAGGGTGTCGAGCCTTAGCGCCGAACTGGATTTTTTTGTTAAGAACTTTTGTCGAATATCCCCCCATTCCCGCGAAATTAAAAAGCCTATAGCCGCGCATTTCGCGCGACTATAGGCGAGACGGAAAGCTCGGGGCGCCCGCCCCGACTCTCTCCGGCAAGGAGCTTCAGTTGCCGCCGACGCGGGACAGGTCCCGCATGTTGGCTTCGAACGCCGCCAGCATCGCTTGCTCGCCGCTGAGTCCTTGGGCTTGCACCTTGGCGATCTGCTCCATCATCCGCTTGTAGTCCTTCGGGATGACTTTCACGAATTTGCCGAGGAAACCTTCCCAGTTATCGAGCACTTCGCGGCCAAGCTCGCTGTTCGTATGCTTGACGTGCTTCTCGATCATCGAGCGCACTTCCCCGATTTCCCGTCCGTCCTCGAGGAGTTCCAGGCCGACCATCTCGAAGTTGCAGCGGTTCACGAACCCGCCGTCCCAATCGATGACGTACGCGATTCCGCCGGACATGCCGGCGGCGAAGTTGCGTCCCGTCTTGCCGAGGACGACGACGCGTCCGCCGGTCATATATTCGCATCCGTGGTCTCCCACGCCTTCGACGACGACGTTCGCGCCGCTGTTCCGAACCGCGAACCGTTCGCCCGCGACGCCGCGAATGTAAGCTTCGCCGCTGGTCGCGCCGTAGAACGCGGTGTTGCCGATAATGACGTTGTCCTCGGCTTTGAACTTCGCCTTGGGCGAAGGATAGATGGCGATCTTGCCGCCGGACAATCCCTTGCCCACGTAGTCGTTGGAATCGCCCTCGAGCGTCAGCGTCATTCCCTTCGGAATGAATGCCCCGAAGCTTTGTCCGGCCGTCCCTTCGAAATGGAAGCGGATCGTGTCTTCCGGCAGCCCGTCTTTGCCGTACCGGTTCGTGACCTCGGCTCCGACGATCGTGCCGACGACGCGGTTCGTGTTCTGGATCGGGAACGAGCCGGAGACGCCCTGTCCTCTCTCCAACGCCGGAGCCGCCGCCGCCAGAAGCGCCTTTATGTCGAGCGATTCCTCGAGCAGGTGGTTTTGCCCTTTCGCGTTATGGCGATAAGAGCCTTCCGGCAATTCCGGCATATGCAGCAGCGGCGTCAAGTCGATGCCCTGCGTCTTGTAATGCTTGATCGCGAGCTTCGTATCGAGACGGTCGACGCGGCCGACCATCTCTTCGACGGTGCGGAAGCCAAGCTGCGCCATAATCTCGCGGAATTCCTGGGCGATGAACTTCATGAAGTTCACCACGTAATCCGGATCGCCCATGAACTTCTTGCGCAGCTCCGGATTTTGCGTCGCGACGCCGACCGGGCAAGTGTCCAGCTGGCAGACGCGCATCATGACGCAGCCGAGGACGACGAGGGGCGCGGTCGAGAAGCCGTATTCTTCGGCTCCGAGCAGCGTCGCGACGGCGATGTCGCGTCCCGTCATCATCTTTCCGTCGGTTTCCACGACGACGCGGTCGCGAAGATTGTTCAGGATCAGCGTCTGGTGCGTCTCGGCGAGCCCCAGCTCCCACGGCAGACCCGCGTGGCGGATCGAGCCGATCGGGGAAGCGCCCGTTCCTCCGTCGTAGCCCGAGACGAGGATGACGTCCGCGCGTCCCTTGGCCACGCCGGCGGCAATCGTGCCGACGCCGACTTCGGAGACGAGCTTCACGTTGATCCGGGCCCGCGGATTCGCGTTCTTCAAGTCGTGGATCAGCTCGGCCAAGTCCTCGATCGAATAGATGTCATGATGCGGCGGCGGCGAGATCAGGCCGACGCCCGGCGTCGTGCCGCGAACCTCGGCGACCCAAGGGTATACCTTGCGGCCCATCAGCTGTCCGCCTTCGCCCGGCTTCGCTCCTTGCGCCATCTTGATCTGGATTTCGTCCGCATTGGACAGATAGTAGCTCGTCACGCCGAAACGTCCCGAGGCCACTTGCTTGATCGCGCTCTTGCGCGAATCGCCGTTCGCGTCCGGCACGTAACGGGCCGGATCCTCGCCG